>Ga0105055_10001180_pt1 | contig 42340 bp, 34 predicted proteins | sample BON03_FD_78090 | JGI IMG/M metagenome (GOLD analysis project Ga0105055, IMG submission 78090) | Freshwater microbial communities from Lake Bonney liftoff mats and glacier meltwater in Antarctica - BON-03 | ecosystem: Environmental > Aquatic > Freshwater > Ice > Glacier meltwater | place: Lake... | reverse complement strand
TGGTAGAGCGCTACAAATCAACCTGGGCAGAGGAACTCAGATCTCTGTTCAGAGAAGCGATCTCACTGAAGAAAAAATTAACCGAGTTTTCAGATCAGCAGGTTAAAGAAAACATAGCTGCTATAGAATCCCAACTGGACAAACTACTCCAAGCCACTGTAAACAAAACCCATAAAGAAGCCGTCACTTTCCAAAAAAGACTTTTGAAATACAGGGATTCCATCCTGACATTTTTACATTATCACAAAGTGCCTCCTGACAACAATAGTTCGGAAAGAGCAGTAAGGAATATCAAAGTAAAACAGAAAATTTCAGGACAATTTAAGTCCACAAGAGGAGCCGAGGACTTCTGTGTAATCAGATCCGTGATAGATACGCTCATCAAACGGTCGGAAAATGTCTTGCAAAACCTTACTCATATCTCTTAGTTAGTACCTGAGTAGTTACAGTCAACTTATAGTTCTCCCAATTCTCCTTTTTCAGCCATTTTTTGCATTTTCTTATTGGCATAGATTGCTACTTCCACTCTTCGGTTTTGCTGACGGCCTTCATCCGTATCATTAGAGGCAGCAGGTTGCATCTCACCATAAGCCGTGATTTCCATTCGTTTCTTCTCAATACCATTGCCAGTCAAAAAATCTTCAACAGAATATGCCCTTCTGCGTGAAAGATCCATATTGTAATCGTCAGATCCCGTATCGTCTGTATGGCCTTCTACAAGAATATTTGTCTCTTCATATTTCTTCAATGTTTCAGCTAGCTCAATCAAATTTTGCTTAGATGCTTCGCTCAATTCAGATTTGTCCACACCGAACATCAAACCAGAGTCAAAGGTGATTTTAATTCCTTCACCCACACGCTCAACATTTGCTCCTTCTAGATCGCGTTCTAATTCATCAGCTGCTTTGTCCATTTGATTACCTATTACTGCACCAGCTGACCCTCCGATTGCCGAGCCAATCAATACGCCTACAGCGGTATTGCCTTTGCCAGCAATGACTCCACCAAGTATCCCTCCTGCAGATCCTCCTATTGCTCCACCTTTCACGGCGTTACTGGATTTGCAACTTACAGCACCTAGGGTGGTGGTGGTGATTAGGGCAGCCATCAAAAATTTGTTGGTCGATTTCATATCATAGTTTTGTTTGATAAACTGCCTACTTCCAATTCATATGCCATGTCGATTTTGGCCAAACAGGCATGTTTTAAAAATTATTAGTGGGAAATTATTCCCGATTCTGTGGAGGCGAAGGATTCGTTTGTCACAAATTGCATCGAAAAGTTGTAGTTTGTAGCGGCTTTTTTAAGACCGAGCATGTCAATACATCCAATCTAAAATAACCATGAGAAACATTCTTATTTGCATAATTCTGTTCGTACCATATTTAGTGTTCGCTCAAGAAAATTTGGAAAGAATCTATCTCTGGGATAGTGGAGCTCCAGGTTTTGAGTCAAGAAAAGATGATCCTGAACAAGCTCAGGACTGGTGGGTCAGAAATATTCACAATCCTAGCATTACACTTTTCACCCCTGAAAAACCAAACGGAAGCTTTATTTTAGTTTGTCCGGGGGGAGGATTTAGAAATCTGGGTTACAATGGAGAAGGAGTCGCTCCCGCCAAATTCCTAAACTAGCTCGGGGTGACAGTTGGCGTTTTGAAATATAGACTTTTCAGGGAAGAGGGTTCGCCCTATACCGAAGTGCACCCGACACAGGATGTGATCCGTGCGATGCGACTCGTGCGTTCGAATGCGGAGAACTGTGGAATAGATTTAGATCGAATTGGGATTATGGATTTCTCTGCCGGAGGTGAAGTGGTCAATTGGGTGGCTTACGATGCGAATCCTGGTGTTGCCAATTCGAGTGATCCAATTGAGCGATATGCTGCTCAGCCTAATTTCCAAATTCAGGTTTACCCAGGGCCACTGGGAACTCCGAAAACGGTGCCTAAAAATGCTCCGCCAGCATTCCTTGTGGCAGCAAATAAGGATGAATGTTGCTCAAGTACAATCGTAGATACTATGATAGCTTATCGTGCGGCGGGTGCAGATGTAGAAATGCATTTGTATTCCAAAGATGAGCATGCATTTAATATGGGCATTCGCTCCGAGTTTGTCAGTATTAATCACTTGCCAGATCGTTTGAAAGACTGGTTGGAAGATAATTCCTATTTCAAAAAGTAAGTTGAAATGAATTCTTAGCCTTTGTCATCGTGTTATAAGTGAGGATTGGATTGCTTGCCAAAGCCCTAGCAGGTATTTTTGTGGAAAGGTTAACTCATGAAAAGATTCAATTCTCTACTGTTGCTTGCATTTTTAGCATTGCCTGCTATTGCTTTTTCCCAAGAAAATAAAGAACCTATTGTAATCCTGATTTCTCTGGATGGGTTTAGACACGATTATGTGGAGCGGTTCAAGCCTGAGAATCTAGCACGATTTATTGACTCTGGTGTGAAAGCTGAAAGTATGATGCCTTCTTTTCCAAGCAAGACTTTTCCTAATCATTACACCATAGCGACTGGCTTAAAGCCCGAGCATCATGGCTTGGTGGATAACTCTTTTTATGATCCAGCGAAAGACCTGACGTATGGAATCGGAAAAAAAGAGATCGTTCAAGATGGAACTTGGTATGGAGGTACGCCACTTTGGGTACTCGCTGAGCAAAATAATATGGTTGCCGCAAGTTATTTTTTTGTAGGGTCAGAAGCTGATATACAGGGTGTTCGGCCTAGCTACTACCATGATTATGATGGAAGTGTGAGTAATATGACCAGAATCACCGAAGTGTTCAAGTGGTTGGAATTGCCAGATGCTGAACGGCCGAGGATGATTTCTATGTATTTTTCGGATATGGATGATGTCGGTCATCGCTATGGCCCAACTAACGATGAGCAGTTATCTACTCGACTGACTAAACTAGACCATGAGTTGGGCGCGTTGTTTGAAGGCGTGAAAAGCTATGATTTGGACATAAATATCATTATCGTTTCTGATCATGGAATGATGGATATTCCTGTGGATCACTTTATCAATTTGAGTGAACTGACTAAGGATATTCCTGCAAGAATAGTGAATAATGGTGCTTTGGCGCACGTGTATCTAGAGGATCAGCGAGACAAGAAAAAAGTGATAGCGGCACTTGAAAAGTTAGATTTACCGATTCACGTTACGGACGTAGATGACAAAGAAAATTATCAGGATTTAATGTACAAGGATAGGATAGGAGATGTTTTGATTATCCCTGACAGGTATTATTACCTCGCTTGGGCATCTGCGTTTCTCAGGATCAAGGAGAATGCAGCTTCTTTAGGTACGGGTTCATTTGGTGAGCATGGGTTCAGTCCGGCCTACAAGGATATGCACGCTATATTCTATGCGAATGGTCCAGCCTTTAAATCAGGCTTGGAAATTGAAACTTTTCAGAATATTCATGTGTATCCACTAATATGTAAGATCCTTGGACTACCCATTTCTGAGGATATTGATGGTAAATTCGAAGTGCTGGAGCCAATTTTAAAATAAGTAAAATGGATAAGATTGATATCAGATCGAGGAAGGAAGTTGATTTTTTGGTGCGTCGATTTTACGATCAAATTCGACAGCACGATACGCTTGGACCCATTTTCAATGGGGTCGTCAAAGATTGGGATACGCATTTAGTACATCTCAGCGATTTCTGGGAGATGATTTTACTTCAAACTGGACCAGGAGCGGGGAAGTTTAACCCAGTGAAAGTACATCGTCAAGTGGATGCTGAAGTGGATAATAGCATAGAGCAGGCTCACTTTGGTAATTGGTTGGAACTCTGGTTTGGGACGTTGGACAGATACTTCGAAGGAGAAAATGCCAATTACGCTAAAGAACATGCCCGAAGAATGGCTCATATGCTTTTTATGAGGATTTGGGAAGCGCGGGAGAGGTAGTGTTCAGTCTCATGCACGATAGCTAGAGGATCAGTTTCTAGTTTATCTATGCTATTGATAGTAAAGTATTTGACCGATTATTTGTCCGTTTTGAGATAGTGTCTCAATTCTTTCAAATGTTTTTTTAGTCTAAAAACAAATACATCCAATCTATGTTCTAGCCTCGTAATTAAATACAAACGAGAATCATGGATCAGATAAAATCTAAAACAGGAAGCCTAAGCAAATCCCGAAGAGAATTCATAGAAAATGCTGGTGTCACTGCAGTAATGACCGCATTTGGACTTTCTTTCTTCACAAGTTGTTCTGAAGCTGAGGATCAGAACCCAGCAGGCAATCCACCTCCACCAAAAGAACCCACGGGAATTGTCATAGCAGGGAATACCATAAAAATTGATTTAGCAATAAAGAAAGAATTGGCTGCCGCTGGAGGTTGGCTTTTGGTCATTGAATCACAAACTCTGGTAGTGAATTTAGGAGAATCTTATGGAGCCCTTACTTCCGTATGCACTCACTCTGCCTGCGATCGTAATTGGACTTTCGCCAACAGTAAGTTTAAATGCACCTGTCACGGTTCTGAGTTTGATACTGCTGGAAAAGTCTTAAAAGGACCAGCCATTCTGCCTTTAAAACCTTTTACTACCGGATTGACTGATACGATCTTAACCGTTACTAAGTAATGAAAAGGTTAATACTTTTCTTCTTTTTCATTACAAATGTTAGTATAGCTCAGATTTTCCAGACGGAGTCTGGCTATGTGATTTTTCTTTCTAAGGCGCCGTTGAGTGAGTTTAACGGTGAATCAAACAAGCTGAATGGTTTCATCAATGTCTCCAAAAACGTGCTTGACTTTTATGTAGACCTCAATACCGTTGATACTGGAATCGGACTGCGGGACAAGCACATGCGTGATAATTACCTAGAAACAGACAAATTTCCTTTTGCTGAATTTACAGGTAAAATGCGCTCAATTCCTACGCTTGTCTCCGGCGAAAAAACCCCGGTAAGTGCTGTGGGAAAATTTAAAATTCACGGAGTTGAGAGGGAAATTGAAGTTAAAGGGACCCTTTTGAAAAACCCTAAAGGTGAATTAGAACTAGATGCAATTTTTGAAGTATTACTTTCAGATTATAAAATCCCTATTCCTACACTCGTTTTTTATGAGTTAGCGGAAAAACAAACAGTAACTATCAAGGCTACTCTAAAATCCAAAAATTAATGAATAGAATTATACTACTGATCCTCTTTGCGTCTCTTCCTTTCTCTCTCTCTGCGCAATTGCAAAGAAAGCTGGTAAATGAAAATCAGCCGGTGGAATTGATTTTCCATGCACCACGGCATATTAATTTATTGACAGTTGAACCACTGACTAAGAAGTCCTTGCATTACGCAATAATGCACACCTTTGGGACATTGGATGGGGGAATCGAAAATCTCTTTGGTATAGATAATGGTGCAAATATTCAGTTCAGTTTCGAATACGGCTTAACTGATAAGCTTTCGATTGGAGCTTCTCGTACTAGTCAGGATAAATTATATAATATCTATGGGCGCTACCATATTTTTCAGCAAATGCAGAATGGGAGCAAGCAATTTTCTTTGAGTGTGGCAGGAGGAGGAGGAGTGAATAGCTCTAAATATAGTTTTCTAAATGATGCTGCACCAGACTTCAAAGATCGGGTGAGCTTCTTTGGTCAGGTGATGATTGCCCGAAAGTTCACTCCTAAAATTAGTTTTCAATTGACTCCAATGTTTGGGTATTTTATTAATCCACAACAAATATATCAGATTCAAGGAACTGAGAATCTTTATTTGGCACTAGGATTTAGCGGAAAAATTAAAGTTACAGATCGCTCCTCGCTTACACTTCAATACATTCCAAATCTTCACAATGACTTGCGAAACAACGTAGGAATTGGTTGGGACATAGAAGCCGGAGGTCATGTATTTCAAATGTATTTTGTGACTTCTCCAGCATTGAACGAGCAATACTTGTTAGCTGGAGGAAATGGTACGATTGGGGATGGATTTCGACTGGGATTCAACGTAAATCGAATTTTTGCGACAGGGCAGAGGAAGAATAAGAAGTAAAGCGTTAGGATTAGGATGACAAATTTGAAGTCTTTCAATCCAAAACCGATACAAGTGGGTTGGAATTAGATCAGCTTTAGTCAATTACCCTGTTCATTAAAAAATTAAACTTTTAATGAACAGGGTAATTGAGTTTAAAGGCATTACGGGTAAGGCGAATACTTTTATTGGAATATCGCCAAGGATTTAATAGTTAGTTTTTGAGATCTGCAGTAAGTAGCGTAGCGATACTGCTCTGGAAAGGGTTCTTCTCACGAGGATTGAGATAAAATTTGTCAAGCAATTTGGTTAACTACTTGTAAAAAGTAATTACAGAAAAGTGGTGAACAGATAGATTCTTTTTAGCTTAACCACTCATTAACTTTATCCCAAAATCATGAGAAGAATTACCATACTACTGCTTTTTGTTCTAGTTACTTTTTTTGCCCAAAGCCAAACCATCAATCTCTTCGATGGAAAAAGTCTGGATGGCTGGTATATGGACGTTCCTGATTTGGAAGCAGACAGCTCACTGCGTATTCCATTTATCATTCGCGATGGACTTTTGGTGAGCTTGGGTACACCACAGGGGCACTTAATCACCGACGTTGAGTATGATAATTACACCCTCGAACTTGATTATAGATTTGCAGGAAAGCCGGGCAATTGCGGGATATTAGTTCATGCATCTACGCCCCGTGCCTTGTACGACATGTTTCCTAAGGCTATCGAGGTGCAATTAATGCATAGCAACGCGGGAGATTTCTGGTGTATTCAGCAGAATATCGAAGTGGAGGATATGGAAGCCAGACGAGGACCAAAGGAGAATTGGGGTGTCAATGGAAAGAAGGAAAGAAGAATAAAGAATTTGACGGATGATTCAGAAAAGCCGCTCGGGGAATGGAATCACATCAAAATTGTTTGCGATGCCGATAAAGTGACTGTATGGCTAAATGGTGATTTGGTAAATGATGGGTTCAATGCGACTGCTACACGAGGGAAAATCGCTCTGCAGGCCGAAGGAGCAGAGGTGGAATTCAAACGTGTTACACTTACCGAACTTTAAGATTTACAGGTTGCTTAGCAAATGCAACTTCTTTTTTTACGCATCATCTACTTAAAATCTAGTAGTGTTCTCGCCTGGAAATCTTTTGTAAAAGTGAGTTTTTGCGTTTAAAGGGACGATCTGTTGATAAATAGGTATAGGGTTATCCGCAATCACTCCAGTATAGAAATGAAAGCAATATAAAGTTTGGCAATACCTGATGTTTCTTTAAAATCCTGAAATCTTAATTTTAAGTATCATCGAATGGTTTCAATCCTTCGGATCTATTTCTGAAATAATTAAATCCATGCAATTAGATTTGCTACAAAGTAGGCAACTGGCATAAAGGCAGATATACATAAATAGGTATATGAGAATATGTCTGCTGAACTGTTTTGAATGTCATTCTGCGAAGATCTAAAGATGACTTTTAAGGGTTGGCGTTGAACATCTAATTTATTGAATACTTAGTAGAGCGATATTTCCAATCAACCTAACTGATGAGTAGACTTTTATTTTAATATGTTTTCTGAAGCTAGAACAACTGGGTAAATTCACGAGTTAATGGTCATTAAGCTTAGCAACTGGATTTATACTGCTTGAGCTTTTTTTCTGCAAAACCAGCCTGATTAACTTAGATTGCTTGCTGGTTGTATTTATAACCACCTAATGTATGGCTTGGAAAAAAGAGAAGACGGAGGAGCAACAAGAGGCAGAAAAGCAGCGGGATATTGATAAAGAGCTCAAAAATTCTAATTCTGAGGGTAAAGATTCTGCAAAAACTCACGGGGAGATTCTAAGAGAGCAAATTACAGATGCATTAGAAACGTATAAAAAAAGCTCACAAAGCATACTTTTAAGTTCCCTCACCGCAGGTCTGGAAATCGGTTTCAGTTATTTGATGTTGTGTTCCTTATTCTTTTTTCTGACTGGCAAAATGGAGGAAGATTCAGTGTTTAAGATGATCTCTTTTGTCTATCCGTTGGGTTTTATTCTGGTTGTCTTAGGTCAAAGCATTCTTTTTACCGAACAAACCTCTTTACTCACACTACCTGTGCTCAACAAGAAGCGGTCTGTTTTTAGTTTACTCAAATTGTGGGGCTTGGTGATTTTAGGTAACCTGGTAGGAGGATATTTGATCTCTGGAATTTTGCTCTGGCTGGGTCCACATTTGGAGATTTTTACCAAGGAAGTTGTAGTGACTATAGCTGAGCATGTACTGAAAGCTAATACTCCAGTAATTTTTGTAAGTGCGATTGTGGCTGGATGGTTGATGGGATTGCTTTCTTGGTTGCTCGCTTCATCGAGAGATACGATCAGTAGAATTGTGATTATCTTTTTGATCACCTCCGTGATGTCATTCACTGGGCTACACCATAGTATTATTGGAAGTGTGGAGGTGTTTTCAGGCATGATGACCTCCCCTGATATTTCAGTTTGGGATTATCTGTCATTCCAAAGCACCGCCTTGCTTGGCAACGCTTTTGGCGGAGCGACTTTCGTGGCTATGCTGAAGTATCGAGCTTTCGTCTTTAATGTTGCAGTAAGGAATTAGTTGTCAGCTGTTAAGACTTTGGGATGGGTCTTGGATAAACAAGAAGGACTGAAATTAGGGTTAAGGAAAATTAACCCATGCTTTAAGTTAAAGCTATTTATCTTAAGATATGAATAGCTTTTTTCTCGCTTTAGCTACGGTCTTAAGTTACTTTTCGTGCAGTCAAAAAAATAAAGTTGACTCAAAAACAGTCGATGATTATCGGCTGGAGATCGTTGATTCGATGAGGATCAATCATTTGGCTGGCGCCTGGATTCAAGATTATGATTCTATTTCCAAACATTTTGTAGCAGTTTCTAGGATAGATCAGGAGCTGGTTATCATTGATCAGAAAGGACTGGTAAGCTCCTTTTTCGTGATTCCGCATGAAGGCCCCAATTCTTTGGCAGGCATTTTTTCTCTTTCATTTAAAAATGCTGAGCTACAAGTTTTTGATTCTAGAAATGGATTTCACTTTCTATCCACCGAGGGCGCCATTAAATACAAATTCACATTACCCTACTCCTACATATTTGTAAAGCAAAGTATTGGCGAGACATTTTATCTATTTGGAAAGGAGATGGTATATATCAGACCTGAGCGATCAGACAGTCTTGGTGGAGGCCCAATGGGAGGCTTAATAAAATATATGTACGATTTGCCGATTTTGGAAGCGTACGATACCGTAGCTCAAAAGGCTAGACATCTTATGAAGTTCCCGAAAACCTCCCTGTATGCCGATGGGGACTATTATTTCATACCGTTCCCGACTGTTCAAAAGTATGGACATCGCTGGTACTTGCATTTTGCTAGAGAGCTGAAATACTTTGTGTTTAAAGAAGATGGATTAGATCTAATTTTGGATAAAACGGTTGATTTGGGGGTGAATGATGCGATTTTGCCAGTAGGAGTGCCTTTTGAAGCGCTGGCAGAATATTCAATGTCAGATCAGCAAGCTGCTAAGATCAATCAATTATATAATTTCAAAGGAAGAACAATTGTTATTTATCAAAAAGGTGTTCCTCAGGAAAGAGTTATCCTTAGCCAAACGGATCCAAGCATAGCGTTAATCGACAAAACCTTTGCTGCAGTTTTTGATACCGAAAATGAATTGATAAAGAATGATATACCAGTTCCTGAGAGTTTGATTTTCACCAGAGCGATAACTGAAAAGGGAGAAATCCTAGCTATGAAAGACCAAGATTACTTTGGCGTAGAGGAGGATTTTGTAGTGTATTATAAACTTAAACTTCTAAATTAAGTATATGAGAAAACACGGTGTCCTTTCAGCAATTCTTTTGAGTGGATTGAGCTTGTTTCAAAGCTGTGGTCCTGATTCAGAGACTATTTCTACTCCGCAGAAACTGGTTTCAGATGGGCAGCTTGTCTCTCTTCAGATAGATAGTCAGACTTCAAATGTGAGTGATGGCTTAGTGGCTTTTTCAACAGATAGAAATTGGTTGTTCAACGTCAACTACACTAATAATGAAATTCAACTCTACGATCTGAATTCAAAGACACTTGTAAAAAGAATGGTATTCGATCTGGAAGGGCCTGAGGGAGTTGAATATATCTCGGGAATTCATGTGCAGAGTTTAGACAGTATTTTTCTATTTGGATATCCCATGCGGAATCTTCAAATGACGGACACTAGCGGTCACATCAAGGCCAATTATAAATATGATCCTCCATTCGGATATACCGCTGCCTTTGTGCACAATGCTCACTTCAATTATACACCGATCCTGACGGAAAATAAATTGTTGGTGAATACTAGATTTGAAGCAAATCTGAGAGAAGTCACAGATGATACATTAGCGACTAAAGCATTCAGCTATAGAATCGACTTGAAAAGTTCTGAAGTAGATCTCCTGCCAATAAAATGGCCAGCAGGTTACAATGCTTCGGGGCCAAAACTTCTAGACTTTAGCATGGCTGCTACGGATAAGATGTTGGTCTATTCGCTAGTGGCGGATCATAACTTATACGTTGCAGATTTGGAAGGGAACTTCATTAAGAGTGTGAATGCCAAAAGTCAATTCGTAGATCAAAACTTTCCCAGTTTCAACGAAGGAACCGATCGTTTTCGGGCCATGAAGTATGTATTTGCTTCTGATCGTTACGAGCGCATTTTGTATGATATGTACAGAGGAGTTTTTTACCGTTTTGTTTTCCCTAAAGTAGCAGTGCAAAATGAAGAGGAAATCAATCAGCTCAGGAGGTTTCCCGGAAAATTTGCCGTGATGATCCTAGACAAGGATTTGAATGTATTAGGAGAAACCCTCATGCCCGAAAATACCTACTATCCAGGAAATTCATTCGTCAGCAAAGATGGACTATTCATCTCCATCAGCCATCCTGACAATCCAGCAAACGAAGAGGATCTGATGAGTTTTGAGGTGTTTAAACTGGAAGAGCTGAAGTAATTTTCTAACCCTAAAGTTTTTGGGTGAGAATCGCCATTACTGTAGTTATTCCTTCTTTGTAATTCCCCAATCTGATATTTTCATTTGGGCTGTGCTGATTGTTATCCGCATTTACCGTGGGAATAGTCACCGCTGGAATTCCTAAAGCATCCACAAAAGGAGATATGGGAATTGATCCACCTGATATACGAATTTGTACAGGATCCTTTCCAAAAGCTCTATTCATAGCAGATCTAAGCCAAGCTCCAACTTCTGAATCCATTGGTGTGCGGAATGCCTGATAGGATATAGAGTAGTTCATCCGTACAATTTTCGGATACTTCATTCGCTCCTCATCCGACGGATCACGATCCAGAATTTGAAATCCTTGTCCTACTATGTGTTTTTTGATCAGGCTAAACAAACGCTCAGGATCGGATTCTGGAACTAATCTCACATCGATTTCGGCCATCGCCGTAGCAGGCACTATAGTTCTAGCTTCTTTGCCAACCCAAGCGGATTCCATTCCGCGAATATTCAGCGAAGGATATTGAATGCTCTCCTGATAGCTTTGGCCGACTTGGTCAGTTCTTCCAATACCAAGTTTGGTACGAATTGCAGTTTTGTCATCAGGAACTTGAGCAAGAATCTCTTTTTCAGACTCAGTCAGGTTAATCCCATCGTAATAGTCAGGAATTGTAACTCTTCCATTTTCATCTTTCATGGATGCCAAAAGCTGAGCCAGAAGAAAAGCTGGGTTTGGCGCATAATTACCATAGTGACCGCTGTGCTGTGGAAGTTTGGGGCCATACGTAGTAAGCGTCATTTCTGAGATTCCTCGAGCTCCATAACTCAGCGTTGGTTCATTGCTCGTGTGTCTAGGTCCATCCATGATGAGCATCATGTCGGCGTTCAGCTTTTCTTTGTATTTCAAAACGGCTGCTGGCAAGCTTGGCGAACCTTGTTCTTCTTCAAAATCCAGAATGATCTTAATGTTGTAGTTGGGAGAAATGCCAGCTCCTTCAAGCGCGTCCCATCCCGTCAAAAACATAGCGATTGGACCTTTGTCATCAGAAGTTGATCGGCCAAAAAATCTCCAATCCGCATCATATTCAGATGTAAGATTTTCAGTTGGAATTATTTCCCATTCCCCAGAAGCAGTTTGACTTTTTAAAACCGGAATATAGGGATCTGGCTGATTCCACTTGCTGCGATCTACCGCTTGGCCGTCCATGTGGAAATAGAAAAGTGCTGTTTTTTCTGCCTTAGGCTGACTTTTACTTACAAGAAGAAGCGGGATTCCATCGGTTTCCAGTATTTCAGATTGCCAGCCTCTTTTTTCAAATTCCTGCTCGCACCATGCTATGTTTAAAGAAATTTGTTCTGGATAAGCTGCGTCGTTTGGCATCTTTACAATTTCCTGAAGTAAATCCAATCCGTGCTGCCAAGATTTCTCCGTGAGCGATTCCAACGCTTCTTTAGATGGAGTTTGGGAGAAAGTTGGAAATGTTAAAATTATCGCAGATAAAACAAGTAGCGTTTTTCTCATCGGAATATGGGTTGATTGATTGTGAATAAATAGGTGCTCTATTGGTTTGAATTTAGTCTTCTTGCTGTTTCAGTTATTTCTTTTCCCTCCAAAACAAAATCTTCATAGTCGTTCGAGCTGACGTACATCATCGAATCCCCAACTTCCGCAAGCGTATTGAATGCGTTCGGATATAGCGCTCTGCCGATAGGGTACATCCAAGCGAAGTACTTATAGTAGGAAAGCACATGCATAGCACCTTCCATCGGTTTCATCATTGCTGGCCGGTATGCCAAAATGTTTTTGAAAGGGAGCTTCCTCAAATCATTCTCTGTTTTGCCTTTCACCCTAGCCCAATGGGAACGGCCTTTTTCGCTCCCGTCAGTTCCTTGTCCTGAGACATAAGTGAATGTCATCTCTGCATTCAGATTTGCCAAAGTTGTTGCAAAACTCATTGTCAGATCATACGTGACCTTTTCGTATTGCTCCTTGCTGATTCCCATAGATGAAATTCCCGCACAAAAGTAACAGGCATCAAAGCCACTAAGTTGATCTTCTATAGCACTCAAATCAGCAAAATCAGTGTGAATTAATTCTACCAGTTTCGGGTGCTGATGACCATTTGGTTTGCGGCTGATTGCCACTACTTTTTCTACATTTTGGTTTTCCAGACAACGCTGCATCACGCCTTCCCCCACCATACCAGTAGTTCCTGTGATGATTATTTTTAGTCCCATTTTTGTGTTTTATCCGATGTCGGGAGCCCGATGACCGATTTAACGTTCTTGCTAGTGTGAACTACTTCTTGTTTTACTTCTATTCCTTTTCTAATAGACACAGCAAAGCATTCAAGGATTGACTAAACTTTACTATGCGGATACATCGGACATCTGTCATCTTTCACCCAGGCTACTTCAATTTTATAAGCGGGTAATTCAATCCATTCACTTCATTTTTCATCACTTGATATTTCTTCAAACTCTTGAAAAGCTCAGTGAGGTTTCTAAAACCATACGATCTAGGGTCAAAACTTGGATCAATCTTACGAAGTGACGCCCCGATTTTGGCAATGTGAATAGCTTCCTCTTCATCTGAAGAGATCTCAAATGCTTTATCAATTATTCCCAAATCTAATTCCTGAGTTTCTTTGACTGGATTTTCCTTCTTTACTTCTTCTTCGATCACAACATTTTTACGAGCAGTACTCGCCTGACTTTTCTCCGTTTTCTTCGACTCTATTTTGACGTTTTCCTCTTTAGATTGAGGGGAAAGGTTCTCAGCATACGTAAAAATCTCACAAGACTGCACAAAAGCTTTTGGGGTAATCCTACGGCCGATACCCATCACAAACAATCCTTCTTCACGGATTCTTTTTGCCAAACCTGTGTAATCAGAATCTGAGGAAACGATACAAAATCCATCTACGCTTCCACTATGCAAAATGTCCATCGCATCGATGATCATCGAGCTGTCAGTGGAGTTCTTTCCTGTAGTATAGGAGAATTTCTGGATGGGACTGAAAGAATGTAGGTTGATCATTTCCTTCCAACTGTTCATATGAGGGGTGGTCCAGTCTCCGTAGATCCTTCGAATAGTGGCTTTTCCGTATTTGGAAACTTCCTCCAAAATTTCTTTAAGTAATCTGGCCTGAGCATTATCGCCATCTATCAATACGGCTATGTTGAATTTATTTTGTTGCATATAAAAATGTAATGTGTGAAACTTAAAGTTAGCAATTAACAAGCCGAGGTTCAGGAATGGAAAGGAAATACCAGAATTGATGCTTCAGATAGTCTGCTTATTTATGTTAGCCACGTACCTTGGAGATGATCATATTTAATCCATTCTGACAAGCTGAAGGTCTTTTTCGGCTGGCGAAATAGAATATTGCACATAGCTGCCCCTAGTGTCTGACCTGACTTCGAGTGTGCTATTTCCTTCCATTTGCATCAGGCTTACTCCTTTCCAACTGTCTGGCAGGTAAGTTTTGAGAGTTAAAGGGAGGTCGTATATAGAAGGATTCAAATCGGAGCTGCGTGTGATTCTGATTTCATTTCCTTCTAGTTCAGCGTTGATTTTTGTCGCTTTTCTTTCCCGAAGGTATTTGGTGACATCTCCAAATGTGGCAATCCAGAGAGAATCTTCATTTTCTTTCATATACCCGAAGTACTGCTTTAGTTCCTCAGTTTTCAAAGGTTCCCACCCGTAATCTTCAACGCCATGAATAACGAGCACTAGCCAGATATTGTCATGTGCTATCACGGTATCTGTCCATGAGTTCATTCCATCAATTCCTGTATTACTTAGCGCTCCTCTTTGCCACTGAACATATTCCTTGTCGGTCTCACCAGGTTGCTTTTTGCTTCCTCTATTTATTTCTTCGAGCCAGTCTTCAGGCATTCGGTTTCTTAATGCAGGGTAGATTTTGTGAGCGTACTCCATGACCCTTTCATTCTCTGTTCCATAAGGACCTTCTGCAGAAAAGGTGGATTTATCTCCCATAAACTTCGCTAAGTCAGCCTTGCTTTGCTCTAATTCATAGCGCATATTCACTTCATCCAGCACAGCTAGTTTTGGATGTGTTACTGTGTGTGAGGAGATTTCATGTCCCTGATCGGCGTAAGATTTATATTGCTCCCAAGTGGTGGTGTCCACTCCATTGTTGTGAAATACCACGTCGTTAGTGTTTTTCATACGACTGTTTCGTATTTTTTCATACCCTTCATCCAGGAGTTGGTATGCTTCTGTTATTTTGCCAGCTTCGAAAAGTGATCCTACTTTTGCGTGATAATCTTCCGCCTCTGTGGTTCCTGTAAAAGCAATTAGGGAGGCTCGCTCAAAGAAATTGGTAGAATCCGTTTTAACAGTCGAAGTTTCTGAAATGATAGTTTTTGGATCTCTTCCTATGAATTTACCTTTTCCAGATCCGGCCACTTTTCCAGTGATGATGAAAAAAGTTCCTGGAAGATTTAGGCTATCCATTATTGGTTTGGCGATGGTGAATTGGTTAATGATCCCATCATCATAGGTGATGGAAATCGCGCCATTTTTACCATCCTGCCATTTGGTGATTTCTGTTTGTGCAGACCAGTCTGTCTTAGGACTGGTACAAGAAATAGCGAGAAGCAGAATAGTTAAAAGTCTTCCTAGTAGTAGTAGTGATTTCATTTTTCGGGGATAAATAAGGTTGTGTTTAACCATGGGAGTACGCGGAGGATAAAGCCGAGAGCGCAACTAGTCTGGTCTGGGTAGAACCCCAAGGCACTCTTCCGAAGATAATTAATTGTCTTCAGAACTTAAAGGACTCGCTACCAAAGAAGCTGGCTATGCTTCGGTTACGAGTATTGGATTTCGACTGTAGGGAAAGAATTATAAATTCTAAAAAATAAAAAGGTGTAGATACAATCTACACCTAGCTAAGGTCTACGCTCACTGGGGACATCCTTTCATGAATATCTTTTTCTCATGCTTAGTCAATAAAAAGGAGTGCTGTCTAGCACACCTATTCATGTCCTGTGGTACCTTACCCCAGTTTTTCCTTAAAGAAACCAATCGTCCGATCCCATGCCAAAGTAGCTGCAGCTTCATCGTACCTCGGTGTGGTATTGTTGTGAAATCCGTGATTTACATCTGGATAGAAAAATGCCTGATTCTCCACATTATTCGCATCTAGCGCTTTTTCATACTCCGGCCAGCCAGCATTTACGCGCTCGTCCAGTGCTGCAAATTGAAGCATTAGAGGAGTTTTTATTTTTGCCGCCTCTTCAGCAGTTGGCTGTCCACCATAAAATGGAACCGCTGCCTTTAATTCAGGAATACGTACAGCCATCATATTTGATATCCATCCACCAAAGCAAAATCCGACTACGCCGATTTTTCCATTGCAATCCGGATGAGCTTTTAGATACTCGTAAGCTGCGATAAAATCTTCGAGCATTTCGTCTCGATCTCTTTTGCTTTGCATCGCTCGCCCTTCGTCGTCATTGCCCGGATAGCCTCCCAGCGGTGTCAGTGCATCTGGTGCCAAAGAGATAAAACCTGCTACCGCAGTTCTTCTTCCCACGTCTTCGATGTACGGATTTAATCCTCTGTTTTCATGTACTACCACCACGCCAGGGACTTTTCCAGAAGTGTCAGTAGGAGTGGAAAGCAGTCCCTTTATTTTTCCTCCTCCTTTTGGAGAATCGTACATGATGTAATCCGAAGCAAGGCGTGGATCATCGGATTTGATGGTGCGGGTATCTAGGTAGTTTGGCATCATCGCACTCATTAGCGCTGCCACTGTTACGCCTCCGACGGCATAGGCAGACAGCTTTTCTATAAATTGTCTGCGCTCTAATTTATTATGAGCATAGGCATCATACAGGTCAAAAACCTCCTGACTGATATCTTCTTTTCTTAATTCGTTCATGAGTTCAGTTTTATGGCTTGTGAAGTAATTTACTAAAATGTGAGATGTAATGAGTTGCGCTTGTGTAATTTATGGGTGTTAATATAAGAGTCGAGGATTTAAAGTTTTGGTTCTACCCTGAACTTAATGAAGGCGTAAGTTTGGCTTTAGATTTACCTTAAATAGAATTATGTAGGGTGTCTTATTTACTAAAGTTTCATTACTCCTGCGAAGTTTCACCGTTCTGAGAACATTTGCCCATTTTCTATAGGTCTATCCTTGTCACTTTTTGGCGGCCAAAAAGTAACCAAAAAACCCTGAGCCTCGGTCTTTTCTTTCATGTGTTTGTAATTTGTTTTTCAATTGCCATCCCGAAAAGTCGGGACAGGCTATGGAATCTCACATGTTTAGTAATCATCACAGCGTGTAACGTTCTCGTCATGCTCGATTTCCGCTGGAAGCTTTTGTATTGATTTGAAATGAGGATACAGCGGAATTTTGTCCTGCCTTGCAAACCTAAAAATGACTGGGTCTCACTCGTGCCTCGGGAGCTAAGTCATTTTTTTAACGGCGTGCAAAGCAGCCCAAAACCGAAAATACCGCATGGCTCATCCATCCGGATGCTATCCTCCAGAAATTCTTACCATCAAATAATCAATTGTCCATTCCATTAAATTCGTGGTATTACCAAAGTTTTCAGCTTAAGATTAAATACAAAAATCATTGTGAGCTAAATCCCCCCAGCTCCCCTAAAAGGGGGAGTTGTCTAGGTTCCAAAAGTAATTTGGAAATAGAAGTATGCCTGTATTTAGGTTAATACTCCTATTACTTAACAATTCTTGCGAGATTGCAGACGCAAATCACCTACATAGCATTTTGGCCTCAAAAGTACTTTTTATTACCCCGCCTTTTACACAGTTAAATACGCCTTATCCAGCTACGGCTTATTTGAAAGGATACCTCAATCAGATCGGAGTAGCATCTAATCAAGTTGATTTGGGAATTGAGGTGATTTTGCAACTTTTTTCTAAAACGGGGCTTAAGAAAATCTTTCAAGAGATTGAAACTCTTCAGCCGGAATTTTCTGATAATGCGGCTAGGATGGTGCGTTTGAAAGCTAATTACCTGCAAACTATAGATCCTGTGATTGCTTTTCTACAGGATAGAAACCCAACGTTGGCTTATCGGATTGCAGAAGGAGATTATCTGCCCGAAGCGGCTCGTTTTGAACAATTGGATGATTTGGAATGGGCTTTTGGTACGCTGGGGATTCGTGATAAAGCCCGTTATTTTACCACACTTTACCTGGAAGATATTGGAGATCTGATCACCGAGCAGATTGATCCGCATTTTGGTTTTAGTCGCTATGCAGAGCGATTGGGCATGTCAGCCAATTCTTTTGAGGAGATGCATGAAGCTTTACATCAGGAGTTTGGCTTGATAGATGAGCTGCTTTGTGATTTGCTGGAGCAAAAAATCCAGCAGTATCAACCAACATCAGTTGCTTTTTCAGTGCCTTTTCCCGGTAATCTCTATGGTGCTTTCAAATGTGGTCAATACCTCAAAAAGCACCATCCCGATCTCGTACTTTGGATGGGTGGAGGTTACCCAAATACAGAATTGCGCTCGCTGAAAGAACCTAGGGTTTTTGACTACATAGACTTTATCGTGTTGGATGACGGAGAAGCACCTATTCGACTTTTGCTAGCTCATCTGGAGGGGCAACTGCCTATTGGTGAGCTGAAAAGAACTTTTACTCGGATCGATGGAGAGGTGACGTATTGCAATAACAATGCTGTAAAGGATGTGTCTCAGCGTGAAGTTGGGACACCGGATTACAGTGATCTGCTCATCAGGGACTACCTATCGGTGATAGAAGTGGCAAATCCCATGCATAGACTTTGGTCAGACGGTCGCTGGAATAAAATGACACTAGCGCATGGTTGCTACTGGGGTAAATGCACCTTTTGCGATGTGTCGCTCGATTATATCGGGAGATACGAGCCGATTACTGCCTCGATCTTATGTGATCGAATCGAAGAGATCATTGCTCAAACTGGCGAGAATGGATTCCACTTTGTAGACGAAGCTGCGCCACCGGCGTTGATGCGAGATCTGGCAATAGAGATTCTTCGAAGAGAGATTTCGGTGGTATGGTGGACAAATATCCGCTTCGAAAGTAATTTCACTTCAGACCTTTGTCGTCTCTTTCGCGCATCTGGATGTATTGCTGTTTCTGGCGGGTTAGAAGTTGCCTCTGATCGGCTTTTGCAATTAATCAAAAAGGGAGTGACGGTGTCACAGGTTGCTCAGGTTACCAATCATTTTACCCAAGCGGGAATCATGGTTCATGCGTATCTGATGTATGGTTTTCCTACTCAAACTGCGCAAGAGACTATTGATTCGCTGGAAATGGTAAGACAGCTAATCCAAGCTGGAGTGATCCAGTCTGGTTTCTGGCATCGGTTTGCGATGACAGCACACAGTCCTGTTGGGCTAGATCCGAAAGCTTTTGGAGCAGTAAATTTGATGCAATCTGCCGGTTCTTTTGCCAATAATGATCTGCCTCATGATGATCCCACCGGAGCCGATCATGAAATTTTCGGAGAGGGCTTACGCAAATCACTATTCAATTACATGCATGGTGTCTGTTTTGAAGTGCCGCTACAAGAATGGTTTGAGGCCAAAGTTCCGAAGACTACTGTCTCCAAGAATTACATAGCAGACGAAATCAGAAACGAGCCCAGCCCTCAGTATAAAGATCGCAATAGGATTTTGTGGATAGGTGCTCAGCCTGAGTTGCAGATTTTCGAAGAAGACGAGCTTTCAGAATTGATTTTTTCGGGCAAAAAGGAAGATTTCGCAATGGAACTACCACTTGATTTAGGGCAGTGGGTTTCGGATGTGCTCAGTACAATTGGTTACGAGCAAAAGCTCAATACGCTCAAGCCCATCCGTGAAAGTTACGAGTCTACCTTCGGTGACTTTGAGGAAATGCTAGAGTCAGAAGTTTGGGAGATTCTCAGAGAGCACGGATTGCTTGTGTTTTAAAGGATTTCACACATTTTTTTATTCTTCCCAAACTCGGAAATTATTTTTATCTCAGATCGGGATATTTCTTGCTCATTTATTGAGTATAAAAGTGGTTTCCTACTCATTTAACTGTGCATTATGGTTAATAGAACTGTGTTTTGAAAATGAAAATTGCTATGGCACAACTTGTGAATTAGCGCCATAGCAATCAATTTAAAACTTCAAATACCCGAACATGAACAATATTTTCAAAGGACTAATCGCAGGCTATGGAGCCTACAAACTAGGCGGTGGATGCCTAGGTACAATCTTGGTGTTTGTGATAATCTTTATGCTAATGGGGCAGTGTAGCTAGATCCACCTAGCGCACTAAATCACTCTTCCCATCTGAGGGTCTGAAATACTGTCTTTTCCTGTTTCTAGTCTACCTGCATAGGTGATTTTCAGATCTGGATTTTCTTTAGCTGAAAGTGTAAGCTGATACCAACCTTTATGTTTTTTCGTGTCAATTTTGAGGCTGGTTTCTTCTCCAGCCTTAAGACTGATTTCTTTATTAAGCTTCAAGTAAGTAGCGTCTTTAGCAAGCAAAGTAATATTAGATGAAGACGTGTTTTTAATAGTCAGTTCAAGTTCGACATTAGCTTTTTGACTTTCCAAAAGGGGCTTGGTGTTCACTTCTATTTTTGATGCAGCTGATGAACCTCTGAATTCCCGATAAAAGCCATTTGGGCCATATACCCGAAGATGGAAAAGGCTATTTTCGAATTCTGAAATCGGCCACTCATATGAAATGCTGTCTCCAGACTTTACTGCAAATGCCCATGTTTTTACAGCTTCAAAAGAATTAGTTTTTTGATTCAGGTAGTTTCCTGGCGCGTACACATTGAATCCTGAACCTAAAGCGTCTTTTCCAAAAATATCCTGAGAAGCAGTGAAAGTTATGACAAAATTCTTGCCGTCAGTACTGAGTTTTCCGTTTGCATGTAGGTCATATTTCAGTGCATTGGAAGGTTTTGTCCCGGATTCTTGAATTGCGAAAACATCTGAATTAGCTTCATTTTCAGAAGCTTTTCTAGCTTCGTCTTCCGTAAGCTTAATAAAGTTCGTCGGGACGTTCTTGAACTTAGCGTTGTAGATTTGTTTCACGAAATCCTCTTGATTTACATATGCTGCGTGGGATATTTTTTCGCCATTGTAAGGTCTAAAAACTGAGGTTAGGTCACCACTCACCGTCCTTCTCCAGGAACTTATATTGGTTTCTTCAATCTGCTGACCGGTCTTTTTTGAAAGGAACTTCTCCAAAAATTGGATAGTGGACGTGATGTCGCACACTTCAGAATTTACCCAACCGCCACGAGACCAAGGTGATGCGATGATGAGGGGAACTCTATATCCCAAACCAACAGGGCTAGTTCGTGCCTCATCGGGTTTGAACCCTGCTTTTAACTCTTCTTCTGCTGTTACAAACTCACCCGCACTGGATAGGCCATCGGACATTTTTCCATTCGGTGCATGTGGATTTGGCGGTACGAAAGGAGGGACGTGATCGAAATAGCCGTCATTTTCGTCGTAATTGATGATGAAGATCGTTTTCTTCCATACTTCAGGATCTTCTGTCAAAATATTCATGACTTCCGATGCATACCATGCGCCATACCATGGAGCACTCGGATGATCTGAGAACTTCTGAGGAGCAACTAGCCAAGTGACTGTAGGCAATGTGCCTTCTTTGACATCTGTTCGGAACTGGTGTAAAATATCGCCTTTTGGAATTAAGGTCTCCCGATCTTCTCCATTTTCCTGATAAGAAAGTTTCTCCGTTTTATGGTAGTCCTGATCTCCGGTGTTCGTTTGGAAAGCCTTGTTATGAAGGCTTTTAGCATGATCTGAAAGTTTCTCAAATTCTTCCGAATTCCACTTTTTGAGATAATCTCCCAGATAATCCAACCCCTCTTCCTTTTCCTTCAATTCCTTTTTCAAGGCATCGAGATTGGCTGGATTGCCTACAAGTTTAGCTTTCAGTGCGGTAATTTCAGCAGGCAGTTCCTTTTCTCTTTTTTGGAGAAAAGTGTAATGTGCTGGATGGAATTGCGCGCCAAATTGAGAAAACCACTCTAAATTATTATCGGTGAAATTTGCCAACAGTGATTCATCCTCACCTTCTAGTTCGGATGTGACGCTAAGTTCGTTTTGGTAAACTTTCCAAGAGATCTCATTATTCTCAAGTAGCTCGGGGAAAGTTCTCCAACTTCCTTCTTTGCCATAAGTCAATTCCCCGTTTCGAACTTTGGCTTTTTCTCCATCTGGGCCATGAGTTTTTCCTGTCCAGAAGTAGCTTCTGTTTGTCGTGGTGCCAGCGAGTGCTGCACAAAAATGCTGATCACATACCGTGAAGGCATCAGCTAAGGCATAGTAAAATGGTAAATCTTCGCGACTGTAAAAGCCCATGGTCAGGGGCAGATCATAGTATTCTTCTCCCGGTCTTTTGGCTTCAATCCAGTTATTGTATTTGCCTTCGTTTCGAGCATCCACTTGATTTTCCCACGAATGTGGTGTTCCACTCATCCAAGTGGCTTTGGTGTCTTTTATATCAAAGCGAAAAGGTGCAAAGCGATTTCCGTCTTTGTCTGGCTGAAGCCACACAGGATTTTGGTCAGGAAGAGAGATCGCTCTTGGGTCATTGAAACCTCTGACGCCTTTCATGGTGCCAAAGCAATGATCGAAAGACCTGTTTTCCTGCATCAGCATCACCACATGCTCCGCATCATAAAAAGTAGTTCCCGGTGCTGCCGGAATAGCCATTGCACGCTGCACCGCCATCGGCATGGAGCTCCAGATACTTGCTCCACCAGTGACTAATGCTGCCTTCTTTAAAAATTCTCTTCTCGAATCGTTCATTACATACATTTTTGGAAGTTGAGTATAGCTGTTTTTTAGAGCTGCTGAAGGCTTTCTTTGATTTCCTTTGTGTTATGATTTTCGCGCTAAAAGTCAAGTTATTCTTTTCCAGTTACTTAAGGTTTTGTTGAAAATTAGTATGGAAATTTATATAGGTCAATAAGGATTAAAATGCCTGAGGTTGAGAACACTCATCTTACTTAGCTTTCATCAAAAAGATAGAAATAAAAAGGAGCGTATTTCGATCATTCTGAAACACACTCCTTTATATTTTTTAAGCCAAGATTACCTGCTACTGAATTTTTGTCATCAAAATAATTCCAGTTGACCAATTCATTTTAGTGATGCAAAAATCCTCTCGACCTTCTAAAGTTTTCACTAAAGCGGCTGCTTTTTCGGCATGGCCCTCCGGCCAATTGGGCTGCTCATCCATATTGTCGATGACATAAATACCTCCCAAATTTACTAGTGCTAGTGTCTCATCTAACTCACTGTATTTCCCAGGCCAAGCATCAGCGAATATCAAATCAAATTTATCTCCTGAGTAGTTGCTGATCCATTCAGAACCATCTTGACAAAGAATGTTTACTCGCGAATCATGCTTGAAAAGTGTGCTTACAAATTCCGTAAGGCTCGGGTCATTGTCTATCGAAATTACATTCCCGCAATCATCCATGCCATCTATCATCCACGAAAGCGAAAGCCCGATGCCTGTTCCTAATTCTAAGAAATTCCCATAGGGCTTACTGGCTACTAACGTTTTCAAAAGTGTCCCAACATAGAGGTCCGAAGGCATGGTAAAGCCTATTTCCTGACATTTAGCTTCTATAATTGCATGTACGATAGGTTTGTTTTTAATATGTGATTCGTTCATTAGATAAAAATAGGATGACTTAATTAAGTTGTTTATTCTTAAAAAGGTATGAAAAAGACTGTTTTCTCGAACTTAGTTATTAATAGGTGTATTTTAAATAAACACGCTTATGAATACTCTGGTCATCTGGATTAAGCAAGGGTGGTGCTCCAGCTGTATCTGCGCTTGTTCGCATCATTTCCATTTTTGAGTAAGCATAGGTGACTGGTTGAGACTCCAAAGATACTCTATGAACTTTAATAGTTTTTATGCCCAAAGTCTTCGCAATAAGCAGTGCTCTACTTTCGGCGTTTTGCAGAGCTTCAGTAAGCAATATATCTTCTAGAGACTTTTGAGTAGCTTCGGAAACCTGGAAATTCAGCGTAAAACTCATATCGCCGGCTCCTTGAATTGATTCAACAATTTTCTGTAAGTCTTCATTTTTGCTATTTGTCACCACTCTCAGCGATTGACGAGCAACGTAGCCAGAATCGCGCTGCACACCACTTCGGTAGATACGATTGACATCTACGGAATAATTATCAGCGATCAGCTTAAAATCCTTAATTTTTGCCTTTTTCAAAGCATCAGAAAGCATCTGAGTTTTTTTGTTTAATACTGAAACCGCATCGGTGACTTTCATCGCTTTTTCCTCCAAATTAATCTGGAAAGAGGCTTCATCTGGTGCAATTTTGCGCTCACTAAATCCTTCCACTTCGATCAATGGAACTGTCATGTTATCCTGTGCGAAAACAGGAATTGCCAACAACAATGCGAATAGTATAGTTAAATAATTTTTCATGTGGTTTTAGTTAGTATCTATATAGGTATTCAAAATGGAGGCCAGTTTTGAAAAAAGCGACGTCAGTTAATAGAAATTAAGGCAAGCTTCAATGAGTTACTTTTCAAATTCGTGATGAAATACATGAAATATTATTTCCACTCTAAAACCTCCATAGTGTTAAGTTCTGGCCCGCCACCTCGGTTCGCACTTCCAGCAGCTACATAGATTTTCCCCTTATAGTAAATAACTCCTGTTCCATGGCGACCTTGATTCAAACTTGGTAATTGTGACCATTCGCCAGTTCTAGTGTCGAGAACCTCTACTTCTGCGTGGGAAGGGACTTGAACAGTACTTTCCCCGTTCATCACCACTAAAAATGGTCCTTTTGCGATTGACGAAGTTCCACCTCTCGGTGTAGGCAAACCTGCTTGTACGGTGCTCCAGGAATTTGATTTGAAATCGAAATAATCTATTTCAGGAATTACCAAGTCCAGAACTTTCCCTATTTCTGCATGAGAAGTTCTTCCTCCTGCTGCATAAATTTTATCCTTTACCAGCGCTGCACCGAAGTGATCTCTCGGTCTTGGGGCATCAGGTAAGATTGTCCACGTGCCAGTTTTAGTGTCATATTCATCAAACCAAGGCACAAAATCCGCATAATGACCATCAATGATCCCACAAACCATATAAATTTTGTCTCCTCGGGTAACTATTCCTGCGGAACCTCTCCGTCGGTCTACTGGGATCTCGGCTCCTTCCCGCCATGCATTGGTTTTAGGGTTGAAAATCAGGAAACGAGTCAAGGGAGTCTCATGTGGATAGCCACCGGTCATGGCTCCGATTACATAGATTTCATTCTTGAATGAGATGGCCTGAAAGTGATGGAATTCTATTGGTGCCATCGCCAAAGTTTTCCAGGTTTTGGTCTTGGGATCGTATTCTTCGATTGGTTTTATCCCGCGTCCGCCCAGCAGGTAGAACTTGCCATTGTTTTCTACGAAGGAGTTCTCATGCCTTGGAAGAGGATAGTTTTCGGTTTCTATTGCAGTCCAGTGGTCGCTGGATTGAGAGAATCCTGCGATGGAAATCAGCAAGAGTGCTAGTGTAAAAAAGCATTTCATAGGTGTTGGGTTATGGTTGTAAAAATGAGAATACGGGACATTAAATTAGAGTCTGAAAAGTCGGACAGGGGAAAGCTTCTTTTACTATTTTGCTTCACGTATTTCTGGTGATCGCTTTGTAGTGATTTGCCTTAATAAAAGTCAAAAATTTCCTTTAGGGACTTTTTAGTTTGATGAGACCAATTAATTTTAAGATCTGGCGCTACCAATTCTCGATTTCTTTTTCTAATTCGTCTTGAGATAAAAAGAATCTAAAAGCTAGCTGTTACCCCGCCTTTTCTAATCTGAGGTTGTAATCTTTCTTGGTGAGAGCTTCTCCATTCGTAGTAGGTCCAATAATTAATTCTTCTTCAAGGAACTTGTCGATCTTTTCAAGCAATACGCTGTTGAGATATTCATGATCTTTTGAATTACCTCAAGTTTAACTGTTTTAAATCCAATTTTTATCCTTTGTACAAATTAACGATTTATTGGATTCATAAGATTTGAGATTTTAAGTTCTCTAAATCTAAACCTAGTTCGATTTCGTTAAGTGTTTCTTCAAAATCATAGACATTATTAGGGTTCATGCAGTAATCTGATAGACGTGCGTCAATGATTTTTTTTTTTGCCAGGAAGCTAATTCAATAGGGTCCTCAACTGCTTCTTGAAATTCTGAATACTTTGACTGTAGAGACTGCCATTCTTTGATTGGAATGATGACTCCAGTAGTTTTGCCTTCCTTATCGTGGATATAATAAAGTGTCATTTTATTGGTTTTTGACACATTCAATGCGGTGTTAAGATGCTGAATAAACGATTGAAAGTTGAAAAACAGTTTGTCGATATAGATCTTCAAATGGTGGATGTATATTTCAAGCCAAAAGAAAACGCCATTTGAATTAACAAATGGCGTTCTATACTATTCGAATTCAGATAGCTAAAAGCCCTCCTGATAGCTATCTATATTGCTTTATTTTTCCAAATCCAGAATATCCCTGATCTTGTTGATTTCCGTCATATCAGCAGACAAACCCTGTCCATCATTTGCAGCAATTTTTTCGCGGAATGCACTCAAATTTGAAATGTAACTATCCAAAGCTGACAAGATATTGTCCTTGTTTTCTGTGAAAATCGGAGCCCACATCGCTGGACTTGATTTGGCTAAACGAACTGTGGATGCAAATCCTGATCCTGCCATATCAAAGATATTTTTCTCATCTTTCATTTTCTGCAAGACAGTTTTGCCTAGCATAAAAGAAGAAATATGTGATAAGTGAGAAACAAAGGCCAGGTGGCGGTCATGCTCCTCAGGATCCATGAATCTTAACTTTAGATTTAGTGCGTCAAAAAGTTCATAAGCTTTCTCCTTCAGCTGCAAATCAGTCTTTTCCAGATCACATATGATCGTAACTTTTCTGTCAAGCAAATCGGCAAAAGCTGCCTTTGGACCCGAGTATTCAGTTCCTGCGATAGGGTGAGCGGCCAAATATTGCTTTCTTTTTGGGTGTTCTGCCACCAAAGCACAAAGTTTGGCTTTCGTAGATCCAACATCAAATACTAGCGTATTTTCTTCAATCTGATCAAGTGTCTTCAAAAGCAAATCTCCCAGAGTATCTGCAGGAGTAGCCAAAATGACAATATCTGTGTCAGCATCGGGCGCATCTTTAGCTTCGTGAATGATCCCCAGGTTCAATGCGTCCTGTAAGTTTTTCTCACTAACGTCAGATCCCGTTATTACAATATCTGGAAATTTATTCTTTGCTGCCAAGCCAAAAGAACCTCCTAGAAGTCCCAAGCCCACAATGTGTAATTTTTTCATGTGTATTAAAAGTTATTTATGGTCACATGGAATTCGCATGAATAGTATTTATTCCTAACTGAAAGTAGTTAGGCATGCTCATTCCTAGTTATTTATATTTTATAAGTGCTTTTCTGCGGTTATTAGATAAGAGTACCTTAGGATTTGTTCACTCTAGGTTGTACGCTGCTTCTGTCTCCTGTCCTCGGTCTAGTAAATCCAAGGGAATAGAGTTACTGGCATCATTACGATATAAATATTATTTAACACGGTTTATGGCTTCCAGGATCTTAAACTCAGGCATGCACATCGAAAAACGTACATAGTCTTCGCCTTCCGAGCCAAAGATCTTTCCAGGAGTGATAAATATATTTCTTTCGTAAAGTAACTCGTCCACCACTTGATCAGCAGTTTTTCCATCTGGCACTTTGCACCAGACAAACAGACCAGCTGCCTTGATGTCGTATGTCAAGTTGAGTTTGTCCGCCAGTTTCCAGACTAATTTTCTTCGACTTTGATACGTGCTTTCAATATCAGAAAACCAGCTTTCGCCTAAGTTCAAGGCAGCAATTGCTCCTTTCTGAATTCCCAAAAACATCCCGGAATCCATGTTGCTTTTCACTTTCAGCACTTTCTCTATCCAATCCTCTCTACCCGCCAGCATTCCCACTCGCCAGCCTGGCATATTGAAAGCCTTGCTCAGAGAATTCAATTCCATCGCTACTTCTTTCGCTTCGGGAATCGATAAAATACTGAGCGGTTCTTTTGTAAGTATATGACTATACGGATTGTCGTGAAGTAATACGAGCTCATGCTTTTTGGCAAAGGTTACCAATTCCTGTAAAATAGTTCTGCTGCCTGGTGCACCCGTAGGCATATGCGGATAGTTGATCCACATGATTTTTACTTTGCGTAGATCTTGGTTTTCCAATTCCTCAAAGTTCGGCCTTCCTGCTTTAGTCAGATCTAAATTGTAATAAATTGGCTTTGCGCCAAGCAAATTGGTGACAGAAGTATAAGTAGGATAGCCAGGATTTGGGATCAAAACTTCATCACCGGGGTTCAAGAAAGTCATGCTTAGATGCATAATCCCTTCTTTGGAGCCCATCATAGGAAGAATTTCCTTAGTTGGATTTAGGCTGACTCCGTACTCTCTGGAATAGAAATTCGCAATGGAAGTTCTCAGCTCGGGAATTCCCTGATAGCTTTGGTAGCCGTGCGCTTGAGCATTATCAGCAGTGCTTTTTAGTGCATAAATTACCTTCGAGTCAGGTGCCAAATCCGGGCTGCCAATCCCTAAATTGATGACAGGTTTTCCGTCGGCAATCATCTGATTTACCTCACGGAGTTTGGCGGAAAAGTAATATTCCTCTACGCTACTCACTCGATCTGCAAAGCCTTTCATGTGTTTATTCTTGTGTTTATAATTTTTATCTCTTTTTTAGTGCTTAAAGGAAAAGAGCATCATAGGATTGGTTAATTCCGATAGATATCGGGACGTTTCAGCCACTTCGGTCATCTGTCAACCGTCCACCAAAACAAGGAAAATCAAGATTTTTGTATGATGGCAAACAAATATGTCATTTTCTACTTAAGTATTCTCCAAAAATTTTCACTTCACCAAAGCTAGTTCGAATTTCCTCAATTGTCTGAGAGAAAATGGCGTGATCTTCAAAAACCAAGTCGATGAAAAACGCATATTCCCAAGGTTTTTCTATCACTGGAATTGACTGGATTTTGCTCAAGTTTATACCTTTTTCAGAGATCAACATCAGCAATTTTGCCAACCCACCTTGTTGATTTTGGATCGTGACTTTTATGGAAGCTTTATTGACTGATTTTGTTGCTTTTACAGATTCCTTTTGAAGAATTACAAAGCGGGTAAAATTGCTTTTTACTGTCTGAATATCCGGTGCGATGATCTCCATTCCATAAATTTCGGCAGCAATACTCGAAGCAATGGCCGCCACCCCTTTCCAATTTCCTTCCTTAATATCACGAGCCACGGAGGCTGTGTCTGTATCTTCCTTCAGTTTAATATGGGAATGCTGCGCAAAAAAAGCCTTGCACTGCAAAAGTGCCATAGGATGAGAGCGAACTTCGGTAATATCTTGAATAGTCTGTCCCGGAAGCGCCATAAATTGATGCCCGATGGGTAGGTAATATTCATCACGAATGCTCAATCCATAGCGATCGATCAAATCATAATTTGGCAAAATCGCCCCTGCAATTGAGTTCTCAATTGCCATCACCGCAAAGTCAGCATCTCCATTTGCGATAGCTCCCGCAACAGGTTCGAAGGTGGTGAAATCCAAAATATCTATTTCTTCACCGAAATTGCGAAGCGCCACTTGATGGTGAAACGAGCCAGGAACTCCCTGAATGGCTATTTTTAGCTTATTCATATATTAAGATTGGCTGACTATGGAGATTCCTGCAAGCTGGCAATGTTTCCAGAAACTTGGGTAAGATTTATTCACCACGGATGGATCTTCGATGGTTATGCGGGTTTTAGTGATCAAAGGCATAAATGCCATTGCCATTCTATGATCATCGTAGGTATAGATTTTCACCTCGGCAGGCATTGTCACTGAAGGAATCACCTGATAAACTTCAGGTTCGATTTCCTTCAAGTCGGCATTGAACTTCGCCAGTTCTTTCTGTAACGCATAGATCCTATCAGTTTCCTTGATCTTCAAACTTTCCAATCCTGTGAAAGTTGCGTTCTGACCTAAGATTGCGCAGGTCACAGCAATCGTCTGAGCCAAATCCGGGCAATGCGTGAAATCCCAAGTTGTCAATCCTGTTACCGGCTGCTTTTGTAATAAAACGCCTCCGTCTTGGAAGGTGCTTTTTACGCCAAGCTGGCCCATTATTTCTACGACAGCTGCATCTCCCTGAAGACTGTTCTCTTTCAAACCAGAAAGAAAAAGCTCTCCAGAATCGGCACAGGCCAATAAGCTGAACCAGTATCCAGCTCCTGACCAGTCACTTTCTACTGCGAAAGTGGTAGGCTGATAAGCTTGAGGTGGAACAGCGATTTTATTGTCATTCCAAGTGTATTTGATTCCAAACTGAGCCATGGAATCCAATGTCATCTCTAGGTAAGAGCGAGAACCAACTTTACCTTCCAGTTCGATTTCCAAACCTCTTGGCAGCAAAGGAGCGATCATCAACATCGCGGAAATATATTGGCTTGATACGTCGCCTCTGATTTTAACGGTATCGCTTTTCTGCTCAGTAAGTCCATGAATCGCTAACGGAGGATAACCTTCCACTCCTAAATAATGAATGTCCGCCCCCACAGTTCTCAGCGCATCCACCAAAATCCCGATTGGACGCTCGCACATACGCGCTGTCCCAGTCATGACTTTGTTTTGGTTTGTGATTGCAGCATAAGCTGTCAAAAAACGCATGGTAGTCCCTGCATCCAACACATCGTATACCGGAGGGTTTTTCTTCAGCAAACTGATCATCGTTTGCGTGTCTCGAGCTTCCGCAAGATTGCTCAGCTTGTTTTCGCCGTCCGTTAATGCGTCAATAATGAGCACACGATTGGATTCACTTTTGGAAGAAGGAAGTGGGATATGGGTAGCCAAAAAATCTGTTTTTTGAGCCAGATGAATGGTTTCCATAGTTTCAGTAGTCAAAATAGGCGGTAATTAGGTCTGAGGTAAATTTTGATAGTAGTGGATTGCTTCTCGGATTTCGGCTCGGGTGACAGGGATATTATACGTGCAATCACCGATAGAACTGAGCAAAGAAAACATCAGTTCTTTGCCTTCATTCTTTTTGTCTTGCAGGCAAAAGTCAAGAACTGCCGGAAGATCCGAATCCAGTATTTCTACTTTGCCATACACTTTCAAAAATGCAGTTTGAATTTGCATCATTTCTGCCATCGAAAGGTTTAATTTTTTATGTGAAAGCCAAGCTTCGCAAATCATGCCGACGGCTATGGCTTCTCCATGTAATAAATGTCTAGGTCCATCCAAAAAGTAAGTTTCAAATGCGTGACCTATCGTGTGCCCAAAATTCAATATTTTGCGTAAGCCAGCTTCTTTTGGATCTTCTTTGACCACGGCTCTTTTGATCTCTACGGAATGGTGAATTAGTGGAGTCCAATAGGACTTTTGCCAATGCTCAAAATCCAGACTTTCGAAATATTTCTTGTCCCGAATCAATCCGTGCTTGATGATCTCAGCATAGCCAGATCTAAGTTGTTGTTCGGGTAGGGTCTTCAGGAATTGGGAAGCAACAATGACCGTTTCTGGCTCATTGAATACGCCCAGATGATTTTTTAAACCTTCGAAATCCACTCCTAATTTCCCGCCTACACTTGCGTCCACTTGGGAAAGTAGGGTAGTGGGTATATTGATAAAGCGAATGCCTCTTTTATAAATGCTGGCGCAAAAACCGCCCATATCTCCCAAAACACCGCCTCCAATATTTAGAAAAAGTGCTTTTCTGTCAAGTTGGGCTTCGGTCATCGCTGCCCAGATTGTCATACAGGTGGCGATGGTCTTGTTCTTTTCGCCAGAATCAATGGTGAGAAAAGTACTGTTTGAAGGAAACACTTCTTCCAACAATGGAAGGCAATGCACCTTGGTGTTTTCATCTGTAAGAATAAAAAGACTAGAAAATTTGATTTCGCCGAGCACAGCGGTCAAATCAACAGATGCGTTTTCAGAAAAGATAATTGAGTTCACGAAGACGGGAGTTTACTGAGTCTGAAATTAGCATAAAAAAGTCTAAGGGGAGAGGATTCCTTCCCCTCAGACTTGTGATAGCTCAGTGATTATGTATTACTTTTTTACTGGATCAGCCGCTCTAAGCTGCTTTTCCTGACGCTTTACTGATTCTTCGTGAATACAATAAAGCAACTCCTTCATGAATTTCTCGCTCAGGTTCTTTTCAACACCTTTTAGCGTACGGCTTTCCATTACATCCTTCCAGCGATCAGACTGAAATACTGGTAAATGATGCTCTCTTTTGTGCGAACCGATTTGGTCGATTACCGCGAATCTTTCCTGAAGAATATCCAATAATTGATCATCCATGTGGTCAACAGCTCTTCTCAAGTCGTTCAGACGCTCACTTGGCTGCTCTGATTCTAACGGTCTTTTGAAGTCAATTGCATCCAAAATCTCTTTCAAACGAGCTGGAGTTACCTGCTGCTTTGCATCCGACCAAGCTTTATCGGGATCGTTGTGAGTTTCGATCATCAAACCGTCCAAGCCGAAGTTCATAGCCTTTTGGGCGATTTCAAGAATCCCGTCCCTTTTTCCTACGATGTGAGAAGGGTCGTTGATCACTTCCATTCCTGTCCAAACGCGCTTCAAGTGCATTGGCATAGACCAGTTTGGTTTGTTTCTGTATCGTTTGTCATAAGCATCAGAAAAACCTCTGTGAATAGCTGCCAATTTGGTTAGTCCAACTGCATGGAATCTTTCCAACGCTCCGATCCAAAGATCAAGATCTGGATTCATCGGATTTTTTACCATTACCGGAATGTCAGTTCCTTTCAACGCGTCAGCAATTTCTTGCACAGCAAAAGGGTTGACGGTAGTTCTTGCGCCTACCCATACTACGTCCACATTGTTTCTTAGGGCGATTTCAGCGTGAGCTGCATTTCCCACTTCCACCGTGATCGGGATATTCAAGTGATGGCGAACGATCTCCATCCATTTTAATCCTTCTTCACCGATACCTTCAAAGCTTCCTGGTCTAGTTCTTGGCTTCCAGATTCCGGCACGAAACATAGATGGGATTACATTGTTTTCCTTCATCTCGATACAAATCTGCTCGATTTGTTCTGGAGTCTCTGCGGAGCAAGGTCCTGCGATGATGGTTGGGCCTGTTAGTCCTAGGCCCCAGTCTTTGATCTGCTTGTGTTCTTTCATAATACTGAGCTTTAAATGAAAAAAGCCCGACTCTTTCGAATCGGGCTTGATGTGTTATATTTTGTTTCTTAGTTTAGGCTAGGCAATACACAACTCCGATTCGATTTTGTCTTCGAAAGTAAAAGTAATAGAAGCTAAAATATGACGCTGCTGTGTTTAACATGGGTCAAATGTAAAGTGGCTATTTTTAAAAACAAAATTAATTTTTTGCCAGATAAGTTATTTAATCTTCAATAATTCAGGCAATTCATTGAATATTCTTAAATTATAAGAGATTATTAGGAGCTTTCAGAATTATATTTTGATTTATGGTTAGAAATGACTCTAATGGCTCTTGAGGTTTTTTTTAAGTTTATTTTCAAAACGTCAGAAGAGGGGTATGTAGAAAGGATATGGATTTTGAAGGGATGGGAGAGTAAAGAAACAAGACAAGCGCTATTTGCTAGACTTACTCATGTTCTGCGTTGCTTTTGTCTCTTACTGGCAGAAAACCGGATACACAGAATTTACTGATTGATGTTTCCTGTTTTCCCTTGACAAAAACCGCTTTCATTGAAAATATGCTAATTGAAATACTCCAAAATTCCTTTCGCAATCAGTGCGTGACCTTTTTCATTTGGATGATTTCCCTGAGACATTAAAGAGGGAAGATCAATTCCAGCGTGTATTTCATTTTTAAATAAAGCATAACTATCAACTAGTCCGATCTCGTATTTTTCTGTTAGCGAACGAATTTGATTTGCATGCTGATCTAAAATTGTGTCATCTGCTGTTAAATCAACTTTCTGATCAGGGGAGGGTGTTAAAAGAATGACCTTAATTTCCTTTGCCAATGCTTTCTGGATCATGGATTCCCACGCGACTTTTGCGCTATCGAGTCCGAGTCTTCTGTCATTAAGCGCATAGTCGATAAATAGCACGTCAGGGTTATGAGTCAATACATCTGATTCGAATCGCTGCGCCCCACTTTTAGAGTCTTCACCGCCTATGGCAGTGTTAATGATATTAATCACTGCGTATGGATACTGGTCTTGCAATACGTTTACTACTAGGGAAGGATAAGATCCAAGCGTGTTTACAATGGGAGTTTTGAAATATCCGGCAGGTACAGAATGACCGTGAAAAACCAAGTTGATCGTTCTGTTTTCCGGCCATTTCTGTTGAAGTTCTATTTTCAAATCACTCAAATAATCAGAGTTGGCCTCATTAGACGGAGATGTAAATAAGAAGATTGAAATAACGAATAAGAAAAAAAGCTTCATATTGAAAAGGGTTTGTATGGGTTTTGGGAAGGTAATTTAGTGATGTTTTGATCGAGGAATTAACTTTTGTGATTTAGGATAATGAGGATTCTAGCCTATATCTAAACATGCTGAAGATAGACTTGGGTTTACAGATAAATGAATCACATTAGGACTCTACAGGACACTTTGATAGATCTTTTCTAAGTATTTTAGAAGCTATGAAGAATAACCTATACTTAGCAAAAGTACTTTTTTGCCTCTTACTCCTTCTAAATTCTACTGCTTTTGCGCAGCAGGAAAAGCCAAATATCATCTTTATCCTTACCGACGATCAGCGTTGGGATGCATTGGGATATTCGGGAAATGACATTATACAGACGCCGGAAATGGACAAGTTGGCGCAGCAGGGTATCTATTTCAAAAATGCCTTTGTGACCACTCCAATTTGCGCAGCGAGTCGTGCTAGTGTTTTGACAGGGCTTTACGAAAGAACGCACGGCTACACCTTCGGACAAGAACTAAACGAGGATTATGCCCAGAATTCCTATCCCATTCAATTGAGGAGTTTAGGCTACGAGACTGGATTTTTCGGCAAGTTTGGAGTGAATTACCCTGGATTCTCTAAACTTTTTGACGTAGGAGATAGCTACGATAGAAATGGGAAATTTGATGATAGAAGAGGTTATTTCTATAAAAAGATCGATGCAGACACGGTTCATTTGACGAAGTATACTTCATATCAAGCTCAGGAATTTATCAAAAATCAATCCGCTGAAAAGCCATTTATGCTTTCGCTGAGTTTCTCAGCTCCTCATGCGCATGACTCTGCTGAGGATCAGTATTTCTGGTCAGCTGATATGGGTCAGTTGTATGCCGATGTGAAGTTTCCAAAACCACTTTTATCACAGCAGAAATACTTCGATCAGCAGCCAGACTATGTGCAAAAAGGGGAGAACCGCACACGCTGGTTTTGGAGATACGATACGCCGGAAAAATACCAGAAGAGTATGAAAGGTTATTACCGAATGATCTCGGAAGTGGATCAGGAAATCGGGAAAATCCGTAAGACGCTCGAAGAAAAAGGAATGGATAAAAACACGGTAATCATCTTCATGGGAGACAACGGATACTTCCAGGGGGAGCGTCAGCTCGCAGGGAAATGGCTCATGTATGATAATTCGCTCCGCGTGCCGATGATCATTTATGATCCTCGGAATCCCGGTCATCGTGATATTTCTGACTTCGCTTTGAATATTGATATAGCGCCCACCATCCTTGAATTTGCAGGAAAGCCTGCTCCTGCTTTGTGGCAGGGTGAAAGCTTAGCAAGCTATGTGAAAGGGGGAGATCCTGCGAAAGAGCGAGTAGAATTTGTGGCTGAGCATCTCTGGAAAGTTGAAATTATTCCTGCCAGTGAAGGGTTGCGTACTGAGGAATGGAAGTATTTCAGGTATCAGGCTGACTTAGGGCATGAGGAGTTATATAATCTGAAAAAGGATCCGTTGGAGAAAAAGAATCTAGCAAATAAGGAAAAATACCAAGATGTGCTGAATGAAATGAGAGATCGCTTTGAGAAGAAAGCTGCGGAGTTGGTAGAAGATAAGGTGGATTGATATGCTTTGTTAGCTATCTTGGTCTGTGGGAGCACAGACCAAGATAGCTTTTTTGTGATGCGGGGATACAGATAAGAGCGAAGAAACAATCCTGGTCAGGATGCTGAATAGTGTCTGATTTCTCAATTAACTCCTTCAGGATTTTCTTATCCTTCCTCCTCCTCTTGCTTTGCTCCTGGCCGATTATCTTCTTGCACAATTTCTAACCCAGTAAGATTTTCCATTTCTGTCAACATGTATTCCGTTTCGAAATAGTTTTCGGTTTTGTCTTCAAGTTCAGGCTTAGGAAAGAACAGGGGGTATTTCAAATTACGGAAAGGGTTGAATTCCAAAATTGTCTCGTATTGTTCAAATACTTTATCTTCCCATTGGTTATTGAAATTGATTTTACTGCCAACTTGCTAATCGGTTGTCAATTCACTTCGTATTGCCAGAGTTTGACTTTTTCGAGGTTGGTCAAATACTCTCAATTTTTTTTGGGTGTGGCGTTGATGGTCAATTTTGACATATTCGTTACCATATATCGGGGCTTTATAGGGTGTTAATTTTTTAAGTTGGTTAGCAAATGGCTTGCTATCGACTTCCTCCTTCTCGTCCTAACAGTATATTTTAATTTTGCGGTTTACCAAGATTCTCAAAAACGACCAAACCGTCTTTTCCTGCCACCACGATGTCTTTCCAGCCATCGCCATCCAGGTCAGCGATTGAAAAATATAATCCGCTTCCTTTGCCTTCACCGAGTGGACCATAGCTGATTACATTCTTTGTAAATGATTCTCCATTCCATTTGAAATAATACAAACCAGCATAATCTTTTCCTCCAGGATCTTTGCCGTTATGAGCTCGGTAGCGCTTGCCAGTGACCAATTCATTCTGACCGTCATTGTCGATATCCACCCATTCCATCGTGTGATATTGGGATTGATAGGGATCTATTTCATGCTTCGCAAAGCTGATGTTGTCTCCTTCTTTCCTTTGCTCCATCCAAAATAGTCCAAAACCATGTGCTTGGCCTACGATCAAATCTTGTAAACCATCCCCATTTACATCTGCGACTATCATCGGAATACTTGCATCGCCTAAGTCAAAATCAGGATGGTGAATCCACTTGCCTGTTTTCAGGTCTGCGGGTGCTTCCAGCCAACCTTCGGAAATCACTAAGTCGCCTCGACCGTCTCCATTGATATCGCCAAAGCCTAATCCATGCCCATGAATATCAGCTACAGGAAATTTCTCGAATTGATTTGCCCCAGTCTTTTTGTAGTAGGCTAGTGCTTTTCGCGGAGTATTTGGCACTATTTCCAGTAGTCCATCTCCGTCGATATCAAAGCCTCTACTGGTTTCTATATTCCCTGTTTTGGCAATTTCATGAGTTGCCCATTCGCTGCCGTCTCCCGGGTTTTCTTTCCACACCAAGGTACCTTCAAACCAGCCGCCAGTGATAAAATCCATGTTCCCGTCCTCATTCACGTCCATAGGAATGGTAGAGAAATCCTCGTAATATTCTCCGAAACGTTTGACTTGGCCGATGAGAAATCTATCCAAAAATTCAGGGCCTTTGTACCAGAAACTTCCTGAAACAAGGTCCAGCGTGCCATCATTGTCCACATCAAATACCCCAACAGATTCAGTGCTTTCGTAAGCGATAACCTGCTTGTTGAATTTGACAGTAGTTTCCTGTGCAGTAGCGAATAATGGAAGGGCTGCTAATAGAAAGGGGAGAGCGTGCTTATAGAAATTCATAGAATTGAAATTTTAACTTGTTAAATCATAAAGAAAAAATGGGTCAAAGGGAACTCAATTCCTATGACCCAAATTTTATTTATCCGACATCCGACATCCGACATCCGACATCCGACATCCGACATCCGACATCCGACATCCGACATCCGACAATTATTTCTCCATCGGATGTGCTTTCAGCAAATCATTAGGTTGGTAGAATCCCGTGTGATCTTTGACTTCTTCTCTGATTTTCTTCACCAAAGCAGGGGAAATAGCCGACGCAGAATTGCCAAAAGAGTTTCTCACAAAGGTCAGTACCGCTGCTACTTGAGAGTCGTCCAGCATTCCTTCGAAAGGAGTCATTGGTACTTGGCCAGGATAATCTTTTCCTAAAACAGTAATTGGTCCCATCACACCTTTTAAAACTATTTTGATCAATCGCTCTTCATTGCCTGTCACCCAAGGAGTACCTGCAAGTGGAGGGAAACCTGAAGCGGAAAGTCCTTGTCCATCAGGTTGGTGGCAGGTACTGCAATAGCCTTCTCTTGCATAAATCTCCTTACCTAGGATAAATAGCTCCCTGTCTGAACCCGTGAGAGAGGATTTGATATCTTCTTCTTTTTTCTCTTTTACAGAAAGTCCAGAAATGTGTGCTACAGCGGCTTCATAGGCTGGAGTGATCCACTCGTCCATTTCAGAGCCTTCAGCTGCCGAAAGAACCTCAAGTCCTTCCTCACGTGGCATCCAAGATGCAGCTACTATTGACTCGAGGCGAACTCGTCCGTTTTCGTCTTTGATAGCGGCGGTCATCAATTCTTTTTGGTTGGAAACCTGATGGCCTGTGTAGCGAAGTACTCTTACTGCCGCTGCTCTGGCTCTATAGTCTTTTGCTTTCAGCAATTCCTCAAGTAGGTCTTGATTTACCTTATTGATACCCCAGCTTACCCAAAGTGCTTCGAGTGCATTGTGCTCATATCTTGGATCATTTTTGTCTAATTCGCTTGCCCAGTCAGCTACTGCAGCTGAAACTTCTTCCTTATCTCTGCCACGAAGTTCTCTGCGTGTTCTGTATCTGGTTCTATACTCTGGTAGTTTTAAGTTTTCCATCAACTCAGGGATGCTCGCTCCGTCTATCTTGGCTGGAGTGACCAGAGGTCTTGATGGGTAAGTGATTCTGTAAATTCTGCCGTGCTGATGATCTCTCAATGGATCACGGGCGTTATGCTGCATGTGACCGATCAGAATGTTGTGCCAATCGACCACATAAAGTGACCCGTCAGGCGCAATTTCCATATCTACCGGGCGGAAATTTCTATCTGTGGAAGTAAGTAGATCCTGTCTGAATTTGGTAGAGAAACCGATTTCCTCATCGATCATCTGATGCTGCTTAGTTCCTAGGAAACCAATCGTGTTATTGATAATCATATCTCCCTGCACGTCATCTGGAAAATGTCTACTGGAGATGAATTCCAGACCAGAAGTAGGTCTTACCATCTGATCTTTTTGAATCAGGTTTGCTCCTTTATTGTTCGCATTTCCATAGCGAGGAAGTAAGGAAGCAGGCATCATGTAGTTTACATTCGGGCCAGAAGTCTCGGCGTAGAAATTTTGTCCCCACTCATCAAAAGCAATTCCCCAAGGGTTTGGGATACTAACCTGCGCTACGCGCTCTAACTTATGTCTGCTTGGAGTATATCTGTAAAAACCTCCATTTGTCGCACGTACTGTGCCGTAAGAAGTTTCCACATTAGAATGTAAGAAAACTCCCTCTGCCATATAAATTGACCCAGACTCATCCGTGGTAAAAGCTGAAATGGCATGGTGTGTATCGTGATCATCAAATCCACTTAGAAGGATTTCTTTACGATCTGCTTTGTCGTCATTATTGTCATCATAAAGAATTACCAGGTTATTTCCCTGAGAAACATATACACCTTCTGCTGCCAACTCAAATCCGACCGGGATATGTAGATCATCTGCAAAAACAGTTTCTTTATCTGCTTTGCCGTCATTGTCTGTATCTTCGTAGATCAACAGCTTATCCGCTGGACGAGAATCTCCCGGCTTGTAGTGCGGGTAGCTTGGCATAGTTGCTACCCAAAGTCGACCTTTGTTATCAAAAGAAAGCTGAACAGGATTCGCCAAGTTTGGCCATTCTTCTTCAGAGGCAAAAAGCTCGATTTTGTATCCTGGGGCGACTTTCAGCTTAGCAAGTGCTTCTTCACCATATAAGTATTTCAAATCCCCGTTTTTCTCAGGGTTGTAATTGGTCTCTACTTCGGGAAGCTTGGTGGTTTTTGCATCGGCAACGGCAAGGTCTTTTCTTTCGCCTTGATTTGCCATCCAGATTGCGCTGTCTCTGATCACAGTCATCTGGCGGATTTTTTCTAATTCAAAAGGATAATTGTCTGGGCCAAAAGGATCGTACCTTCTACCGAACACGTGTACTCCATTCGGGATTTTGTAGTCATCTCGCCAGAACCAATTTTTCTCTTGTACTGCTTCATGTACCAGTTCACGATTTGCTTCATTTTTGATCTTTTGCTCACCAAAAATCTCATCTGCCAAAAGAACAGCTAGTTTTTTGTAACCAGCTTCGTTCAGTTGAGAACCGTCGATGGTAAGGTCTTCTTCCGTATCCAGATACCATTGCTTGCTTGGAGCGAACGCATCTACAAATAGTACATGGTTGTTTTCTGCTATCTCACGCATCCCTACGGTGTAGAGATTCAGGTTTTCATTTTCAGTTTTACCGTTAGGCACATCGATTTTCTCTGAAAGATCTTCGAAGGCGATAGGGGAGACGATAACCAATTTCGGAGAAAGCGTATCGTGATATTTTTGACGAAGGCTGTGCTTAATAAATGCATCCAGTTCTGCCTTGTAGTTTTCCACGCCATCCACCCCTTGGAAGGATTCACTGTAGCCAAAAAATGAAATAATGATATCTGTTTGAAGTCTGGTCAGCCATTCGTCAGGCTTTTCCAGGTGACCAATACTTCCAGATGGAGTAGCGAACTCAACTTGGAAATCTTGAGCACCAGGGAAAGCCCAAGGATCGTTCGTGCCTGATCTAGGGCGGAATCCTGGAGTGTCTCCGGGATCTGAGAGGTTTCTGATGTAGAGGTTCTTTTCAGGGTTTCTGAGTTGCATCTCCGTCTCAAAGCTCCCATAATCCATCATTCTGGATCCCAAGTTATTCCCTATCAGAGCGATTCTCGCGTTCGGTTTTAGCTCGAGGGTTTCTTTTTGAGTGCATTGAAAAGTTAGAAATCCTAAAATGAATAGGATAAAGAGTCGGTGAGGGCATTTATTGAGCATGGCATATAAGAGGTTTTACTTTTAATTTTGAGCCAAATAGTTTGTATTCGGATAATGATGTTATGTTATTTTTGTAGAAGTACAAAGAATATTTTGATTGCACTGCTTATTTGTGAAATGGACGGTTGAGCTAGTCTTTATACTTCGCAAGTTTTTCTCTAATCAATTCATACCCCTTCTCAGCCATTTCCCAAGGCTCGGAGAAATTCCTCCACACACCGATGGAATTGGCAAAAGCTGGATCGTTTCTGGTAAAGCCTTCGATGGTCAGCCAACCTTTGTATTGGATGTCCGCCAGTGCTTTGAACGTCTCGTCAAAGTTCACATGACCAGAACCTGGCGTGCCGCGGTCATTCTCCGAAATATGAAAATGGCCTAATTGCGGAGCAATGAATTTGATGGATTCGGATAAGCTTTTCTCTTCGATATTCGCATGGTGCGTGTCAAACATCGCCTGCACATTGGGATGATCCACTTTTTTCAGCAGGTAAGAAAGCTGCTCCATGGTATTGCAGAGGTAGCATTCAAATCTATTCAGAGCCTCGGGAGTCAATAATACGCCAGCTTGCTGCGCGTAATCACCCATTGCATGCAGGTATTCAGCCGACCAATTGTATTCTTCCTCTATCGGTTCGCGCGATGCAAAAACAGTGAATCCAGAATGATAGGGTCCACAAAGAATCTGAGCATTTAAATCCGCTGCTCGGTCGATTACCCATTTGAGTTGTTCGCCGGCTGCTGCTCGGATGTTAGCATCTTGAGAAATTGGATTGTGATCCGGACCCATTACGGTCACCGCCGTCACTTCCAACCCAATATCCGCGCAGTGCTTTCCTACCAGTTTGAAGGATTCTTCCGGTGAACCGCCGATGAAAAATTCTGCCCCGTCATATCCGATCTTTTTCAAGCGATCGAGAATCGGCAATAGCTCTTCTGACATCTCTGCCGACCAAGCCAGCACATTAAATCCTATTTTGTTCATGCTTCCTATTTTTTCCACAGACCACCGACGATAGCCGAAACTCATTTGACCGTGGACTATCAGTGGTCATTTTTTATTTAAAATCTGCTACTTTCATTCCCTTCCGAAAGCTGTCAAAGCCAAACATCGTCGGCTCATAGTTGCCAATAATTTCTACCGAAAGATCAGGTGTGATCACTTCTGGCATATCCA
>Ga0105055_10001178_pt1 | contig 42360 bp, 37 predicted proteins | sample BON03_FD_78090 | JGI IMG/M metagenome (GOLD analysis project Ga0105055, IMG submission 78090) | Freshwater microbial communities from Lake Bonney liftoff mats and glacier meltwater in Antarctica - BON-03 | ecosystem: Environmental > Aquatic > Freshwater > Ice > Glacier meltwater | place: Lake... | reverse complement strand
CGCCGGGATATCCTCCATACCAATCGGAACACCACTCCACGACGTTGCCGTGCATGTCATGGAAGCCCCAGTCGTTGGGCTGCTTTTGGCCGACCGGATGCGTTTGCCCACCGCTGTTGGCATTATACCAAGTCAGCGAATCGATGTCGCCCGCGAAAATGCCGGTGGTGCCGGCCCGACAGGCGTATTCCCATTGGGCCTCGGTGGGCAGGGTATATTCGTAGCCAGCGGGCAAACGACCTGCGGCGCGTTCCTGCGTGTTGAGCCGGTCGCAGAATATCATAACGATATTCCAAGCGACTCTTTCCACGGGTCGCTCTGAGCCCTGGAAGAAGCTGGGGAGCGGGACATAGTCCATGACGGCCTGCCATTGCGCTTGGGTGACCTCGGTGCGGCCGAGCCAATAGCCTTGCGTGAGGGTGACCTCGGTGTCGTCACCCGCGCCAAAGGTGCTGCTCATCAGAAAGGAGCCGGGGTTGACCCAGATCATCGCGAGGTTCGGATTGTTCAGGGAAAAATCTTCGCCCAAACTGGGAGGAGTGGACGCAGCTAGTGGTTCGGCACGCGCAACCGGGGCCAATATCCCTAGCAGCAAAACGGTAACAACGCTGCGAACCATGAAACAGAGGTTGTGGGAGATTGGGATGGGCCGCAACCGGGCATTTAGCCCGGTTGCTACCAGTTCGAAGGTCTTCAACCGGCGAAGGGATTTGCTTCGCCAATCCCACGGGACAGGCGCAGAAACGAACCCACGATCATGTGCATCGCAAAAACCAGTGGTTTCGCAAGGTGGGGGGGTCGAGTGGCGACCGCCGTGGTTGTGGCGCTGGTCCTGAGCACAGGTCAATCCGCCGTGGCCCAAAGCCACGAATTGGGACATCCAGTCCTGCGGGATTTCGCGCCGGGAAGAAACAAGATTGCCCATCTTTGCCAGGCATTGATCCAAGGTCCGGACGACGTCATCTACTTGGGCAATGGATCGGCTTTGCGCTATTACGACGGCAGGGCATGGCCGGTGATTAAACTGCCCACGGAAGCCGCCGGCATCCGGAAATTTGCCCCGGCCGATGACGGCACGATCTACGCGGGCGGAGCCGGGATCATCGGTTGGATTCGCGTGAATGGGTTTGACCGGGAGTTTGTCTCCCTGGTCGAGCAATTGCCGGCGGCGGACCGGGATTTTGAGGATATCTATGATGTGTTGGCCGCAGGGGACACCGTCTATTTTACCACCGAGCAAAAAATACTGATTTGGCGCCAAGGGCGTTTCAGTAGCATCGCTTGTCCCACGCCGCTGCACTCAAGGGGTGCCCGGCTCCACCGGATTCAGGATGAGGTCTACGTCACCGCCTTGGGCCATCCGCTGTATCGTTTGGAGAACGATCAACTGGATGTGGTCGCGGACGCACCTGAATTGCGGCAAAATCAGATCATCGCGGTGGAAGCCGGTCCGGCCGGGTCTCTGCGGCTGCTCACGGCGGAAAGGGGGTTTTACCAATTAGTGGAGGGGCGCGTGACGGTATTGCCCACCGAGATCAATGGCTGGGTGGCCGGCAAACGCATCATTTGCATGCAGCGATTGGTCGACGGTTCCATGGTCGTCGCCTTTTCTTCCGTCAGTGGCGATGGCGGTATGCATTTTGATGCGGACGGGCGTTATGCGGGTCCGCTGAACCAATTGATCGGACTTTATGTTAACACGATCCGAGCGTTTGCCAGCGATCGCGAGGGTGGTTTGTGGCTCGGCACCGAAACCGGTGTCATCCGGGTGGAATGGCCCTCGGCCGTTTCCCTGTTCGATGCCATCAACGGACTTGGGGAGGGTGCGGTCGCTGCAGTGACCCGTCATGAAGACCGACTTTATGCGGCGACCGCTGAAGGGATTTATCGTTTAGTCCCCAGCACACCGAACGGATCGGTCGCCCGTTTTGAGCGAGTCTTCAAACAACCCGCTTACGCCTTGCTATCCCATCCGACTGGTTTGTTGGCGATGGGTTACACGACTCTTTTTGTGCAGGATGGAGCGGACTTCAAGCCGGTGGCAACCCTGCCCCCGGGTGGCGGAAATCTGGTGCGATCCAAGCGGCACCCAGCACGGGTTTGGATTGGCACCGTGCGCGGTCTCCAATCTGTGCGGCACACTCCTCAAGGTTGGGTGAACGAGGGTTTGGTGCCCGGTTTAGACGAGATCATCCAGTCGGTGACGGAGGTGGGGAACGGCTCGTTGTGGCTCACCATTACCAGCCGCCGCCGAGTCCACGGTATCATCGATCAAGACACGGGCCGACCGGTGCGTTTTGAAAGTGTCGGGGCCGCTGAGAGTCCAACGGATATTCTGGCGGAATGTCTGTCTGGTCAGGGCGGAGCCCGGTGGATCGCTCGCCCCGATGGGATTGAGCAAATCCCGGCGGCGGGAAATCCGCCCCGGCGATTGCCGCAACTGGTCAACCGGACGGTCGGTCCAGTGACACTGCTGCACGAGGAAAATGATGCCGCTGGGTCCGTGCTCTGGGTGGGTGGAGCGACGGGGCTCGCGCGGGTTGAGTTGGCGAGGGCCTTTCCCGCCCTCTTACCACTGACGGTTCAGCTCAAGACCCGAGATGTTCGTGAGGGCGATGAGATTGAACCCGGCCCTTCGACTCTGCGTTTTGCTTACATGGCGCTGCGACACCAACTGGAGGATTCGGTGGAATACCAGAGCCGATTGGCCGGTCATGAAGAGGAGTGGTCCTCATGGTCCAAGGAGAGGGAACGCGCCCTGATCAATCTGCCGGCGGGAGACTACCGCTTTGAGGTTCGCGCCCGCGATACCGACGGAATATTGAGCGAACCAGCGACCCTTTCGTTTGTGGTGCAGGCCCAATGGTGGGAGACGCGATGGGCCTGGTTGGGCTATATTTTAATGGGAGTGATCCTGTTTTCAGGAGGTGTGCGCGTCCGCACTCACGCCCTGCACCGACGGGCCGACCGGCTGGAGGCCCTGATCAAGGAGCGAACGGCGGAACTGGATCGGCAAAACCACGAGCTAATCCGGCTCAATAAACTGGAACTTGACGAAAAAATCTCCGCGCGCTTGGCCGAGGAAAAGGCACGGCTCGAGGTGCTACGCTACCAGCTCAACCCGCACTTTTTGTTCAACACTCTAGCTTCGATCAGCGCTGCGTTACCAGCCCGCCGGAACACGGCGCGCACCATGGTGGAACGGCTGGCGGAGTTTTGCCGGCTCACTCTTTATCGCCCGGATCAAAAGGACTGGACCACCCTGGGGGGGGAAATGCAGCTCTTGCGCGCCTATCTGGAAATAGAGCAGTCACGCTGGGGTGACCTGCTTGAGGTGAAGATTGTCTGCGATCCGTCGCTGGAGGATGAGCACCTGCCACACTTCCTGATCCTGCCGTTGCTGGAAAATGCCCTGAAATACGGCCGGGCCACCAGTCCGGACCGGGTGGGGGTGAGTCTCGGGGTCCGGCGGGACAATGACGGAGCCCTGATTTTGGAGGTGGAAAATACCGGAGAGTGGATCGAACCCGACGCGAAAAAGACCGTATCCTCTTTGGGGATAGGACTCGAAAATCTGCGCGAGCGTCTGGCCCGACATTTCCCCCGTGCGCACGAATTGGTGATTTCACATGGGAAGGGATCTGTCAGGGTGACTTTGCGCCTTTGGCCGACCCCGCGCACCGGATCATAATCATGCACCACGCCCTGTTGATCGAAGACGAAGCACCCGCCCGGGCGGATCTGCGCGCCAAGCTGGCAGAGCACCCTGAAGTCAAGGTGGTGGGGGAAGCGGCGACGATGCGCCATGCCCGGACCCTGTTGGCGCACACCGACTACGATCTGGTGTTGCTCGACGTGCAACTGATCGGCGGCAACTCCTTTGACCTCGTGCCGGCGGTGCGGGAGGGAGCGCGCATCATTTTCGTTACCGCTTATGATTCCTACGCGCTGCGCGCGTTTGAAATCAACGCGCTCGACTATCTGCTCAAACCGGTGGCCCCTGCACGGCTGGCGGAAGCGCTGCGAAGGTTGCAGGCCGCTGAGTTGCCGTCGGATGATGACGGCCTGGAAAATTTCCCGGGTCCTGCCCTGCAGCCCGAGGACACGGTCTATCTGCGGGAGGGTTTGTGCGCCCAATTCACCCCGTTGATTAATATCAGCGTTATTTCCGCCCGGGACAATTATTCCGAGGTGCGACTGGCCGACGGGTCCAAGGTTTTTTTACGTAAGAGTCTGAAGTCCTGGGAAGAAGCGCTGCCGACCACGCACTTCATGCGCGTGCATCGCACGCAAATCGTGAACCTCACTCGAGTCACTCGCTATGATCGCGACAGCGACGAGCATACGCTGCTTCATGTGGTGGGGTCGAAGGAGCCGGTGCCAGCCAGCCGGGATCGTTGGAGCGAGTTACGTGATCGTTTGGCCGCGATCAGGCGAACACCATAGAAAAAGGGAACGCGTTGTTCCCAACGAGATTCGGGGGTGTCGGGGCGATTTCCCGCGGTTGGCCACACGGGCTCCGCGGTTAGCCCCGATTATATCGACGTGTGGGGGTGGATCGAGGCATCTCTGCCTCCACGCATGGCCTCCACGCATGGACGCTTAATCCACGGAGAGAGGGCGGTATCGTATCCCAGACTCCTAAACCCCTAAACCCCTAAACCGAATTATTATATGAAATTATCCCTCATTCTGATGCTGCGCCGCTTCATTACCACGCTACTCCTGATGAGCAGCTTAGGATTGGTGACCGCACAAGCCCAGTTGGTTGGCTTTACCTTTTCCGGCGGCGGTGGTAGCGATCTCGTGATATCTTGGACCTCGCCGATTAATTTCACGATCGTTAACGCGCCCAACGTCACCAATAACTACCCGCTCTTCGTGATAGAGGATTTGGGTAATTTACTGGGCAGTAATACCACAACCAATATTACTAGCACCTCGACCTTTTCTCGAACTAGCCCAACCACAGACGGACCGTTCACGCCCAACATTCTTGGGTCCGGTTTTGCCAGCGGGGATGGTGGGGCTAATCCGATCATCGCCACCGACACATACTTTTATGCCAGTTTTAATAATCCTACCACAGGGGTGGGCAACAGCATGGCCATCGATGATACCTACAGCCTTGCGACCGGTTCCGTGACGATAGCAAGTTATAGTGGAAGCGCACCGACCAACGGTTCCTACAGCGTGTTTCTAGCTGACAGTAACGGCAAAAATCTCGGGGCCGGTTCCGCCGTGCCGGAGCCTTCGACCTACGCCATGTTAGCGGGTTTTGGGGTGCTGGGCTTCGCCGCTTGGCGGCGCCGGGCCACCAAGAATACCCTCACGGCTTGATCGTGTTGGGTGAAGTCCCGGGCTTCCGGGATATATCGCCTCGACTGAGTGCTGGGTATGGCTGATCGGGACCGCCAGTGTGCCGGTCCGGAAGGGTAGCCTTCACCTCGAACAGATAGATGCGTTTTGCTGGAGTTCCCGTTTTGGTGGAGTGGTTGCTGGACTGCATCATTATGATGATTTTGTAGCTTAGCTGAGGGTAGACACGGGCACCGGGGCGGAACGATAGGCACCCGCCGGAGGAAGCTCCGGGGTTCCCGGCTGCTAATGGCGGATTTCTCGTGTGCAATCAGGCTCGATCAAGCTCAGTGGTCCGAAGCGCGCTCTAAAGGGAACTTGCGGCCCAAAGAAAAGTCTCACCCCTCTGTGCCGCATGGGTGACCGGTCAAATTGACCGCGCTGGTGCGGATCCGGCAGATACTTTGCAATTTAATATGAAAATAAAAAATCCGTTATTCAAACGTGGCCTCATTTGGGCGGCCCTCCTGACATTGTTGAGCGCGACCTACCTCTCGGTCTGGGCCGGGGAAAATACCAAGGAGCGCGATCCGCTTGTTTTGAAAACTGACAGCACACCGCTTGATCGCGACGAGACCTTGCGCGTGAGTTACTCGAGCGTGGTGAAGAAAACCTCGCCAAGTGTCGTCTTTGTTTTCTCGAGCAAAACGGTGAAGATGGATAGCCGGATGGCACCGTATTTAAACGACCCGAGATTTCGCCGCTTCTTCGGTGTGCCTGATCAACCAAATGGGCAAGCGCCGCGTGAGCGTAAACAACAGGGGCTGGGCTCGGGAGTAATCATCTCGAGCGACGGCTATATCTTAACCAACAACCACGTGATCGATGGGGCGGATGAGGTTAAGGTAGCCTTTGGCGATCCCCAAGTGGAGTTTGAGGCTACAGTCATCGGACGTGATCCAAAGACTGATGTGGCCGTGCTCAAAATCGAGGCAGAAAATCTGCCCGCGGCGACCTTGGCCGACAGTGATGGGGTGGAAGTGGGCGATACCGTTTTTGCGATCGGTAATCCTTTCGGCATCGGCATGACGGTGACGCATGGCATCGTGAGTGCGATTGGTCGCGGCGGTTTGCGTGCGGATGCGTATGAGAATTTTATCCAAACGGATGCCGCGATTAATCCCGGCAATTCGGGTGGCGCGCTGGTCGATTCGCTGGGACGCCTGATCGGGATCAACACCGCGATCCTCAGCCGCAGTGGCGGGTTCAACGGCGTGGGGTTTGCGATTCCGGTTAACACCGCTCGCTCACTCGCGGAACAGTTGGTCTCGACCGGCAAGATTAGCCGCGGTTTTATCGGCGTTCAGACGCAGGGTCTCACGCCTGAACTGGCCGAACAGTTTGAGGTGAAATCCGGAGCCTTGGTGACAGAAATTTCGCCCGACAGTCCGGCTGAAGAGGCGGGCTTCCAAAGCGGCGACATCATTACAAAGGTCAACGGCAAGGATGTGCTTGATCCGCGACGCTTGCAGCTCGCAGTGATCGCACTCGCTCCCGGCACCGAAGTGGAAGTCGAGTATGTGCGCGAAGGGAAAACGAAGACCGTCGAATTCGTATTGGGTGAATTACCCACCACGACGCTCGCGGGTGACGATGCCTATTTGGACAATGATGTGGGTGTGCTCAACGGCGTCAGCGTGGATGATATTACGCCGCAGATTCGTCAGCAGTTCCGCTTACCCAAGACGCTCGAAGGGGCGTTTATCACCTCCGTCGATCCGGACAGTGCGTCGGGTAGGGTCGGAATTCGCGAAGGTGATGTCCTGCTGAGTCTAGACCGGCAACGCGTGCTCGATGCTAGCGAAGCCGTCGAACTAAGCGAAGAGATAGAGGGACCGAAAGTGCTCGTGCGCCTCTGGCGCGAGGGCACCAGTCGCTACATCGTGGTGGACGAATCGGAAGAATAAGCCTCGATCCACAGATCTAATGTTCAAACGCCGTTCTGCAAACGCAGGGCGGCGTTTTTTAGTAGCATTGGTATGGTTTCGTAGAACTGCTCCCCAGTTCAGGAATCAGTGACTCGGGTCTGTGCGGCGATGCGTTGACGGATCAGTTCGGCGCGTTGCTGGGCGAGTAATCGGTCGGCCGAGCTGAGTTGGTCCTGCGCGAAGGTGCGATGCTCAACGGCTTGTTCAGTCCCACCATCGGCAGCGACTTCAAACCAAGCTAGAGCTTGCACGGGATCGCGCGGCACACCTTCACCGCGCATATACATGACCCCGAGCCAATCCTGAGCAGCGTCGAGGCCTTGTTCAGCCGCGCGCCGTCCCCAATGGATGGCTTGAGGAATATCTTTGGGGAGGTCTTTCCCGCTTGAATAAATCATCGCGAGGTTGAGCTGAGCCACGGCGTGATCTTGCTTGGCCGCGAGCAGAAACCATTGAGAGGCTTTGGTGACATCGCGGGGCGCACCACCTTCTCCGCGCAGGAGCAGGAAGCCGAGGTAGGTCTGGGCTTCGAGGTTTCCGTAGTAGGCTTTGACATGAAGCTGCTCAGCCTCGCTAGCCACCTTCCCCACTTCTCCGTCGGGATTGAGAAACATGAGCTGCATGTATTCGCCCAGATAGGTGCGTTTCCAGAAGTGTCCGGTTTCGCGGTAGGTCTCGAGTTCGGTGAATTTATACTTATATCCCGCGACTCTGATCATCGTGGGTGGTGCATCCGGGAAGGGGTTACTCTCGAATAGATCGATCACCGGTTGCTTTTGCTCCAGGAGTCGGGTCGCCACGAAATGAAAGAGAGGTGTAGCGTGATCATTGAGCGTGGCTTGCGCTTTGATGTTGGCTTCGAATCGGGGGAACCCCGGTGCGGTGAAGGGGCTGATGCGATCGAGTTGCTGCGGAAAGTAGCGGTATTCGTAAGGTCGCCAGGTGACGCCACCATCGTTGGATCCCAGAAATTCAGTGACGAATTGGAAGGGGTCGAACCGGGAAAAAAGCGAGTAACCATTGATGCTGCCGAAGCCATCGAACATGGCCTTCAGCGGTCGATTCACACTCTCGAGAAATGCGGGCGTGGGCATTCGCGCGAGCGTGGTGAAGGCGATGATCGAGAGATAAAAGTGCAGGCTCAGCGCTCCGTTGAGAGTGTAGCGTCGCCATTTGGCGAGTGGTGGCACGGCCGTGACTGCGGAGGTAGCCGTGAAGTAATCGGCGAGCTTGCGAAGGCGTAGCCACCCCGCGGCCTGAGCGAACATCTTATCGTCGAGTAGGAGAAGACCGAGGGCGATCGAAGCGGTGTTGAGCCAACCGAAATTGCAGGTGAGCTGGATCCCGACCTGAAGTGCGGCCCATAACCAAAACGCCCACCAGCGTCCACGCCGACCGCAAAAAACAGCCATTAGCGGTGCCGCGAGTTCTGCCGCAAAAGTCAGCCCAATTTCAAGGACATGCCAGGCATGGGGCATGTGATGATTAAAGAAACCGAGGATGGTCGGGCTGGGCGCGGTCTCATACATGATATCCATCGCCCGCAGATTGAACCAGTAGAGATCGCCACCGAGTATTTTGGACATCCCGTTTTCAAACATGATACGGAACAACAGCCAGCGCATCATGAAGACTACGATGGGTCTCGCCGAAACCTGCGCGCCAAGCCCCGGGCGATAGCCAGCCGGCGCAAAGAGGATGCAAAGCAGCGAGACCTCTAACATCAGCCGATCTACCATGGGCCCCGAATACAGGAGCCATCCCTTGGCGAACGAAAGCAGCGACAACCAGCATAAGAAAAGACTCATGCGTGGCCACAGGTTCAGCACCACGGAGATCGCTGCAAGTAAACCGCCCCATTGTAGCAGGGCCACCATCGCGGAACTGCTACTGATATAGAACAAGGTTGGTGAGGCTATAATCGCCTCAAACAGGCTGGAGCTCGCCCCGCGCAATTCGGCAATCGCATTTGGGAGAGGCGTGATCCCATCGGGCCCGATCAGCGCAGCGGATTCTTGAATGATCCCCGCAAAGATGATGATTAAAACTATGCCTACTGCGCGTAAGACAAACCATCGCGGCCAGAGGTAAGTCGCTTCACCGCCGTAGCCCGAAAAATCTTTGATGCGAGTCCAGAGCGCAGTGGGAATCGCGCGAAATGATTGTGTAATCGATCTCATAAACTAAAGCCGAGGCCTCGCTGGGAGTTGGGTAATTACGGTTAACATGGGGCGAAAAGAGTCGCGAAGGATCAGGGGCAACTCATTTCAGAACGCGAGGGGTGTCAATGCCGTGCGGGAAGGCACCCTCAGTGCCCAGCAAAACTTGTTTTCAGATGGGACGATTACCGCTTCCATTCGGGAGCGGCTTCGATCAGGAAGAAAGAGATTTGCCCGAGGATAACGGCGCGCCACTTGATGCAAACGCGGCCATGACAATAATCAATGGGTCGCCTGCGGAGCATGGGCGACGCGAATGATTATCATTCGGACGAAGCTCGCGCGAATCCAACACCCCGACGTGGCGAAGGACAAGGCCGCTTCCGACGCAAAGTTTAACGAGGACAACGAGGCTCTTAGCGATTCTGAGAAGCGCCGCAAATACGACCAGATGGGTGCGAATTGGGATGGAGCGGGTGCGCCGCCTCTGGCTCAATTGCACCATCGCCACGAGCTCGGTTTTGATGGGCTTGGGATGGTGGGCCCGATTCTAGCAGAATTGGAAACGCTCCGCACGGAAGTTCGCTTTCTACGTAGGCGTTGAAACCAACCGTCAGAGCCGGCGGGTCATTATCTACGCTGCACCGGAACATGCACCTCGTAGCGCTTAAGAAACCATGGAGTGAAAGGGCCGTTCCAATAGACGACATAAGGCTCTCCCGTAGCCATAATTTCTGGCTGCTCCCGCAGCCACGCGAGCAGTTTGTTGCGCGTTTTTTCAAAATTAGTCTGCGAATAGCCACCCCGCTCCCCGAGACTGGCCACCTGTCGCTCGGCCACACGGATCACTTCAACACCGTCGGCATTACCGGTGACCTTAGCCACTTCGCTGGGGGCCACCCAAAAAAACATCGCCGCGCTCTCGATGGTGGTCTCCACCGGCGTAGTCATGGCTATATCCCGACTCGAGATATAACGGAATAGCGGGCGAAACAACCGGTTAGATTCGTCAAAATAGGAACCCTGTCCGGTTGATTTGAGTAGCACGCCCGCCGGCAAGGTTTTCACTTCTGCGACGTCGGGAGCGGTCGGGGGAAAAGCATTTTCGGCTGACATGAGAGCAGGATAAAGGATGAAGACGAAACTCAGCAGAAAACACCGCATAGAGCAAATTACACAGGTTCGCACGAACACAAGCCGCTCCATCCGATTACTTCCATGGGAAGGCGAAAATCGGGATCGAGGTGAAACCATAATCAGGATGCTTCGCGGTATTCAGAATGACATATAAGTTATTTTTCTCACGACACTCCGACGACGGATCGTTATGCGTAGTAGCCATATGTTCGACCTTACAAACAAAGTGGCGCTGATAACCGGTGCGGGTTCGGGAATTGGACGCGCGATTGCGCAGCGGTTTGCGCAGGCGGGAGCGAAGGTTTTCGTCGCGGATATCAACGAGGCTGCCGCGCAAGAAACCGTGGGGTTAATCGAAACGGCGAAAGGTAGCGCCGAGAGCTTAGTTTTGGATGTCGCGGACGTATCATCCGTGGCCGCCGCCGCTGAAAAAATTGGCACCCTCGATCTCCTGGTGAACAACGCAGGCATCGGCCACGTGGGCACGATTCTCGAAACCAACGCGGAGGATATGGAGCGACTTTACCGCGTGAATGTCGGCGGGGTGTTTAACGTCACTAAAGCGTTTATCCCGGGGATGCTGGAGCGGAAGAGTGGGAGCATCATCAACATCGCGTCGATCGGTGGGATCGTCGCGGTGCGGGATCGTTTTGCTTACGTGACCACGAAGTTTGCGGTGGTGGGGATGACTAAACAAACCGCGCTCGATCACTCTCATGGTGGGGTGCGCTGCAATTGCATTTGCCCCGGTCGCGTGGAGACGCCGTTTGTGCAGGCACGACTCCAAGAGTATCGCGACCCCGAAGAGGCTTATCGCGAAATGAGCTCTACCCAATTGATTGGCCGGATGGGTCAACCCGAGGAGATTGCCGCCGCCGCGCATTACCTCGCGAGTGACGAAGCGAAACTCGTGACCGGTTCCTCGCTGATGGCCGACGGCGGCTGGAGTGCGGGGAAATAAGACGATGGGTCGCATCTTGCTTGTGTCTATGATGAGCACTGTCGCGCGCGCTGTGTTCCGCAATTTCGATGTCGAGTTCCGGCGTGTGTTTCTGGCGGACAACCAATATCTCAATTACGAAGATGGGCGTTTTGCGTTTCGCGAATGTTAGACTTGGCTAACTCTAATTATGTCCGTTGTGAATCGCCCTTTCAAACAACACCTCACCGCGCTGCGCGCTTGTGAGCGGTGTCCGCAGATGCACAAGCCGGTGGTGGTGGGTCGTCCGGTGACGAGTCGGATCCTGTTGGTGGGACAGGCGCCGGGAGATAAAGAGCCGCAGTTGGGCAGGCCTTTCGCCTGGACGGCAGGGAAGACGCTATTCAAGTGGTTTGCGGCGAGCCTTGGTTGGAGTGAGGAGGAGGTGCGTGAGCGGATTTATTTCGCGGCGGTATGCCGCTGTTTTCCCGGGAAAAATCCAAAGGGCGGAGATCGGGTGCCTGCGCTGGATGAGATCGAAAATTGCGCGCACTGGCTGGACCGCGAATTTGAGCTATTGCGTCCGACGCTGATCTTGCCGGTTGGCAAACTCGCGATCACGCAGTTTCTACCGGTCGCTCCGCTCAAGGAGATGATTGGGCAAAGTTTTTCAATCAATTATCGTGGGCATGTAGTCGACTGTGTGCCCTTGCCGCACCCCTCGGGAGCCTCGACATGGCACCGGATGGAGCCGGGAAAGACGTTGCTCGAGCAGGCCCTTCGATTGGTCGCGAAACGTCCGGAGGCAAGAAAATGGGTGTAGTCTAGGTTGTCATTGCGAGGAATCCGCACCGCGGATGACGCGGTAATCCACGTGTGAGTAAACATGGCCGACAGGTAATTCGTGGATGGCCACGTCACTACGCTTCTTGCCATGACAGAAGGGGCTCGCCCGTTCATTGTCCCATCCTCGCAAGTCGTCCGCACGGCTTGGTTTGTTGTCTCGCGATGACAAGACAATGTATCCCCAGATCAAAAATATCCGTGTCTTCGTGTCGTTGTTTGTTCTAGCTGGGAGTATGTTGATGCGTTTCTTCCTCTTTATCCTTTTGGTCTCGGTGCCCACGGTGCTTATGGCGCAGCGTGAAAAGTTGCCGCCCGAGGACTACGCTTGGGTGACTAAAAACTTTCCCAGTGCGAAAAAATCGAACACCGGGATCCGCTACATCGAGATAGAGAAGGGCAGCGGGGAGACGATCAATCGTGGCGATCTCGTCTCCGTGCTCTATGTCGGGCGCTTCTTAGATGGAGAAACTTTTGATCAAAAAATCGATCCGAATGAACCCCTCACATTCCGGGTGGGCCGCACCAAGGTGATTCGTGGCTGGGATCACATTTTGCAGATCATGCGTCCCGGCGACAAATGGTTAGTCATCGTCCCTCCCGAGTTGGCTTATGGCACCAAGGGGCATCCGCCGTTGGTTTCTCCCAATAAAACCCTCGTCTTCACGATGCAGGTATTGGACGTAGAGCGAGGCGAATGAGTCGCCGATCGACGGGCTCTCTCCATCTCACGCTCGCCAAGCGTTATTCTTTGGCGGCGTTAGTGTAGCCATAGCGTTTCCTGAATTCGTCCGTGGCCTTTAGTTGTGCTTCGGCGGGCGAGGTGCCTTTAGCGACTAATTCGGCCCCACGGATTTCAATCCAACGATCTCGAAAGGATTGCTCGGTCTGCGCGGTTAAAGGGGCTTGAGGCTCCTTTTTCAGCATGGAACACCCGACAAAGAGAGGGAGAGCGGCGGCGAGGCAGAAGAGGAGGATGCGCTTTGGGTCTGACATATTTTGGTTAAACTTGATGGATTAAGCCCTTAGACAGCGAGTGAAAGTTTTTGTTTTCGCGCATCGCTCTAAAAGTGTTCACTCTTTTTCCCATGAGCAAAGAGCCCGAGCAGCCCCCGTTGCGACTTAAGCCCCGTTTGCGTCCTGAGAGCGAGGCGGCTGAATCACCGTCTGCTGATGAGAAACCCACTGTGGCCCCCGAAACCCCAGCTGAACCGACCTCCGAGGCTAAACCTAAGTTGCGCTTGAAACCGCGTTTGGCTGCTGAGCCCAAAGTTGCTTCCGTAAAGCAGAGCGAAACCGAGCAACCTAAGTCCGCGGAGCCGCCTAGTGAAAAACCAGCAGAGGAAGCGCCCAAACCTTTTCGCCTAAAACCGAAGCTCGCTCCTGATCCCGAACCTAAGATTGAAGAGGCAGCTCCGTCATCAGCTCCTGAGGCTTCAAAGAAAGAAGATGCTGGGGAAGATAAGCCTAAGTTTCGCCTGAAACCGCGTATTTCAGCAGAACCGGAAGCCGCGTCCGCCCAGGTAGAAGAACCGCCGACCGAAGAGAAAAAGGATGAAGTCCCCGCTCCGGTTCCACCGCCGATGCTTGAGAAGCCTACCGAGCCTGAGGTTCCTGCTGAACCTGCTGCTGCCAAGGCTGCGCCAAAATTTAAGCTTAAGAAAAAGGATCCTGAACCTACGCGCGGCCCTAAAGCCAAGCCGCCCAAGATCGATGGAAAGCCCGCCGCAAAAAGCGACGATAAGTCGGCTAAAGCGATCCCACCACCGCCATTGGTTCATTTAAAAGCTTCGGATGAGCTTGATGAAGATGGGATCTTGTTGACCGATGATGAACCGGAGGCACCGCCCGCGAATAAAGGAAGAAAGGCGCTGGTGGGATTAGTGGTCTTGGTCGTTTTAGGAGGAGGCTATTTCGGCTGGCAACAACTTGGCCCAGCCGCCTCCGGAGCTTCTCAGAATGCAACCGCTCCGGCAGCTTCTCCCCCCCCATCTGCGACCACATTACCCGGTCAGCTAATCGAAAAAGCCCAGGCGGCAATAGATTCTCGCCTGCAGGGAGAAACGGATCGCGTAGACGCAGCGATCGATGGAAAAGAAGCCCCTGAAAGTCAGTTCAAGAGAATACAGAACACTCCCACGCCTGAACTACTACCGGAGCCGGTGGCGGAGCAAGTGACGACCCAATCGCAATCCACAATTGCGCCAGGGGTGACAGCGACGACCACAAGGGTGATGTCGGCGATCGAAGCGAGTCCCGCATTTCGCTCCTTTGTGGGCCAAATGCGGATTAACGGAGTTTTCCAGGGGGCACCTGCCCGAGCGTTGCTTAATGGCCACACATACCGCCAAGGCGCGCTGGTTGATCCCTCATTGGGAATCTATTTCGATCACGTGGTTTCTGAGGAAAAACTGATCGTGTTTCGTGATAGCAGTGGTGCGATCGTGCAGCGTAAATACTGATGCTACTCGGCGGCCACGAGCCACTCGCTACGACCAGTGGCACGCTTGATTTTGATACCGGGTAGATCGACTTCGGCGTTCACCCCTTTAGGCAGATCAAGACTCACCGCGATGCGATCGCCGTCGCGTTGCCACGCGCTCGTGATGTCGCCTTGGGGTGTCGGGATCGTCGCTCCGCCATGGTTACCGTGAAACACGGGTGAGAACGAAACTCGTTTCCAAGCCGAGGCAGTTTGGCGCACGCCACCAATGATCTGCATGAAGTGAAAGAGCGGATGGGCCGACCAAGCGTGCGAATGGCTCATCGGGTATTCGACATGATCGTCAAACATTTCTGACGTCGAGCCTTGCTCCACCATCGGTTCCCAATTAGGGCGGATGTGATCGACCACGGCGCGACCATGACCGCGCTCGGCGAGAATCGAATAGACGTAGGTGATCCAATACGCGCTCGGCTGCGCGGTATGTTTAGATTCGTCGCGCAGATATTCGACGAGGAAGCGCTCCATCTTGATGGCTGATTTTGGCTCGAGGTTGGTCATCAGCGCCATCGTCTGCGCATGGGGCGAGGTGCTCTTAACAATGCGGCCCTTCGTATCGATACCGTCGCGCAGAAGCCCGCGACGATCAATGAGTTTGCGTAATCTTTGGCGAAGACGATTAGCCCAGCGCAGACAGCGCGCGGCTTCGGTTTTGTTTTTGGTGAGCGTGTTGAGATCGGCCAGTTTCTCGAGCGCGAGCACGAGCCAGAGATTATAAACGGTCGGCGCGCCTTCCTTGAAAAGAGGAGTCCAATCAAGAAACAACCAGTAGCGATCATCGTAAGTCACGAGCCCATCTTTGCCGGTGTGTTCTTCAAAATACTTTAACGCGTTCTCGATGATGGGACGTTGGCTGCGGAAGAGATCGAGATCGCCGGTCTGCCAATAATTATCCCACATCGTGATGATCCAGATCAGGGTGAAATCGGGTAGCACGCAGTTGTGCGCCATCGTGGGCGCGTGGCCGTAGGTGACTCCGTCGTCCGTCGTTTGAGCGCCGATCTGGCGGATGCCTCGCTGAAACAAACGCGAGTCGCCGCTCAAGTGAAACGTGTTCCAGGCCTGCACTCGCGCATCACCCCACCATTGCGCCTGCTCGCGCCACGGGGTGTCTACGTAGGCATCGAGCATGCAGTTTTGCTGCGACCACGCGCACGTTTCCCAGATCTGCTCAAGCATGGGATCGGAGCTGCGAAACGCGCCGCGACGTTCCACCGGATAGCCGGTGCGATGGAGAGTCACGCCGATGTGAATCGGCGATGTGCTTTCACGAACGGTCAGCGTGATGTAGCGAAAACCGAAAGGATGATAGTAGCGATGTTCGCTGCGCCCTCTGCGACAAATCAGGCGCGAGCTAAACGTCGCGCGGCTGCTGCTCGGGTAAGTCATCACTGGTTCGAGTGTGTCGGTTTCGATGACTTCTGTGTAAATAACGTCGATCGTTTCGCCGCCTCGCCCACCACCGACTCGCAGAGATAAACTCCCCACGACAGGCCGTTCCATATCGATCAGATAACTGCGAAATTTTCCGCGACCGGTCTTCGGCACTACTAGTCCGCTTCCGGATAACCCTATCGGCGCGCTCGGATCGTCGAGCGTATTTAAGGAAGCGTTCGAAGGCCTTACTGGTTCGTGAGAGTGGTCTTCTTCCTGTCTCAACAGGAAAAGATTGCGCGCCTCGCGCCAGCCTTCGCCGGAAGTCCCGCGTGCGGTGCCGAGCACTTTTCCAGGCCGAGATGCTTCTTCAAACATCTGCGGAATTCCCCGCGGTTCGAGCGTGCTCCAAGGTAATCGGCTATGGGGTTGTCCGACTGGTGCGGCCCAATCGGAGTCGTCGAAATCAGTATTCATCCAACCCACCAAACCCACGCGAGCATCATAGTGCTCCTGATCGAATAACTGGTGACCGCATTGTTGAGCGTCGCGCTTGATTCCAAGCTGCGGCACACATTTCCAATCCTGGCCACTCGCAATAACCGTGCGTCCCCACTTGGCGGCCACGAGCAGGCCCGCGTAGCCTTCGGTCAGATATTGGAAGTTACTGCGTCCGGGATTGTGCGCGCGGATGGCAAAGACGTTGCGCCCCGCCATGAGCCAGCGGGCGACGTCGATCTCATCAAATGGCCAGTGCGATTGAAAACCACGCGCCGGACCGCGCCCTACAAACGCACCATTGATGTAGAGTTGATAGGATTGATCCGCCGTGATGAAGAGCGGCGCTTTCTTCGGCACGTGTGTGAGCTCAAACTGGTGACGAAAGAGCACGTAGGCGTTGTGCAGATCCCAACGGTGATCGAGGGGCCAGATCCACTGAGCTGATCCGAAAACCTTGGCATGATTGAGTGGGGTAGAGGCAGCTTTCATGGGAAATAGAGATTAGGTTTACCAGACTTCAACCGGCCCTTTCGGCACGGGGATGGCGGTGCGATTGAGACCCGCTTGTTTGTCCGTTTCGTCGCTCATAAAAGAAGCGGTCATCGGTTCGAGTTTGAAACGCGGCAACAGCTCGCCGGCTTCGTCGCAGAACTGTGGTCGCCATTCCAGATAAGTCTCGATCACAGCCTGAAAATCCGCGCGCGACTTAATCGAAACGATACTCTGCTTAAACGGCTTCGATGGACCGAAACGTTTCGCATACCAAGGCGCGACCTTACGGAAGAGGCGCGCGCCGTGATCCTCGCCATAAAACACGCAATAGCGCTCGAAGTGTGCGCTCATCACCCGAATACGTTCAGCAAAAGACGGCTCGGGAATCATTTCGCCAGTCGCGAGAAAGTGCGCCGTGCGCTTAAAAATCCACGGATCGTAAAACGCCCCGCGACCCATACTCACGCCATCGCATCCGGTTTCCTCGAACATGTGCTTGGCGGCTTCGGGCGTGGTGACATCACCATTACCTATCACCGGTATATTCGTGACTGCCTCGACGACCGAGCGAATCCCCTCGAGGTTCACGCGTCCTTCAAAGCCCTGCGCGCGGGTGCGACCATGCACGAAAATGGCGGCCACGCCGGAATCTTCAAGCACCCGTGAAAGATCGGGCGCCGTGAGGTTATCGTCATCCCAACCGAGGCGCATTTTCGCGGTGATCGGAATTTTCACCGCGTCGACCATGCCGCGAACCAGTGCCGCGGTTTTATCGAGCTCGTTCATCATCGCCGAACCGCCGCCGATTTTAACGACCTTTTTCACCGGGCAACCCATGTTTATATCCACGGATTCTGCGCCGAGCTCCTCGCACATGATGGCGGCATCGCGCATCTCTTCCGGCACGCTCCCGAATAGCTGAATCGCGAGAGGGCGATCCTCAGGAGACGAGGCGACCAGCTTCAACGCGGTGCGATTGCGCTCCAGTAACGAGCGCGCGTTTACGAGGTCCGTCGTCGCCCAGCCGAGTCCACCGATTTCACGAATCGTGAGGCGAAAGGGCAGGTTGGTGTAGCTCGCCAGCGGCGAGAGAAACAGATTGGTCGAAAGCTCATGTTCACCTATTCGCATCACTTAGAAACGACGACCATACGATTCATAACCCCCGCGACAACTCCACAAAGAGATCAGATCGCTGCGACCGCTTTTTTCATGCGCACCAATGCTTCCTCAAGCGTGGCGCGGGTGCAGCCAAGATTGATGCGGATGTAGTCGCCGGATTTGGCCCCGAAAAAGGCGCCATCGGTCAGGCCCACGCCGTGGTTTTCGAAATGAGTGATCGGATCTTTCAAGCCGAGCTCACGCACATTTAGCCACGCGAGATAGGTGGCCTGCATCGGTGCATCCATGCTGATGCCGGGTAGATCAGAAGAGATAAACTCGAGCAGGCGATCACGGTTGCCGCGCAAGACATTGAGTAGTCCCTGGCGCCACCCCTCGCTCTTGCCGTAAGCGGCTTCGCAGGCGGCGTAGCCGAGCGCGTTGACTTCAGCCATGATTCCGGAGGAGGCGTGCACAAATTTTCGTCGAAGTGCGCCGTCGGGGACGATCGCAAACGAAGTGCCGAGGCCGGGAATATTGTAGGTCTTGCTCGGAGCCATCAGCGTGATGGTGCGCTGGGCGATTTCGTCGCTAATCAGTCCCGCGGGCACGTGCGGCACATCATCGAGAATCAGATCGCAGTGAATTTCGTCGCTGCAGAGCACGAGATCGTGGCGCACACAAAACTCGCCGATGCGGGTGAGCTCGTCGCGAGTCCAAACGCGACCGACCGGATTGTGTGGGTTGCACAGGAGAAAGAGTTTGGTGCGCTCGGTGACGGCGGCTTCCATCGCATCCCAATCGATGACCCAGCATTGATTTTCGAGCACCAGTGGCACGGAAACGGAAACCCGCGCGCTGTTTTTCGGCGCGGTCATGAACGGCGGGTAGACGGGCGAGAGGGTGAGCACTTCATCCCCTGTTTCGGCAAATGCCTGCGCAGTGACGTTGAGCCCGCAGACGAGGCCGGGTAGCCAAACAAACCACGACGGATCGACCGTCCAATCGTAACGCTCCTTCATCGCGCTCACCATCGTATCCATCGTGGATTGGGTGGGCCGAGCGTAGCCGAAGATGCCGTGTTCTATGCGCTCATGGAGGGCGGCAAGGATGGCGGGAGAGGACTTAAAATCCATGTCGGCTACCCACATGGGGAGCACGTCACGCCCAGCATATTTTTGCCATTTCTGGGAATCGGTGTCGGAGCGTGGGACGGGAGTTTCGAAATCAAAGTTCATACGGTGTAAATGAGCAGACAACCATGTTGCTCATTCAAGATCACGGCAAATTTCAGACATAAATAGCGGGTAATTTTTTCTCAGGTGTGACGTCGCTTTGGTGACGTTATTTCACACTGCTGTAGCGGCTCACATCATAAATTATTTATTATCATGTGATTACAATTTTTAGATATTAGGCATCTCTCCTGCAATAGGAGCGGCAGAACCTGAACTAGAATCTAAAGGAGAAAATAAAATGAGAATCATTCGATACAACCAACCTGTTACTCGCGGTTATGCTCGCGCCAATTGTGGCGACAATCGCTCGCCTTGGGCGGGCTTTGAAAGCGAGATCGACCGCCTCTTCACATCGGCTGGCGGTAATGTCGCGGGCAGCAAGGCCACGCAATTTCCCGTCGATCTGTATGAAGACAAAGACAACGCCACTGTGCGGGCCGAACTCCCGGGCATCAAACGCGACGATATCCAAGTCGAGTTGGTGGACGGTCATCTAAACATCAACGCTACGCGCAAAACCAAGACCGGCGACGACGAGAAATCGTCTAGCTTCAGCCGTTCGATCCGCGTGCCCGACACCGTTCAATCGGACAAAGTCGCGGCCGCTTACGAAGACGGCGTGCTGACGGTGACCTTGCCTAAGCGCGAGGAAAGCAAGCCGCGCAAGATCAACGTCGCAGTGAAATAACCGCGACTAAATCCAACTTAAAATAAGGAAAAAAATATCATGTCATTGTTAAACCCTACCATCCCATCACGTCAGAGCGCCACGACTTCCTCGGCGTGCAGCGTTGCGACCCGCAAACCGATCTATCAAGTAAGTGAATCCGATGAAGCTTACCGCCTGACCGTCATCTTGCCCGGAGTGGCGAAGGACGGTTTGAAAATCACGGCCGATGCCGATGAACTTCGCATCGCAGGGACACATGCCTGGAAACAGCCGGAGGGCTGGACGTCCTTGCACCGCGAAACGATTGCCGCGAATTATGCGCTCGTGCTCAAGCATGACAATGCGTTGAACGGCGACAAGATCACCGCCGAGCTGCGCGAGGGTGTCCTCCATGTGACCTTGCCGAAAGCCGAAGCAATCAAGCCGCGTAAGATCACGGTGGTCTGAACGCACCGTTAATCGGGTGCTACTTGCAGGGCGGGGTCGATGACCCCGCCTTTTTTGTCGCTTGCGTGGAGAGTGCGATGAACTTGGGGCCCACTTCTCTCATGGTGAGGCTTGCCCGTCTCAGGGGGAGCATAGCGATGTGGCCATCCACGAATTACATGTCGGCCACGTCTCCCTACTCGTGGATTGCCGCGTTCGTTCCGCGAAATCGGTCGCGCCGCGCGAGCATAGTGGAATCACATTTTCCATTTCCCGGCAAGGCTTCGGCTCGCGCGTCAAAGCGTTATTTGGCGCCGAGGAAATCAAAGTAGGCGATACGGCGTTTGATCAAGAATGGTTTATTCAGAGCAATGCCCCGGACTTTCTGGCGGCGGGACTCCTGCCTGAGATGCAGCGAAAAATTCAACCTCATCACGACAAATGGAAACTCGAAGATGGAGAGATCATCTATTCCTAAAAAGGGTCATTTTCAGATCGAGAGCGATGCACACGGTTTATCGCGATCGCTGATGCCGCTTGCGATTTGGTCGATGTAGCGGAGGTTTACGCCAAGCTAAGCTGAGACTTAGCCGGACTTTTAAACCACGAATAGACACGAATGGGCACGAATGGGCACGAATAACTCAACGACACCTACCGGCGCGGTGCTCCTGTATGACGGCACCTGTGGTCTGTGTAATCGCAGTGTGCGATTTCTGCTACGGATGGATCGACATGGGCGAATCAAGTATGCGGCCCTGCAGAGTGAAACAGCGCAGGAGTATCTGAATTCGCAGGGCTTGCCCATGGACGATTTTGATTCGCTCGTGTTCGTGCCCGACTGGTCACAACCGGAGCGGGGCGATTACTTACTCCGCACCAGCGGAGTGGTTGCTGCGCTAAAAGTGTGCGGCGGATTTCCGAAAGCAATGGGCGCTGTGCTGGGCGCGATTCCGACGAGCTGGCGTGATGCCGGTTACAAGCTGATCGCGCGTTGGCGCTATCGCATTTGGGGCAAGTGGAAAGCCTGTCCGATGCCGAAGCGCGAATGGACCAAGCGTTTCTTCGGGTGAGGGTTTTTAACCACGAGGTCACGTAGAGCACGGAGCCGGAGAATGAGTTAACCGCTAATTTTCGCTAACGGCCTTTAATGGGCAATCAATCCGAATCAGCGGTTTCCTACGTTGGGTTATTTAAAGCTCTTTAAGATGGGGGATGGAATCGGCGGCGCCGGTTCTGGTCACGCAGATGGCGGCGGCGCGGCAGCCTTGATGGAGGGCTTTGGCGGGGTCGTTGCTTTGCATGAGCTCGGCGAGAAAGAAGCCGGTAAACGTGTCTCCTGCGGCGGTGGTATCGATAGCGTCAACTGTAGGAGCTGATTCGTGATGAAGCGCCTGAGCATCGCAATAGATCGCGCCTTTCGATCCGAGAGTCAGCACCACTGCGGCGTTCGGATATTGAGCCAACATTTTCTGGCGGGTCGCATCCGAATCGGTTTCACCGGTGAGTCCTTCGGCTTCCGTTTCGTTGAGCACGAAAAGATCGACCAGATTCAGGGGATAATTACGAACCGCAGAAGTCATCGGCGCGGGATTGAAGACGATCCGCATCTTCCGGTCGTGAGCGGTTTGGATAGCCTGCGCGATCAGGTTAGTTTCATTTTGCACCAACAGATAATCGCCTTCCGAAAAAGCTGCGCAGGCCGAGTGGATGTCAGCTTCGGTGATCGTTCGGTTAGCTCCGCCATAAAGCACGATGGAGTTTTCGCCGGAAGGTTCGACCTGGATCATCGCGTGTCCGGTTGGCGTGTCGCTTTCGTGCAAGTGGGACGTATCGGCGCCTTCTGTTTGGAGTCGCTCAACGAGCCAGCCGTCCTCTTGCCCAATGCGTCCCGCATGGAATGTCTTCGCACCCGCGCGAGCTAACGCGACCGATTGATTAAACCCTTTGCCACCCGCGAAAATCTGATAGCCGCGACTGCTCAGCGTTTCACCGGCTCGCACGAAATGCTCGACGTCGTAGACGTGGTCAATGTTGACCGAACCTAGGTTGAGAATGGGCATGGGTTTTCAGAATAGTTATCAGAATTTACCACGGATTGCACGGATATGAAAAAGAGTGCCAGAGGTAACGTATGGGGCACTCGCTTTGATAGTTTTAATCTCTGCTTCCTTTGTGGCCTCTTGTGAGAACATAACGTCTGCACTACTTCTCCTTCTTCTCTTCCGGGATCAGAACCGACGCTAGCACGGACGCGGTGAGCACGCTGGCGATGACGGTGAGGGAGACGGTGATGCTGAGATGGATCCACGCTTCGATGAGCATTTTTACGCCGATGAAAGTGAGGATGAGCGCGAGGCCGATCTTCAGGTAGCGGAAGAGTTTCATAATGCCGTTGATCGCGAAGTAGAGGGAACGCAGGCCGAGGATCGCAAAGATGTTGGAGGTCAGTGCGATGAAGCCGTCGCGGGTGATCGCGAGCACGGCGGGAATCGAATCGAGGGCGAACACGAGGTCGGTCGTTTCGATGACGATGAGCACGATGAAGAGCGGCGTGGCCATGAGTTTGCCGGTCTCTTTACTCTTGATGAAGAAGTCGCCGCCGTGGGATTTATCGGTGACTGGAAAGAAGCGGCGGAAGAGGCGCACGGCGACGTTATGATTGGGATCAACATCGACTTCGTCTTTGCTCGGCAGCGCCATCTTGATTCCGGTGTAAACGAGGAAGGCTCCGAAAATATAGAGCACCCAGTCGAAGCGATTGATCACGCTCACGCCCACAAGAATGAAGGCCGCGCGCATCACGACCGCGCCAACGATACCCCAGAAGAGCACGCGGTGCTGGTATTTGGGCGCGACCTTGAAGTAAGCGAAAACGAGAATGAAGACGAAGACGTTGTCCACACTCAGGCACAGCTCGACGATGTAGGAGGCGAGAAATTCCTGAGCCGGTTGGGCTCCGCGCCAGAACCAGATCAGGGCATTGAAGGAAAGCGCGAGCGTGACCCAGATGGCGCACCAGCCGAGCGCTTCTTTGAGTTTAACTTCGTGGGCATCGCGTTGAAAGACCCCGAGGTCGATCGCGAGCATCGCAGTGATAAACGAGAAGAATCCCACCCAGGCCCACCAGGGGAGAGGCGGAAGGGTGTCTACAATGGCTAGAAGTTCAGGCATTGCCGCGAGGATGCAGGAATCGCCGCGTTCGGTGCAAGCGGGGAGTGGTCGAGGTAGCCTTCTGAAGCGATGTTTTCCGGACGCTAGCAGGCAGTGGCGAAGAGGAAAATGGCGGCGCGAAGGCAGAGATTAATGAGGGAAATTCTTTTCATATTCTTTTTGTCCCCTCGGAGTGAGCAGACCGGTGTAGAAAATACGGACTGCCTGATCGAAGGTTTGAGCGGGGGTAAGTTTCAGGCGCTCGAGAGTGACGGGATTCATCATGCCTTGCATGGCGTGCATATAAAATTGGCCCGCGAAGCTCGGATTCATGTCATTGCGCACGGCTCCACCAATTTGGCCTTCTTCGATGAAACGGCCGAAGGTGTAGCTGATACTGGCACTGCGGGCTTCGTCGATATACTGATAGATGTGCGGGGCAGATCGCTGAATATCGCGGAGGATTTCCGGGCGAATGTGGCCGAGACGTTCGATCATCGTGAGGGCTAATCCGCGAAGTTTTTCGATAAAACTCACCTGGAGTTGGAGGAGGATCTCGTCTGACTCGGTGCGGACTCCGGCCGCGAATTTATCAATGGTGGAGATGATAATCGCATCCTTGTGGGGAAAATGCACGTAGAGGGTCTTTTTGCTCATCCCCAATTCGCTCGCGAGTTTGTCCATGGTGAACGCGCTGTATCCCAAGGTGAAGAGGTGGTGTTTGGCTTGAAGCAGGATGCGATCGCGGACGGCGGGCTTCTTTTCCGTGGGGGGGTTCTTTTGGGCTTCCATTGGTAAACTGTGGAAACTGGAAACGTATTATTAGTTTCCAAGCAAGCGGAAAATTCTCCCTATAATGATCAGTTGTATAGCGGAGAAATCGGGACTCATTGGTCGTGAACAGATTGTAAATGTGACTTATTTGAAAAAAGAGAGTGTGTTTAAAAATGGGACTTCTAGTTTGGCGCTCCGATGGACGACGAACCTCCCCCCGCCACTGCCGCGACCGTGCCCACTACCGGGCAACTGGTTCGACGGCTTTTGGGACTCGCTTGGAATTACCGAATGCACTGCATCGGTATTATTCTGATACAGCTGGTGCTGCTGACCATGGGTATTTTTGGTCTCAGCTTTATTGGGGTAGGTATCGATTACATCCGACACATACTCACACCCGAGGTGGTGGCGCCTTTGTTGCCATTCGGATATGCGCTGCCGCTGCACTGGGAGCCGATGCGGGTGTTGCTGCTTTTAGCGGGCACGATTCTCGGGTTGGCGTTGATTCGCGCGGTGTTGAATTACGTTTACGCGATCTCGATCAATGTGCTGGTGCATAAAAAACTGGTGCTCGATATGCGCGGCAAGGTTTACGACAAGTTGCAGCGTTTGAGCTTTCGTTTCTACGATGCGAATACGACCGGATCGATTATCCAACGCGTGACGAGCGATGTGGGAGCGGTGCGGAGTTTTGTGGATCAGGTGCTGATTCAAACGGTGATCATGGTGATCTCGTTGTCCGTGTATTTGGTTTATATGGTCAGCCTCAGTCCCGGACTGACGATTGCGTGTTTGGCGACGACTCCGCTGTTGTGGATAATTTCGACCCTGTTCTCACGAATAATTCAGCCGGAATATGCGAGGAATCGCGTGTTGGCCGATCAGATGGTGCAGGCCCTAGCCGAGAACGTGCAAGGTATCGCGGTGACGAAGGGCTCCGGACGCGAGCAGGAAGCCCAGGAGCGTTTTGATGTGGCGAACAACGCCGTGCTCGAACAGCAGCACAGTATTTTCCACAAGGTGAGTATGTTTAATCCTACGGTGAGTTTTCTCACGCGGGTCAACATGATGGTGTTGCTTGGTTATGGTGGCGTGTTGGTGATTCGCGGCGAGCTGGCACTGGGTGCGGGGCTGGTGGTTTTTGCGGGATTGCTCGAGCAATTTTCTGGGCAGGTGAACAACGTCGCGAATTTGGCGAATACGGTGCAGCAGTCGCTGATTGGCGCTCGCCGTGTTTTCGAAATTCTCGATGCGCCGATTGAAGTGCAGTCGGATCCCGAAGCGGTGCGTCGCAAGCAACTCAAGGGGCATGTGCGCTTTGATAATGTGTCCTTTGCTTACACGGGAATCGAGCAGGTGTTGCAGGAGGTTGATTTCGAAGTGAAGCCCGGAGAATGCGTGGCCATCCTGGGCGCGACCGGCGCGGGCAAGAGTGTGCTCATGAGCTTAATCCCGCGTTTCTATGATGCGACCGAAGGTAGTCTGCTGATAGATAGTATCGATGTGCGGCGCATTCATCTCGATGACTTGCGGCGCAACATCGGGCTCGTGTTTCAGGAGAGCTTTTTGTTTTCAAATTCCGTGGCGGCCAACATCGCATTTGGGCATCCCAACGCCACGATTGAACAGGTGATGAAAGCGGCGAAGATCGCTTCCGCTCACGATTTTATTATGGATCTGCCGAAGGGCTACGATACGGTGCTCGGTGAGAGTGGAAACACCTTATCGGGAGGGCAACGGCAACGCTTGGCCATTGCGCGTGCTGTGCTCCTTGAGCCTTCGATCCTCCTGTTGGATGATCCCACGGCGGCGATTGATAGCGAAACCGAGGAGGAAATTTTTGAAGCGTTGGATCGTGCGATGGAGGGTCGCACGACGTTTATCGTGGCACATCGCCTGAGCACATTACGTCGCGCGGATTATGTTATTGTGATGGATGGGGGCCGGATCGTGCAGAAGGGCACGCACGTAGAGCTGATGTCGCAACCGGGCCCTTATAAACGCGTGGCCAATCTTCAACTGGTCGATGGCCGGGAGTTGACCCAGATACCGAACCTCAAAAAGGAGGACGCGTAATGAAAAATACAGCGGTAAAAGATAAGAATATCACGGTGGTCGAAAAGTCCCGAGAAGAGCAGGCCGAAGCGCAGTTTCGTCCGCTCCAGTGGGGATTGATTCGTCGCCTCTTTTCCTACACGGGACCGGTAAAAACCAAGCTACGCGTGCTTGTCGGTCTAGCCCTGTTGCGCGCGATGTTGTTGCCTGCCCTGATTTTTCTATCGTCACGAATCATCTCGGGAACGATCGCCAATGGAGAGATAGAAGCTCTGCCTTTGGCCGTGGCTGGATTCGCTCTCTTGGCGCTATTCACCGAGGGCACGATGCACTGGCGGCAAAAGTTTGCCCTCGAAATTGGCGAGGTGGTGGTGAACCGACTGCGTCACGATATCTTTGCTAAGATGCTCGCGCAGCCGATGAGTTTCTTCCATCGCGTGAAACTCGGCCGGATCATCAGTCGGGTGACAAGTGATGTGGAGGCATTGCGCGTGGGGATTCAGGATGTGTTTTTCGTCTCACTGGTGCAGGGTGGCCAAATGATCGTGACCGCGATCGTGATGGCGATTTTGGATTTGAAGTTGTTCCTTGTGGTGCTCGCGATGGCTCCGGTGCTTTACATGATCAACCGGCACTTTCGCGTGAAACTCAGCACACTCACACGCGCGACTCAGGAGAGCTTCAGCCGGGTGACCGCGACGCTGGCGGAATCGGTGACCGGTATTCGTGTGACCCAGGGTTTTGTGCGACAGGAGACCAACGCTGGTTTCTTCCGCAATTTGTTGTCCGATCATTCTCGCTACAATCTCGCGCTGGCGCGCACCTCGGGAGTGCTCACGCCGTTGCTCGAATTGAACAGTCAGTTCTTCGTGGCGATCCTACTGATGTTCGGCGGTTGGCGCACGTTACAAGGCGACATGTCGATGCAATCGTTGATCCAGTTTTTCTTCCTTTCCAATTTCTTTTTCGCACCAGTGGCGACTTTGGGAAACCAATACAACGCGGCTCTAATCGCGATGGCGGGTGCCGAGCGCGTGTTTAACATGATCGACGCGAAGCCGGATTGGGAAGACAAGCCCACGGCGATTGATTTGCCTAATCCACGTAGTCATGGCGGGGCGCCGGAAAATGCGCCTGTGGGTGCTCGGGTAGAGTTGCGGAATCTATCGTTTGGCTACGGGCCTGATAAGCACGTGTTGCATGATGTTAATCTGGTGGCCGAGCCGGGGCAATCGATTGCCTTGGTGGGGCATACGGGCAGCGGCAAGAGCTCGATTATCAATCTGATTTCTAAGTTCTATCTACCGAACGAGGGTGAAGTGTTGATCGATGGCCACGAAATCCGCGACGTCACGAGTCTCTCGCTGCATCGCCAATTAGGCATGGTGCAGCAGCAGAATTTTCTCTTTGCTGGCACGGTGTCTGATAACATCCGTATGAGTAAGCCGGACGCGACTGAGGATGACGTGCGCGAAGCGGCCCGCCAGCTGGATTGTCTCGATATCTTGGAGGCTCTGCCCAATGGCTTATCCACCGATGTGGGAGAGAAGGGCGCGGCCCTCTCAGTTGGGCAGCGACAGTTGATTTGTTTCACGCGAGCTTTGTTGGCCGATCCACGAATAGTGATTCTCGACGAGGCGACCAGCTCGATTGATGCGCTGACCGAAGAGCGTTTGCAGAAGGCGTTGGCCGTGCTGTTGCGCGGTCGCACGAGCTTCAGTGTGGCGCATCGTCTAAGCACGATTCGTGATGCGGATCTGGTTTTGGTGCTGGATCAGGGACGCGTGATCGAGCGCGGGAATCACGACGAGCTACTGGCTTTGGGTGGACAATACGCCGAACTCTACCATCAATTCACCCAAGTGGACGAAGACTAGGGGAAATGTCGTGATTCCATAAAACGAGTGTCACTTAAATTTCTCCTAGGCAAAGTGCGTTTTATGCCTCTATATGACCACTTCCTTCAACGGAAAGCACCCTAACCACAAAAAAATTATTATGGCCAAAAAAACAGCACGTAAACCCAATGCCGCATTCATGAAACCTGTCACACCGGACGATGCTCTCGCCGCTGTGGTTGGTTCGAAACCCCTTCCTCGCACGGAGCTGACCAAAAAGCTCTGGGTGTATATCAAGAAGAACAATCTTCAAGATCCGAAGGTGCGCACGCAGATCAATGCCGATGATAAGCTGAAGGCCGTCTTCGACGGTAAGAAGTCTGTCAGCATGTTTGAGATGACGAAGCTCGTTTCGGGCCACGTCACTAAGTAAGCTAGTTCTCCTTCTTGCTACTTTCAGCCGTCGTGGTTTTCCGCGGCGGTTTTTTTTGCCTGGTTATAATTGGATTGGAGGTAACTGACCTCGATGAGGCTGGGCTTCGAGCGGGAGAGCGCCGACCCGGCTATAGTTGGCCTATTGGGGAATATGTCCCGGGGGGCTTCACGGGATGGTTCGTGATTGCGTGATGGTATCGGGTGCCTATTGCTAGCACCACTGTGGCTAGCCATATGCGATCTCGGCTTTACCGACACCGAATCCTAATAGCATCAGGAGCAATCCTGGTGGCTGGTTTATTGGGTGGGCGTTTGGCCATGAGCCGGGAGAATAAGGATGTTCGAGCTGATCTGATTCACGATGCGCAGCGGGGAGCGGCGATGTTTTCGGCCGAAGAGCTCAGTAAACTGCAGGGTAACCGGGCCGATTTAAAGGCTCCGCTCTACCTTGAAGTGAAAGGTCGCTTGGCACGCTACCGTGGAGCGGATCCCGCCGTGCGGTTTGTTTATATTTTCCGAGTCAGTTCTGACGGAGTTATTTTTCTGGCTGATTCGGAACCGAATAATTCGGAGGACATCTCCTTACCCGGCGATGATTATCCCGAGGCGAAGAGTTCGCCGGGGCTGCAGAGCATTTTAAAAACTGGGCTGCCGGCAACGGAGGGCCCAATTGCCGATTCGTTTGGCACTTGGGTAACAGGATATGCGGTGATCTCACGCCATGCGACCGGTCGTGTGCATGAAGTGGTGGGTATCGACATGCAGGCCAATTATTGGCGGAAACAGATTTTTCGAGCGGGCCTGATCGGGGCGGTATTTATCTGGGCATTATTCGGACTCCCTCTGGTCGGGTGGAGCATTTATCGGCGTCAACGCGAGCAATTGGAGGTGATTCGCAATCTGGCCGGGGCGACCGAGCAAAGCCATGCGGCCGTGGTGATCATTGATCTTAAATCGCGGATTGAATTTGCGAATCGAATGTTCTGCGATCAGGTGGGTTACACGCGCCACGAATTGGTCGGCCACTCCTGGGAAGATTATTTACATCAAACGGTGCCGATGGAAGTTTCCGCAGAGTTAATCTCATCGTTGCGTGCTCATCAAAACTGGAACGGGGAGTGGGATAATGTCCGGAAAGACAATTCGACCTATCCGGTGCGGGGTGCTTTCACCGCGGTGCACACGCGCCACGCCGAGGTGTCTTGTTATGTGATGATTTTCGAAGATCAGACTGAGATGCGGGAAAATGAATCCGTGCTGCGCGAGGCGAGAAACCGAGCCGAGGCGGGTGATCGGGCCAAGAGTCAGTTTCTAGCCACGATGAGCCACGAAGTGCGCACCCCCCTGAATGGTATCGTGGGTTTCACGAATCTATTGCTCGAGACTTCGCTTAGCGAGGAGCAACACGAATACATGGAAACGATTCGCTTGAGTGGTGAGGCGCTCATCCATTTGACGGATGATATTTTGGATTTTGCCCGGATCGAATCAGGAAATCTAAAGCTGGATTATCAGCTGTGCGATCCCCGAGAGGGGATTGAGGAGGTGCTCGATTTACTGGCCGCACGGGGAGGGACGAAGCGGGTGGAGCTCTTGCACTGGATCGATGATTCGGTGCCGGAACTCGTGCAGACCGATCCGAGCAGACTCCGGCAAGTGTTGATTAATTTGGTGAATAACGCCGTGAAATTTACCGAAGTGGGAGAAATCGCGGTGACGCTTTCAGCTTCCCAGATCAGCGCTGCGACCGCAAAGGGTGCCGCCATGTGGGAGTTGAAATATACGGTGCGAGATACCGGTATCGGTATCGATAAGGGAAAATACGACCGGCTGTTCCGTCCCTTCAGCCAAGTGGAAGATTCCTCCACGCGCCGCTATGGTGGCACGGGGCTGGGATTGGCAATCTGTCGCAACCTGGTCGAGTTGATGGGGGGCGAGATCGACCTCGAAAGCAAAGTCGATGTGGGGTCGACCTTCACCTTCACGATCAAAGCTGAGGAAGTGAAGGCCGATCCAAGCATCGCCCGTCTATCTCCTCCGAATATTGCGGGGATGCGGCTGGCAGTGGCTGCAGAATCCGGAGCATTGCGCACCGAGCTCACGCGTTTGGGAGAACGTTGGGGAGCGCAGGTTATGGCAATGAGTTCGGAAGGATTATCTGCGGCCACGTGGGATATGGCCTTGGTCGACTTACCGGACAGTAAAGCAGCGGACTTGAGTTTGCTGGAAGAAGCGCGCCCCGGCATGTCGCGGGAAAAGATGATCGCCATGGTTTCGCTGGGGTTGCCGCCGGAAATTCGAACTGCGCTGCATCCGCATTTCCGAATGTTGATTAACAAACCTGCGCATCACACGGCGTTGCGTGCGGCGCTGGGAGCGACCTCTTCGAGGAGAGTGCTTCGGCCGGTGATTTCGGAAAACTCCTTCGATTTGCGCGTGCTTCTCGTGGAGGATAATCCTGTGAATCAACGCCTCATGCAGAAGGTGTTGGCGAATCTTGGTTGCACTTGGACGGTGGCGGAAAACGGCAAGATGGCATTGGAAGAATTAGAGCGTGTGGATTACCATGTGGTGTTGATGGATCTGCACATGCCGGTGATGGATGGCGCGACGGCCATCGCTGCGATTCGCGAAGGACAGGTCGGGGAAACTATGCGCGGTGTCTGGATCGCGGCTTTGACGGCTGATGCACGCCCCGAACAGAAGAAGCGGGTGCTCGAAGCCGGGGCCAACGATTACCTGGTGAAACCGGTGCGGATCACGGAGCTGCGAAAAATGTTCGAGTGCTATGTCGCGCACGAACAGAGTGAGCAGGATTCAACTTCGTAATCGTCCGACTACCCCTTCTGGAGGGCGGCGGCGATCCGGCGGCAGGCCAGCTTCAACACTTGCAGGCGTGCATAACGTTTGTCTTCGGCGGGCACAAGATACCACGGGGCGTAGCTCTTGTTGGTAAGGATGAGCATATCGCCAACGGAGGTTTCGTATTCGCTCCATTGCTCACGATTGCGCCAATCCTCGTCATTGATTTTATGCCGCTTGTATTCCGTTTCCATGCGATGCTGAAAGCGGCGCAACTGCTCCTCTTTGCTGATGTGCAGCCAAAATTTAAGAACGATCACGCCATTCTCAGATAACTGGTGTTCGAAATCGTTGAGCTCTTCATAGGCGCGCCTCCACTCCTCTTCACGGGCAAAGCCTTCGATCCGCTCGACCAATACGCGGCCATACCATGAGCGATCATAAATGGTCACGCGACCTGCTTGAGGCAGGTGCCGCCAAAAACGCCATAGATAGTGGTGAGCTTTTTCCTCATCGGTGGGTTTGGCCACGGGGATGACGCGACAGTTGCGCGCCTCAATCGCATTGGTGAGCCGCCGAATCGCGCCCCCTTTACCCGCGGCATCCCATCCCTCGAAAACAAACACGATCGAGCGTTCCTTCTTGGCGGCCTGCCGCACCAGTTGGTTGAGCTCGCCGAGCCAACGATCGCGTTTCTTAACGTATTCGGAGGCAGAAATATTTTTATCGAGCGGCAGGGCTTCTAGCTTGGTAATTCCTTCGGGGCGCAGCGGAGTTATTTCCGTGGGGCGCCCGGCGGGGGGGGGAGCGCGATGCTGTTTATGGTGATGGGCGAAGGCTTCGAGCAGCGTTTCGGTGATGGCGACATTCCGCCCGCGTTCATTTTCCGAATCGATGAGCGTCCAGCTCGCGCCGGTGCGATTGGTCGCCTTGCGCAGGGTTTTACCCAACGTTTCGTGCTGATCGTAATTTTGATGGGCTTCCCAATCCTGAGCGGTCACTCGCCAAGCGGTGCGGCTGTTAGATTCGAGTTTGGTGAGTTTTTTGTGCTGCGCTTCCTGGGAGAGATGTAGCCAACATTTTACGATGAGCGCGCCGTCGGCGACGAGCAGACTTTCAAAGTGTTCGATCCGTTGCAGAGCATGTTTAAATTTCGCGGGATCGGCGTTTTTAGCGGAAGCCTCGCGCAGGGCTTCCGTATACCAGGAACCCGTGTAAATACCGAGGCGACCGCGTGGTGGCAGGCAACGCCAGTAGCGCCACATGTAAGGTCGAGCGCTCTCCTCATCGGTTGGCGGATGAAAGGCAAACACCTCTACGCCTCGCGGATCGAGCCAACCGTTGATGGTGTTGATGGCATCGCCCTTACCGGTGGATTCAACTCCTGCGACGACCAGCAGCACGGGAAAAGGGGCGTTCTTCAACTGCACCTGTAGGTGGATCAGCTGCTCGCGCAGCTCCGGCACGCGCACCTCATAGTCTTTCTTGGAAACTTTGTTTCTGATGCTGCGGGATTTCGCCATGCCTCGAAAACATGTGAAGATTGTAGCCGTTTTGTCGAGAAAGGGATGTCTGATTATTCGCATAATTACATTCACGCTTGATCCCGTCGGATTTGGCTGCTCCCGATATTTCGGGCTTCGTGCCCGTAAACCTATTCATGAAAACTGCCCCCCCAACCCAGCACGTCGAAGCGATCCTCATGCTGCTTTTGGTCAATCTGTTTTGGGGACTGAGTTTTCCGCTCATCAAATCGCTGTTGATCCTCAACGGGGAATTGGTTCCGGGGGCCAGTTCGTGGTTTGCGACACTTTATACGGTCGCCCCTCGTTTCATCCTCGCGGCGTTGATCTTGGCTGTGGTTGACCTACGAGGGTTTTGGCGAATCACCGGCCTCGAGCTCCAACAAGGCCTCTTGATTGGCTCATTTTCGGCGGTGGGTATGCTGCTGCAAAACGATGGACTACATTACACGGAGGCTTCGACTTCGGCTTTTCTCACACAGTTCTACGCCATCATGATACCCGTGGGAGTGGCGCTTCGGCATCGTCGCAATCCCGGTGCTCGAGTCTGGGTAAGCTGTGTGCTGGTGCTGGCAGGTGTAGCGATCTTGGGCCGCTTCAATTGGAGCGCGCTGTCGTTTGGTCGGGGCGAAGCAGAGACCCTGTTGGCGTCAGTCTTCTTTATGGGGCAGATTCTCTGCTTGGGCCGGGCGCGCTACACGGGAAACCGCGCGGCAAAAATCACGCTGGTGATGTTTGTCACGCAGGCGGTGATTTTTGCCGGAATTACAGGAATGGTCGCTCCTAGCACTGAAGCGTTGCTGATCCCGTGGACATCAGGGCCCTGGGTGGTGATGACAGCTGCGCTGACCCTCGTCTGCACCCTCGGGGCGTTTACGCTCATGAATAAGTGGCAGCCGAAAATCACCACGACCGAGGCGGGTCTGCTCTATTGTGTGGAGCCCATCTTTGGTTCGGGGCTCGCGTTGTTTCTTCCGGCGATTATCGCCTCGTGGGCACTCATCGAATACCTCAATGAAACCGCGACCTGGACGCTACTTATCGGGGGCGGGCTGATCACGATAGCCAACGTCTTGATCCAGATGCGACCGCGCCGCGCCAAGGTCGCGTCAGCATGAAATCGGCGAACGGTAAACATTGGCTCGCGCTGGGCATACTGCTGGCCTGCTCGTCTTCGCAAGGGATGGGGTTTATCATCAGCAAAGCAGCTCTGTTTTATCAGGCCTCAATTGTGCCGGATGAGAACTCGTGGTTTCTGGGGGCACTCAATCTGGCGCCCCGTTTTTTGATCGGATTGCTAGCCTTGGTCGCAATTTACGGCCCATCGGTGTTGCGTTTGGCGCGAAATGAATGGAGGCAGGCGGTGATCATGGGGCTGTGTTCTTTTTGCGGATGCATGTTTCAAATCGACGGACTGCAGCGAACTTCTGGTTCGGTGACGGCCTTTTTTACGCTGTTCTATGTGGTGTTGATTCCGATCTGGGCTGCCTTGCTGACAAAACGCTGGCCACGTTGGCCGGTCTGGTTGGCCGTGGGATTGATCACATTGGGCCTGGGTTTACTGGCGGATCTCAGTTTGAACGATCTGCGTTTCGGGCGCGGTGAAACGGAGCTGCTGATCGGCGCGGTTTTTTTCTCCTTTATGCTCTTTGCGATCAATTTGGCGGGGTTTGCGGGCAACCGTTCACAGCGGACGGGCGCGGGGATGTTCATGATCGAAGTCGTGCTGTTCGTGCTTTTGGCGATGGTCACGCGTGGCAGCGAGATCGGTTTTTCCGTGCCACTTGTCTCGGTGTCATGGTGGGGATGGGTGTTTCTGGTTTCGCTGTTCTCCACGATCGGCCCGTTTCTGTTGATTCTGCATTGGCAGCGATTTGTGAGCGTGACGGAGGCGGGGATGATTTACGGACTCACACCGGTTTTCACTTTGATCACCGGTCTATTTCTTCCGGCGGGTTTGATGCAGTGGACGGGAGTTTTCTATGAAAACGAGGTCGTTACCGCGACGGTTTTGACCGGTGGGCTCCTGGTGATTGCGGCCAATGTCGTGATGCAGCTCTTCCATCGCTCCACGCCGCAGACGGCCGTCTCACCTTCAGCCCGATCGGCTGGGCCGGAGTGTTGAGGTCGCTCGCCACGTCACCGCGCTGATCACGATCAAGCCGCCGACCAGAGCCCATTTGGTGGGTTGTTCGTCGGCCACGATGAAGACCCATACGCCACTGAGAATTCCGAACACGTTGCCAAGCAAGCCGGTGAGTTTGAGCCCGTCGGCAAAGAGCAATCCCATGCTCGCAAACTCGATTACGATGATAAACCAGTCGCGTTGCGTGGTGCGTTCGCCGAGAAACCAGCCCGCTAAAATAGCAATCCAACTGGCGCGGAGTATTGGAGAAGGATGGCGTTGGCGGCCGTAGTAAACTTGGTCTCGAGCACAAATGAGATCGTGCAGCCCGCGTAGGCAAAGAGCTACAATCGGGAGAAGGTGAAACGCAGTTTCCCGTTGGTGACCCTCAAAAAGACTGCGCGAGAATCCCGCACCACCGAGCGACGGCGAGCGGCGGCCAATCGACCAGTTTGATCAGCAATCCGCCGAGGCTCCAGCAAAGCGCCGCCAAACCCATCTGCCCCAATGCTTTAGAATGATCTGAGTCCGACGTCACTCTCTAATCGCGTAGCTTCTTTCGACTTTGGGGCGAGTAAATGATAAAAATATAGTGATCGTGTTATCCACTGGGCTTTTTTAAAATACACGACTCAGCCGGATACACGGGGAAAAACCATCTACGGTTTACCCCAGTGATCTTCCCTTGAGTTAACCTTATGAGAGAAGAATACCTACAAGCCGCCGCAGCGATAATCGATGATCCGAACATCCTCGTGAATGTGGTTTCACGCCGCGTGAAACAGTTGCGGGCTGGGCATCGTGCCCTCGTCGAGTCTCTAGAAAGACTTTCGCCTGAGGATATTGCTTTGCGCGAAATCATCGAAGGCAAGATCAGCTACGAGCTACCTACGGAAGAGGAGTTAGCGAAGCGTAGTTAGTATTCGCCTTAAGTCGCCGATCGATTGATGTCCGGTTTCGGTTTAAGTGCCGACCGGACATCTTTATTTGTTATCTTTCAATGCATCCAACACGGTGCCTGCAGTGAGGAGTTCCGGTAGCAAGATCGGGTCGGGTTGACTTGGCATCCAAATCACATTGAAGGGCACGGCGCTGCGATTATATTTCGCGAGCTCAGCGGTAATCAGCGGGTCTTGGTTGGTCCAGTCGCCACGTAAAGCTACGATCTTGTTGTCAGCGAAATACTGCAGCACTTCATCGTTACCGAATACAAGTTTCTTGTTGGCCTGACAGGTGGCGCACCAACGAGCGGTGAAATCGACGTAGATGATGCGATCCTCTGCACGGAGACTCGCAACCCTTTCAGCGCTCCATTTTTGCCATTTCACCTCGTTCTCGACTGGGGCCTGTGGCCAGCCGGTCCAGGCCCCGATTGCGAAAACGGCCAGACCGGCGAGCAGTCCGAATTTTGCGCGACCGGCGGAGGCGCCAGGAGCATTCCAACGTCCGTAGATCCACACGCCCATGGCGATGACCACAAGTCCAATTAGAGCGGTAAGCATGGCGCCCTGTTCGAGTTGACCCGCCAGCACCCACACCAGGTAGCCCACGGTCGCGTAGAGCGGGAAGGCCATGAATTGTTTGAATGTTTCCATCCATGCGCCGGGCCGTGGGAGAATTTTAATCGCCCCAGGAAAGATGGAGAGCAGCAGATAAGGCGTCGAAAGGCCGATGGCGATGACGGTGAAAATTGTGAAGGATTGAACCACGGGCAGCGCGAGGGCTGCGCCCAGAGCAGGTGCGAGAAATGGGGCCGAGCAGGGAGTCGCGACAACTGTCGCGAGCACGCCGGTGAAGAACGAACCGGTGTAGCCGGACTTCGATTGCAGACCGGAGCCCACCCCCACCGCGGACATGCCGAACTCGAACAGGCCGCTCATGTTGAGCGCAAAAACCAGCAGCAGAACCGAGAGCAGATAAACAAAGAGGGGCGATTGGAGTTGGAATCCCCAACCGAGTTCCGCTCCACCGGTGCGTAAAACGGCGAGCACGCCAGCGAGTAGCCAGAACGACGCGAGCACGCCAACGGTAAACATGATGCCGTGCAGAGCTACTTTCCGACGATCACTCCCAGCCTGATTTACAAAGCCGAGAATCTTAATGCCGAGCACGGGAAACACGCAGGGCATGAGGTTCAAGATAAGGCCGCCGATAAATGCTAGGGCGAGCGTTCCGATCAGAGTGCTCGCAGTCCCTTCACTAGAAAGGGGAGAAGTGGTCGCGATGGCGGCGGTGAAAGGCACATCGATGCGTAGGCCGCGTTGGGAGCCATCGGCGTGCCATCCGTTTTCGGAAGTGAGCACGCCGTGCAGTTGAGAAGTGTCGGCAGGGCTCTCTAGAGAAACTGGCAGAGTCAGCGTGAAACTGCCATCGGCGTTTGTGGTAATGGTTTGCGGCAGTTCGTAAGCGACGAGATTGTCGTCGGCAAAGAAGCGGAGACTGGCGGGAGAGTGAGTAGCGTCGGCGCTTGGAGCGACGTTTAGAGTGATCCTGTTTCCAGTGCGCGATGCGGTCGCTGTCCAGGAATCGAGCGAGACCGGCAGCGTCTCGACGACAGAGCGGAGGCGTTGGCCAAGTTCGCCGTTAATTTGAGGAGTTTCTGCAGAAACAGGAATCATCAGGCTGAGCTGCGCGTCGCCCGGCATGCAGATTTCCTCGCACATGAGCCAATCGACTTGGGCTTGCAGGGTGATCGTCGTGCCGGGTTTGAGATCGGCGGGCGGCGTAATTGTAATCGGCAGGAGGGCGTCTCCTTCGTAACCATTTCCGGTGATCATTCCGGAGTGATCTTTGATCACGTGGGGTGCGGGCCATTGGATGGGACCAGCGGAAAAACCATCCGGCAAGGTCCATTGGATAGCAGTGGGGAGTCCTGTGCCGGGGTTGAGCCAGTAAGTATGCCAATGTGGATCGTGCTGGAGGCGAAGCCCAATGGTGAAGGGCTCTCCGGCTCGGATGGTTTGTCCTTCGCTAACCAGAGTCGCATTGACTTGGGCTTGCGCTCCAAATGGGAGGAACGCGGCGAGAGCAAAAAGAAAGAAAGCAAACCGACGAGACGTCTTCATAAAGTGAAACATGTTGTAAGTTGTGGGAGTCGCCAATGCGTTGATAATTCCCGGGGCGAGGCAAAGCTTCCCCTAAATAGACGCAGAAGCTAACGGATTCCGACGATTTATTCGCAGAAAAGTTTCGTCGATTAATAGCGCTCGGCTCGATCGCACAATTTGGTGACGACTTGGGAATCAGGATCGTGCTCGCGAGCGATCTACACCGCGGCGGCGACATTGGCGCCACTGGAGGTGCCGACGAGAAAACCGACCGAACTGTTGAAGGCGATATAGGTGGGGCGTTAGTCGATGGACTTAGCCATGTCGAAGGTCTGGAGCCCAAGGGCGCCGTAGTTATTCTGAGTATAGAAATAACCCTGTATCACGTAGTATTCACGATCGACAGGTGGCAGTCCACCGACGGGCTCGACGAGGATCAGGCCATACATGCCGTTGGAAACGTGCATAGGCACGGGAGCAGTGGCACAGTGCAAAACGAGGTGCCTCGACGCAGACCAAGCGGAAAACTGGATCATGATAACTGTCACGAGTTTGCAAGACGCAGCTGCCAGTGATGACACATTTGCCGATTGTTAAATCTGCAGGATTCAACAATTAACTTTGGTATGCGTATTGTGATCGTAGAAGACCACCAGATGTTCCGAGAGGTCATACGCAAAGTGTGTGTGAGCGATTACGGTTACGATGTGGTCGGCGAAGCGGGTGATGGCGCGGAAGCGTTGCGGGTGATTCTGGCGGAGCAGCCGGACCTGCTCCTTTTGGATTTGCATCTGCCCGATATGGACGGATTCACGATCATTGAAACCGTGCGCAAAATACTGCCGGATCTCCGAATCATCGCGATCACCTCCGCGCGGGGGGATTACACATTGTATCGGGTGGAACGCGCTGAGATCCATGGTTTCGTGGATAAGAATGCGAACAGCTTAGAAAGCCTGCATGAAGCGATCGAAACGGTCTCAGCGGGTAAGCGCTATCTCTCGCCCTCCTACGAGGCGGCGAAGGCGAAGCGGCTGTCCAATCCCAGCTCGTTCGATAAGGTCTTAACGGAGCGTGAACGCATGGTGCTGGTCTTGATCGGGGAATCACTTTCCGACGATGAAATCGCGGAGAAACTGTCCATCACCGATAAAACGGCCGCGACGTTTCGGCATCGAATAATGAACAAGCTCAGGATCCACAGCACACCGAAGTTGATTCGTTTCGCGATTGATCAGGGTTTTACGCAGGTGTCTGCGCCTGGTGATGGCGGGCCAGCATTTTCCTGAGGTCGGTGATGGCTGCGGATAACTCGTCGCCGAGTTCTTCGAGGCGTCGAGATTCGGCGTAATCGGCTTCGATTTCAAGTTCCTCTGTGATCGTGGTAAGTGTGGTGGCTTCGACCATTCTGGCGTGTGATAGCATCCGATGAGAGGCTTTGCCTAAAGCGGGTCGATTGCGCGTGAGCAGGGCTTCTAAGATCTCGCCGTGGGTTGCGGTGAGCGAATCGAGGTAGCGTTTAATTTCGCGTTTGAGCCCGTCGGGCTGGTTGTCCGCGAGATAGTTTAACATCCGCAGATTGAGCCCTGAATGAGGATCGATCGGAAGGTCGATTGAGGCCGAGGGAAGGGCGATGGGCGGCATCCCCGTGAGCACCGATTGGAGTTTTTCCGGAGTGATGGGTTTGCCAAGAAAGACATCCATACCTGCATCCAAACACGCTTGGCGATCCTCTACGGTGGAGTAAGCAGTGGTGGCGATCACGAGGGCTTTGCTCTTCTCATTTTCGTTCAGCCGCAGACGGCGGGCGACCTCGAGACCGCTCATGTCAGGAAGGTCGTAATCGAGGAAAACGACGTGATAGGTGCGTGCGGACAAATGCTTGATTGCGGTGGCACCATCCGGCGCAAGATCAACGGTGAAGCCCAGTTGCTTCAGCATGATGTTGAGGGCGCGGGCGTTGTAATCGATATCTTCGACCACGAGGGCGCGGGCTCCTTCCATGGAAGGAAGCGTGAGCTTGGGGCTATGATCGTGAGCAGACGCCGTCTGAAGAGGTATCCGCAAGAAGAACGTGGCGCCGCGTCGAGGGGCACTGGCTACTCCCACGGAGCCACCCATCTTTTCGGCGACAGCTCGGCAAACTGCCAGCCCAAGACCAGTGCCAGCGACACCTGCATTGCGCGTAGTTTTTAAGCGCGAGAAGCGCGTAAAGAGCACCGCCTGTTCGTCGGTGCTGATACCGGGGCCGTTGTCCGTGACAGCAAAGGCTATGTTGTGATTATCGGTGTAGGCGGAGAGGCGGATGCGACCGCCGCCGCTAAACTTGAGCGCGTTGGTGGCGTAGTTGACGAGGATTTGCTGCACCCGTGAAGGGTCGGCTAGGATTTGGGTGGGGAGTTCAGGATCGACCTCTAATTCGAAGTGCGCCCCGGCAATCACGGCCTGTCCTGAAAGCATATTGGAAACACTTTCCAGAATGGTGCGCGGGTAGCAGGGTTGTAGTTGCACCTTGAAAGCCCCAGCTTCGATCGAAGAAAAATCGAGCACGTCTTCGACCAGCGAGCCGAGAAAGGAAGCGCAACTGCCAAGAGTGGAAACGAGATCGCGTTGTTCTTGGTTTAACTCGGTCTGCTCGAGAGCATAGGCCGATCCGATGATGCCGTTCATCGGGTTGCGGATTTCGTGACTCATGCTGGCGACAAACTCGGTTTTGGCGGCATTGGCCTTTTCGAGTTCTTCGGTGCGGAGGAACACAGTTTGCTCCAACAATTCAGCACGACGACGAATGGAGCGAATGCGCAGGCGATAAAGTCCCGTCAGCGTAATCCCCAAAAACAAGACATAACCGCCGTAGGCGTAGGGTGTGCGCCACCAAGGTGTTGCGATCGAGAATTGAAGCGAGGTCGCGGGGCTCACCAGACCGGTGTTGGCGATCACGCGCACCTTAAAGGTGTAATTGCCTTCGCGGAGATTCGCGAGTTCGAGCTGGGGAGTGTTCGTGGGATTCGACCAATCGCGATCAACTCCCGAGAGCATGGTTTGGTAACGCAGAGAATCGCGACTGCCATGCTCGGTGGTGCTGAATTGCACGTGCAGGCGTTTGGTCGTGTAGGGAAGCTCGCCTGTGATTGGTAGGCCAGGGGTGTTGGGATCATCATGCACCGTGACGGTGAGAAGTGGTTTGTGGGGACGTTGGGCGACCATGGTTTCGGGCTGAGTGACCCGGAGCAGGGCTCCACTACCTGCGATCCAAAGTGTGTTACCCGATTCGGTCACTTCGACATGGAGAGCACGGGGTTGGCCAGCGGTGGCGAGGCCTTTGATGGAGCGTGGAATCCACTGCACCCCACTGGAGGTGCGCTCAAGTTGTCCTAAGCGCGGAGGCATGCCTTTTTGCATTCCTTTCAAGGCAACCCAGATGCGTCCCTGAGCATCAGCGTTGGAGAGCGCGATCGTTTCACTAGTGGGATAATTAGCGACTGCTTCGAATTGATCAGTCTTCGGATTTAACCAGTAAGCCTGATCCGGTCCGGTAGCGATTATGGTGTCACCAAGTGTAGCGACTTTCGGATACCCTTTGGAGTGAGGGAATCCATGGTGGAGATTAGCCGGTTCGGCGTCGACGGGTCCGTCGGCCGAGGGAGTGGCGAAATAGAGGCCTTTGGACACGGTGCTGATCCACAGCCGCCCCTTTGAATCCAACACGAAATCATCAGAGATATCCGGGAGCTGATTGGTGATCGGGCGTGAAGGCGTGCCCGTGGTAGAGAATTGGACGATCTGTCGATTATCTGAGGCATAGTAGCTTCCGGAAATTGGACTGGGCCCAATTTTAGGGAACTCCTATAAATAGCAACTAATTGGTTGCCAACTGGATACGACTCTTTATAACCATTCAATATGAGCACTGATCAATATACGTTTTTTGGGGACCACCGGGCGCTGGAGTCTTT
>Ga0105055_10001177_pt1 | contig 42370 bp, 36 predicted proteins | sample BON03_FD_78090 | JGI IMG/M metagenome (GOLD analysis project Ga0105055, IMG submission 78090) | Freshwater microbial communities from Lake Bonney liftoff mats and glacier meltwater in Antarctica - BON-03 | ecosystem: Environmental > Aquatic > Freshwater > Ice > Glacier meltwater | place: Lake... | reverse complement strand
GCCGTGGCGCGACGGGACGCCACGGGGCTGCCGCTCGAAGTTGCCGATCGTGGAGGTGATGGGCCGGCCGTGTCGCGCCGGCTCGGCGCGGTTCGCACGGTCGCTCGATCGCTCGTCCGGCTGCGGCCGCAGTTCTTCGGCTACCAGTTCTTGTACGAATTGGTGCCGGCCGAACGCGACCGTCGCGGTTGAGCTCGCGGGCTACTGCCTGTCATTTCTGAGGTCGTCGCAGACGGTCGGCACCGGGGCGGCTGTCGAGACGAGATCGAGTCCGGCAGTCGCTGCCAGTTCAGCATCGACAGGCAACGACCGCAACACCGTTGGTCGGCTCGGCGCGTTCGGAGCGAACGGGCTCATGAGCACCGTGTGGGACCACGAGCCCGGACCCTCGATCGTGTAGGTGCCCACCTCGGTGTCGGCGCGAACTGCGACCTCCACAAGCGATCCAGCGGCCGCGTCGAACACGGGGCTGATGAGGCTGTCACCAGCACCGTCGAGCACGAGCTGATACGACCCGTCGTCCCGACGTTCGATCGACAGGGTCGAGGGGGCACCGCCGGTGAACTCGAAGAGCGGGACCCTGCTGTCCGATGCTCGGTCCGCTCCTGGGACTCGATCCATCACGGTCATCTCGGTGCGGCCCTCGCGTGCCTCGACCACGGTCCACATGTCGTTCCGCTCGCCCGTGGCCACATAGAGCGCGTCGCAATCGCCAACGATGAAGAGCGAGTCTGCCGGCGCGGACTCGGGGAGCGACCCGACCAGATCGATCCGTTCGTCCAGCGGATCACCGGTGAGATCACTCAACCGCTGTTGAACCATGACGTACTCGCGAAGCGTTTCGCCTCGCGCCGAGAGCCTGGCGGTGTAGAGACCGGTCGCCACGTTCGCGTAGGCACCGAAGAGCACGGCAACGAGGAACGCGATGAGCGCGAGTCGCCGCCGTGGCGCCGGCGCCCCATCGAGCCGCCGCGCCAGCTCGACGAGGCCGACCGATCCTGCAGCCACGAGCACCGGGAAGAACTCGGCGTTGTAGCGATGCCCGACGTAGCCGAAGAACATCACCCCTGCCGTCACGCCGAGGGTGCCCAGCACCGGAAGGCGCAACGTCACGTACGCGGCGTGGGAGCGCCGCCGAAACGTCGTGAACAGTCCAAAGAGGGACAGGCCGAACAACGCAGGCATGAACGCCGTGACGCTGCCCGTTCGATATGACTGGTCGAGAAATGCGCCGTTGTACCCGCGTGCAGGAAGTGCAGGAAGTGACACATACGGAAAGATCGACATGAACCGGATCCCGTCGGGCCGCAGGTAGTTCACGAGACTCGTGGTGAAGAACTGGGGACCGATGAGTGTCCCACCGTTGACCTCGAGCGCCCGTTGACGCTGCTCGCTGAGCTCGGTCCACACCTGACGGTCCAGTGGGAACATCCAGGGGTGGCGGAACTTCGCCCAGTTGACGGCAGCGCCGATCAGGATCGGCACGACGCCGGCGAGGACGACCGTCCAGGACCAGCGCCGTGCGGCGGCCCCGCGTCGGCCAGCGATGAACCACGCCGCGGTGAGCAGCACCGCAACGGCACATGCCCAACCTCCGGTCGTACGCGTGAGGACTGCCGCAGAGGTCCACACGCCCGTCGCCAGCGCCGCCCGCCAGGTGGGCTTGTCGATCAGTCCGGTCAGTGCGAACATCGAGCCGAGGACGGTCGCCACACTCCACGCGTAGGCCTCGTGATACACCCAGGGAAGCGAGGCGATGTAGACCAGAATCGACCCGCCGGCGGCGCTGAAGATGAAGATCCCGTACGCGCACGCTTCCAACCGACCGAGCGGGATCGCACCCCGCACGATCGTCCGCACTCTCCACACGAACATCGTGATCAAGGACGTGGTGACGAGCCACGCAACGAGCATCGAGATCGCGGTCAGTCGCCCGTCGAATGCGTCCGTGACGGCAAGGACGGGAATACGCAACAACGCCGGCAGTGGCGGAAAGTACATGTAGTGGCTGCCGTCGACGATGAAGGCCTCGAACCTGAGCGACCCTGGTGGGACGTCGAGGCGGCCGTTCATCAAGGCTCTGGCCTGGACGTCGTAGAAATCGGAGAAGATTCCCAGTGGCCGAGCGGTCCGCATCGGTTGCACACCGAAGTTCCAGAGCACCGCCACGAATGGAATCAACGCAAGAACGCTCGCGAACACGCTGACCCGGATGTATCGCGCCCGGGCGTCCGGTTCCCCGGGCTGTACATCGCAGTCCGGCTCCGGATCACTTCGGTCGAGGGTCGTTCCAGGAGCCTCGGTCACCCTCGCGGCCCTGTATCGAATCGCGTGGGCAGCGATGTCCCACCTGTCTCGGGGAACTGCTCGTCGAGTTGGCCCACCAGCCAGTCGACCAAGAGGTCGGCGCCCGCTGGTGTCACGTGGACGCCGTCACTGCGTACCACTTCGCCGTCGATCTGTTCCAGGAAGGCCCCACCCGGACACAACAGCCCGGGCAGGTCGAGCACGCGCACGTTCGGCTTGGTCGCTGCCACCTCGGCCCACAGTGTGTTGAACGCGTCGACGCGCTGCTGGTCGTTGCGTGCTTGCGCGCTGAACACGCTGTCTTCGTTCTGTTGCATGCACGGCAGCGCCAAGACGGCCACGGGCCGCCCTCCTTCGCCGGCGATGTCGAGCGCTTCGTCCATGGCCTTTCTGACAGTTGCCGTCCAGGCCTCGCTCGGGAATCGGCGCGGACCATCGGGGAAGAGGTGATCGAGCACCTCCCACGCACCGTTCATCACGACGACCACGTCCGGATCGAGAGCGGAGCGCCAGAACGCCCAGTCGTCGCGCCAGGAGACACACCGGTCTGCCTGAGCAATCCCGAAGTCGAGGCCGACATCCATTGGTTGCCCCTCGGTCGTGGTACATCCAATCGTCGCGAATCTGTCGATCGTCCAGCCGATCGGGGGTGTCTGGTCATAGCCGACCATTGCCGAGAACGCCGTCGAATCGCCGACGACCAATGCTGTTCGCTCTGGCGGTGGTGGCTGGGTGGTGGTGGTGGTGGTGGTGGTGGTGGTGGTCGTCGGATCGGGCGTTCTCGCGTCGGGCGGTCGTGCGTTGGCCGACTCGTCAGCAGCGAGTGGCGCCAGCGTCGCGGTCGTGGCGGTCGACGTGGTCGTGGGGAGACTCGGCGTGATGACGTCGCCGGCCACCAGGTTGCGGCCGTCGGGCGGCACCAGGGCAACTGTCGCGATCGCGATCGTCGCCAGCGAGATGGCTGTCCAGCCACCGATCACGAAACCCGGATGCCAGGTGGTGGTCCGCAGTGGGCGCTCGACCACTCGGAAGCTCACCTCGGCGAGAGCCAGGGTGAGCGCCACCTGGAGGACAGCGAGCGGCATCCGTGCGATGTCGATCCCCATGGGCGGCCCCACGAACACGATCACCGGCCAGTGCCAGAGGTACACGCCGTACGACCGGGTGCCGAGCCACACGAACGGGGCGTTGCCGAGCCAATCCAACGGTCCTCCCCGATCGGGCGACGACACCGCCCAGACGATCACGGCCGCGAGCAAGGACACGACGAAGAAACCGCCGCGGTAGAGCCATGGCGCCTGGTCGGACACCGTCAGTGCAATGAAGAGAAACGCTCCGAATGCCAACAGCACCAACAGGCGAGCCCACGCGCTGGTCGCCGGCGATGCCGTCGAGCGTTGCCGGGACAGAATCCAGGCGAGCCCGGCACCGATGAGGAGCTGTTGAGCGCGCGTGTCGGTGCCGAAATAGACCCGTGTCGGGTCGGACGGCTCGAAGAGGGCCGCCATCAGGACCGCTGACGCGATCGCCGCACCACCGATCAGCACGAGCGGCAGCCGAGCCAGGCGCGGCCAGCGGGCGACCACGACCAGGAATCCTGCGACGACGAGCGGCCAGAAGACGTACCACTGTTCCTCGACCGCCAGCGACCAGGTGTGGCGGAGAGGGCTCGGCCCGAGGAGCGTCTCGAAATAGCTCTGCCCGCCGGTGATGAATCGCCAGTTGGCGACATAGCCGAGTGCCGCAGCCGCATCCCAACGAATCGCGTTCCACTGCTCGGGCAATCCATAGAGCCGCGTCGCGACGAGCGTCAGAGCGGTCATCACCGCCAGCGGAGGGACCAGCCGTCGGAACCGACGGTTCCAGAACGAGCGCAGCGAGATACGTCCGTCGAGGCTGCGCTCGCGCAGGAGCAACGTGGTGATCAAGAAGCCCGAGATCACGAAGAAGAGGTCGACCCCGAGGAAACCCCCGGTTGCCCAGCCGAACTCGAGGTGGTAGGCAACAACGAGCGCAACGGCGACCGCCCGCAATCCATCGAGCGCCGGAAGGTATCCGAGGCGTACCGGTTGCATGTCAGCCATCTCCTGGGGGCCTCGGACCGGCGCCGAGACGCTCGAGCGTCCAGTCGGCCGCCATGAGTCCGCCAGGGCCAGCGAAGTGCAGACCATCGGGGCGAAGCGACTCGCCGTCCTGGCTGGTTCGACACTCGTCGACGTCGGGACAGGTCCACGCAGCGAGGTCGACGATCGTGGCGCCAGAGGCTCGTGCAGTTTCGGTCATGACTTCGTTCAGGCAGTCGACTCGCTCTGGGAACAACGGGAGATTCCCGGTTGCGACATAGTACGGCGCCGTCGCGACGACCACCTCGGCGCCGGTCGATCCGGCGACGTCGATCGCCGTCGCGAGCCGGTCGGCGTACAGTGCGTCAAACCCTGCTCGACATGGGTGCAGGCGCACTCCTTCGATGTCACGGTCGCCGAGGCCGGGCCAACTGAGCACGATCAGTACATGATCGGGTTGGAACGCCTCGGCATCGCTGGCCCAATCCTCGGGCCACTGTTCGCATCCCTCGGGGTCCGGCAGGAAGGTGACGTCGTCGGACCAACTGCCACCACCGATGTTGGCGATGCCGCACCCGATCACGCCCCGGGGGAGTACGACGACATCAGGCGGTGCCGCCGCGAGCAGTTCCTCACCGAGGAAGTAGGCGCCGGAGTCGCCGACCACCATCAGTCGGCGGAGTTCGGGAGCCGGCGCCGGCACGTTCACGGGGAGCGAGGTGACGCTGACATGGGGATCGGGATCGGTCACCGGCCCCGTCGTGATGGGAGGAGGCGGAATGGGAAGCGTGGAGCGCGCTCCCGCGTCCGGTTGGTCGATCGGCGCGGTGGCTCCCGCGAACACCACCAGGGTGAGCACAGCCAGAGCACTGATCGCCAGCATTCCGAAACGGAGGGTGTGGCCAGCGCCGAAACTCGACTTCCGTAGAGGCTGCTCGACGAGGAGATACGAGGCGACGGTGACGCCGACGGTGAGCACGGTGCGCAGCGCGAGCAACTCGCCGCCATCGAGTCCCGTCCGTTCGGGCGACAGCCAGACGATGATTGGCCAGTGCCAGAGGTACAGCCCGTAACTGACGAGCCCGCACCACCGAAGTGGCGCTGCGGACATCGCCGTGGAAAGCCACGAATCGGGGGCGACCACCACCGCACAGATGACGAACGTGGTTCCGAGGCCGGTCACCACGAGGCCACCCCGGTAGAGAAATTCCGAGGTACCTGCAAGCGTGATCCACGCCCAAGCCAACGGGGCGAGTGTGACGAGCCCGATCGCGCCGATCGCCTGCTGCACGCCCGGTGTCAATGCTGGGAGACGGCGGATCACGACTGCGGCGGCGGCACCGAAGAGGATCGCGGCGATCCGTGTGTCGGTGCCGTAGTAGACGCGCAAGACGTTTGCAGGGTCGTGGACGGCCTGGGCAACGACCACGGACACGATGGCGAGCATGGCTGCGATCATGCCGATGGCGGCGACGGCACCATGACGCCACGGGTTGCCTTGCCCGGCCGACCCGCGCCGCCGGGCGACCCAGATGAGTCCGACCACGACCAACGGCCAGAGGATGTAGAACTGCTCCTCGATGGCGAGCGACCACATGTGTTGCAGCGGCGACGGAGCGGCGAACGAACTCCAGTAATCGACGCCTTCGACGAGCGAGTTCCAGTTGTAGACGTAGAAGATCGCCGAGAGCGTCTCGCGTCGCAGCGACGGTGCCGGGTCGCCGATCACGAACGATTCGACGAGGACGACGGCCAACAACAGCACCGCAAGGGCGGGAAAGAGGCGCTTGACGCGGCGAGTCCAGAATCTCGTCAGTTCGAGCCGCCCCGGCGACTCGAAACGGAGTTCGTCCACGAGGAGCCCCGTGATGAGGAACCCCGAGAGCACGAAGAAGGCATCGACGCCGAGGTAGCCACCCGGGAGGTAATCGAGATGGTAGGCGATCACCGCCAGTACGGCGATGCCACGGATGCCGTCGAGCGCAGGAACATGGGTCATTCGTCGCTCACCGAAAGCGCCGGATGTGACGCGCCCTGGGGGACCGTTCATGATCGCCGCTCCGCGTCGGGTGCGAACAGCGTGCCGGCCGCAACGGCGAGCAAGGCGAACACGGCAGCGCCGTTGAGATGGTCGAAGTACAGGGTCCAACCAGCATCGGGGAACGGGCGGTCGCGCCGCTCGATGTACAACGTCGCCAGCGCCACGGAGATGGCGACCGACAAGCCGACCAGTTCGAAGGGCCGTTGGATCCACGCCGGCCGCACGCGCGAGGGGAAGACCGAGACGAACAGGCCTGGCACCAGCGCGGCGAGTGCCCACTCGGGACCGATCAGGATCGCGCTGGCCACGACGAGCGCCGCGCCGGCGAGGCGTTCTCTGCCCGGTAGGACGTGTCGGTCGCCGACCCATGATGGTGCTCTGGCGATGAACGGTTGTCGGCGACGAGCCGTGATCACGAGCACCACGAGACCCATTGCCGTGACCAGACTGATGACCAGCCCCACGGTGACCGATCGCTGGGCGGTCCATGTCATGTCGACAACCGTGGGTTGTGTGCTCGGCTCGAGCCGCCATCCATTGAATCCACCGTCGACGAGTGTCGGCTCGCCGAGGTCGGCACCGCCAGCGTGGGCGCTCCACGCAGCGTTGTAGCCTTCACCCAGCACGAGCCAGCATCCGTTCGGACATGGAGCAACAGTGACGGTGCGATGGCGGGCCGTGTTCTGTTCGACGGTCACGTCGACACCGGGCGGAACCGGAGAGGCCGGAACCGACGCGGACACGTCGGTGAGGACGATCCGATCGACGGTCAAGGGGTGCTCGGGCCGGATGGTCGACTCGATCCGGTGCGCCCCTCCGGCGAGTTCGATCGCCCCGCCGCACGCCGTTGCCAGCACTGGTTCACCAGCGATCAGGTCGGCAATGGTCGTCTCGTAGCTCACGGCGACGGGCTCCCCGTCGAGGGTCACCAGGTCGTCGACGCACTCGCCGACGACTGTTCGGTTGCCGTCGACAGGAGAGGTCACGATGCCGGTACCCGAGATCTCCGCGATCCCGGACGGGAGCGTCAGCACATCGCCGTACCGTCGATCGATCGTGGTTCGAGGTTCGATGCCGGTGACCGTGAGCGTCAGTTGCCCGATCGTCAGACCCTCGGGGACCGTCAGCACGCTTCGTCCCGACGAATCGGATACTGGAACGGCGATGTCGAAGGTGCTGATGCCGTCGGAGATCGTGACCGAGGTGATCGGGGAGAAGTCGCCGACCGACTGATGCAGTTCGATGTCAGCGAGCACGGACACCACAGGGAACGTGAGGAGCGCTCCGACGGCGCCGTCGAACGGCGTCACCCACGCAGTGGCGCGGTCGCCGTCGAACGCAGACGCCCCGCGCGCCTGCGCCGCCCCGGTCAGGCGACGGTCGGCTGCCACGCTGCCACCGCCGGACTCTGCGGACCCGAGAAACGCCGCAAGATCGGCGTCGTCGGCCCCGAGATCGAGCCGCATCGTGAAATCGGCGACGAAGCGACGTGGGTCGACCAAGCTGAACTGCCTGCGAAGCACGGGCTCGGGGTCGGACCTCCATGGATCCGTCGGATCGCTCCGTAGGCGTGTGAGCACCACCGCCATCGGCGTCTCGAACTCTCGATCCACTGCATCGGTCGGGACTCGGATGTACTCCGTCGTCGGTCCGAGCCCGGTGACGATTTCGACGAAGCCGACGCCAGCGCGAGAAGCAGCAACAGCCGGGTCGCCCTCGGAGAGAGCGTCGACGGTGATCTCGATGGTCGTCGCACCGTCGAGTGCCGGGTCGGTGATGGGGGCGCCTGGCGCTTCGTACGAGTCGGGCCCCAGCGCTCGGGTGACGGTGCGGTCGTCGTCGATCGTCAACAGGATCGACGTGATGAAGCGTCCGCCCGGTCGCGGTGCGATCTGTTGCACCATCAGCGGACGTGACCCGTCGAAGGGTTCGTCGAGTTCGAGCCGGATGCGTTCTCCGAGCGGGTCACCGTGGTCGCCCACGCTCCACGCCGTACTCTGGTTGCCGTCCACGGCCATCACGGCGCGGTTCTCGGGGCGGTACGCGAACGGCTCGCCGTAGCTGGACGCACTCGCGGTGACCGGACCCTCCTGCACGGCAACCGTCTGGACCGCTGGATCGTCGATGTCGAAGAGATCGAGGCGTTGGTCGGAGGGCGTCGAGACGAGCACGTCATCGTCGGGGCCGCCGGGTTCGGTGTGGCCGTGGACGTCTTGGGAGCCACGCCAGTGGCGGGCGCGGTCCCGGTTCGAGTCGGTGACGATGAGGAGTTCGGCATGAGCGAGCGCCGCGCCGAGTTCGTCACGGTCGAGCGAGGCGCTGTAGCGAACGAGTTCGTGGCCGTTCAGCAACCCGGCAGCGGCGGCGTCGACGATGCCGTCGCCAGAACCGGAGACCACGACGGTGAACTGCTTCACGCGGATGGTGGGTACCGCGTCGTCGACGCTCACGAGCGAGAGCGGCTCGATCGGTTCTCCGATGCGGTCGTCGAGCAGCGAGGCGGGATCGATCATCGCCACGTCGGGAATGTTCGGTGTCGGCGAACCGAACCGTTCGACGGCGCCGAGGCCGGCACCCTCCGAGCCGGTCAGCAGCGCATCCACCACCTCGGGCCGAGCAGTGCGGTACCGCTCGAACGCCATGTCGTTGGTGAGCAGCAGCGTGCCGGCGCCGAGCAGCCGCGCCACCGGCGCCACACTCGAGACCTCGATGGTTCCTTCCTGGAAACGATCGTCGAGCGAATAGAGCAGATCCATCGCTCCAGCCGACCCGAGCGGAAGCAGGTCACGTGTCAGCAGTGGCGTGGTCCCCAAGCCGACGAGGGGCTGGTCGACGGTGTGCCCCCAGCGAAACGAACCGAACTCCGCTCCGGGAAGCTGCAGCACCCGAGCGCCGTCGGCGACCTCCGCGATCCTGTTCGCCGCGTCCGACCACGCCTGCGGAGGGGCCTGGTCGCGGTCGAGCGCCGGGTCGACCAGATCGGCATCGCGCAGTGCTGGAAGGTTGACCACGGCGAGCAGTCCGACCCCGATCGCCGCCAGTGTGCGCAGCTCGGGCCGGCGACGGCGCGACGCCTTCGGCCAATGACGCGTCCATGCCGGAATCGAGCTGACGAGCGCGCCGCTGCCCAGCGCGATACCGAGGAGCAACACCGGAATGGCCCGCGTGCCGCTGCGCAGAGCAAGAGCGAGCCCCGACCCGGAATCGCCGGTGAGCAGCGCCATGAGCGGCGAGGAGGAACCGAACGGGTGCACACCAACGGCAATGATTCCACCGACGACGACGAGAAGCGCGGCGTACCGGCGCTGTGACCACGACACCACGGTGAGCCCGAACAGCCCGACGAGCACGACCGCAAAGCTGACAGCGATCGCCGTCAGACTGATCAGATAGGGGAGCGACGCCGTCGTCGTCGGGCCGATCGGATCGCGCTGGTAGAACAACCAGTACCCGAGCGCACGCAAGACCTCGGATCCGGTCGAGTTCCGGCTGACGTCCTCCAACGTCTCCGAGAACGAGAGCACCGGTGCACCGCGGCGGGCTTGCACCACGAGCATGCTGATCCACCACAGCGAGACCGCACAGCAGAGCGCGCCGACGCGGAGCGCAACGCCGAGCGCCTGGCGCCGTCCGATCGATCGTTGCCAGGCTGCATGCACCAGCCAGAGGACCGGCCCGGGGATGATCAGCGCGAGGGCGGTTGCATTGACGGCCCCGATCGTGGCCACGATCAGGGCGATGATCGCTGGGTCACGCCACTCGGCGGCTCGATCCCGCCAGCCATGAGAACCGTCGCCATCGCTGAGTGAAGTCGCGGCCGCCGCACGAATGGTGAGCGCCACGATCCACCCGAGACCGGCCCATGGAAGCAACAGCAACGACGTGCGTGAGATGTAGGCGAGCAGGAACGGCGAGAGCTGGTAGACGAGCGCCGCCACCGTCGACGCGCTCGGGCTGAGGCCGAGCGACCTCGCGGCCCATCGCACGCCGGCGCCGGCCGCGAACATGATCGTGCCGATCCAGAGGCGATGCGCCACCCAATCCGGGACACCGAGCGTGTCGAAGACCCAGAACCAGGGTCCGGACGGCCACAGGTAGGCAATCTGCTGGTGCGGAACCCATCCGGCGAACTGAGCCGATTCGAACGTCGAAGCGGCTCGGCCGATGAGGCCACCGGGGTCGAGGTACAGATAGAGCTTGGTATCTGCAGGCATGCGACCCGGAGAGCTCGCCAGCGCCGGGACGTACGCGAGGAGAGCCAGCACCAGCAAACCGAGATGTCGACCGAGCCAACCACCGCGCCATCCACCGGGGCGGCCGATCCTCGTTGCGCTGGTGAGCGGAGGGGCCGACTCGCTGCCGCGATGGTGGCCGTCGGTCACGGAATGGCCCCGAAGGCCGCGTACAGGCCGGTGACGGCGACGAGCCCGGCCCCGCACAGCACCAACGTCAGGTCCCATCCAGCGCGGTCCCAGCTGGCGCGATGGTGATCAGGATCGTCGTCGGGGTCCGGCCACCAGGCGGCGACGGCGATGATGAGAGGGAACGCCGTGAACAGGAATCGAGGGCGAGCGGTGACGGTTTCAGGAATGAGCATCAGCACGAGGACGGCGGCACTGTAGGTGGACAGGATCCACGGGAGCCGAACCCGCCACGCGCAGTAGAGCATGGCGATCAGGGCGACCATCGACAGCGCAGTGAGTGCACCGGTCGGCGACGCCAGCGGGCTCGTGACGAACTGGGCGGTGTTGGCCAACGCCGTGAGACCGAAGCTGGTCCCCTCCGACCATGCTTCCGACTGGACACGGAACCATGCACCGCGTTCGCCGGCGGTTCGGTCGACGTACCACTGGAAACCAAAGAACCCGATCGGTGCCAGGACCGGCGCCGCGAGCGACCACCAGTCGCGCGACTTGCGGATCGCGAAGAAGCTGGCCACGCCGCACGCCGCCACGAGGGCGATGCCATTGGGCCGTGCACCCGTTGCGACCGCCGCTGTGACACCGGCGAGGATCCATCGTTCGTCGACGAGTAACAACAGGCACGCTGCTGCGAGCACGATCAGCAACGCTTCGGAGTAGGCGAAGGACAGCACGAAGCTGCCGGGGAAGATGGCGAACAGCGTCATCGCCCTGGCGGCCACCGAGATCGAATAGAGCCGTCGGGCGAGGAGCCCGACGAGCACGACGGCGATCGCGCCGAGCACGAAGTTCAGCGCCAGCGCGGCGAACGTGTCGCCACCGGGCAGGATCACATCCAGCGCCCGCACCGTCCACGGGTACAGGGGGAAGAACGCGGCGCGTGCCTCGAGCTGCTCGTAGGTGATGTTCGGCGGGATCGAGTCGGGGTAACCGCGACGCACCAGCTCCAGGTACCAGCGGCCGTCCCACGAGGTCAGGACGTTGGTGATCGTCTCGAAGGCCGACGGTTCGGGGGTACCGTCTGCGCGTGCATCCACTGCGAGTTGCGACGCCCGGACCCCCGCAGCGGCCACGACGCACAATCTCGACACGACGTAGGCAGCCAGACCGACCAACAGCGCGCGGACCCAACGGGACCGGTCATCGTTGGTTGCTGTGGCCGCTCCTGGAGCACTGTCTACCTGGGAGAGCACAGCGCGAGAACGTAGCAGCAGCGCGAGGGCTCGCTGCGGTCGCCCCGGCGCGAAGCAACCGGCCGGCCCGTCATTCGTTTCGGCCATGTGAAACCGCTGCACCGTTCGCACATCCAGGCTTGACGTTTTGTACAGTCACCGGTCATGCCGGTCCATCTGCCCGAGTCCGTCGCCACCGCCGTTGCGCTGCTCACCCAGGAGCCCTCAGCAACGGTCCTCGCAGGCGGCACCGACCTGATGGTCGAGGTGAACGACGGTCATCGACGCCCCAGCGCGTCGGTGGTGGTGGTCAACCGCATCGCCGAATTGCGATCGTGGCGTCACGACCCGACGGCGTCGACGCTCACCATCGGCTCGGCAGTGAGCTACCGGGAGATGCTCGAGGGTCCGCTCGCCGCGATGGTGCCCTCGCTGGCTCAGGCCGCACGCACGGTCGGCTCGCCGCAGATCCGCAATGCCGGCACGCTCGGCGGTAATCTCGGCACCTGCTCGCCGGCGGGTGATGCGCTACCCGTGCTAAGTGCCCTGGATGCTGTCGTCGAAGTCGCATCGGCGGCCGGCAGGCGCAAACTGGCGGTGGCCGATTTCATGGTCGGCGTCAAGCGGACCGCTCTCGAACCCGGCGAGATGATCGTGTCCGTCACCGTGCCCGTGGTCGACGGATGGCAGGCATACGCCAAGGTCGGGGTACGCAATGCCATGGTCATCGCGGTGGCAAGCGCCTGCGTCGTGCTCGACCAGGGGCGGCAGCAGGTGGCCGTCGCACTCGGCTCGGTGGGACCAACGGTGTTGCGATGCCCCGACGCCGAGCAGCAGCTCGCCGACGCGATCGACTGGTCGACGCTCGAGGTGGCACCGGACGAACTCGAACGCTTCCGAGCGTTGGTCTCGGCCGCCAGCCGACCCATCACCGACCATCGATCGAGCGCCGACTACCGGCGTCACGCCGTCGGTGTGCTCGCGAAGCGACTCGTCCGACGAGCAACGAGCGGCGAGGTGGCGGCATGAACCGTGACGCCGACCACCGTGACGCCGACCACCGTGACGCCGACCACTATGTGCTGCACGTGAACGGCGTGGAGCGCGAGGTCACCGACTCCTGGCTCGGTGAGAGCCTGCTCGACGTCTTGCGCGATCGGCTCGGACTCGTTGGCACCAAGGGCGCCTGTGAGCAGGGAGAATGTGGCTCGTGCAGCGTCATGGTCGACGAGGTGCTCGTCTGTTCGTGCCTCGTGATGGCTGCCACCGCGGTCGACCAACCAATCGTGACGATCGAAGGGGTCGCCCCACCCGGGGTGCCGAGCGACGTACAGACGGCCTTCGTCGAGGCCGGCGCCGTGCAGTGCGGCTTCTGCACGCCGGGTCTGATCCTCGCCGTGCACGACCTCTTGGAGCGCGTGTCGACGCCGACCGAGACCCAGATCCGCGAGGAATTGGCTGGCAACGTGTGTCGTTGCACCGGCTACGGCCGGATCATCGACGCCGTGCAGCAGGTTGCAGTGCGCCGCGGGGGAGTGACGTCATGAGCGTCGTCGAACAGGTGACCACCCCGACCGAGTCTGCTCGGCCCGGAACGATCGGCACATCACCGACGCGCCCGGACGGCATCGCCAAGGTGCAGGGGACTTTCGAGTTCTCGTCCGATCTGTCTGCCGACGGCTGCCTCTGGGGCTCCACGCTGCGTTCGCCGCACCCGCACGCCCGCATCGTGTCGATCGACGTGAGCGCCGCTTGGAAGATCGACGGCGTCGAGACCGTGATCACTGCGGCCGACGTTCCCGGTGAGATGAACTACGGACTGATCGCTCACGACCAGCCCGTGTTCGCGTCCGACGTGGTCCGGTACGTCGGTGAACCCGTCGCGGCGGTCGCTGCCGACCATCCCGAGACGTGCCGAAGGGCGCTCGAAGCGATCGTGGTCACGTACGAGATGCTCGATTCGCTGCTCGATCCGGAACGGGCGATCGACGGAAGCCACCCACCGATCCACCCCGATGGCAACCTGATCCGCCATCAGCGCATCGTCTGCGGCGACCCGTCGGTCACTGGCGACGTGGTCGTCGAGGGCACCTACGAGATCGGCATGCAAGACCAGGCATTCCTCGGCCTCGAAGCGGCGCTCGCAGTCCCCGATCCGGACGGCAAGGGTGTGGAGTTGCACGTCGCCACGCAATGGCTGCACGAGGACCGCACCCAGATCGCCGCGTGTCTCGACCTGCCGATCGAGTCGGTCAGACTCGTGCTCGGTGGCGTCGGTGGAGCGTTCGGCGCCCGTGAGGACATCAGCCTGCAAGTACACACCTGCCTGCTCGCCCTCCGACTCGGACGCCCGGTTCGCATCGCATACAGCCGCGCCGAGAGCTTCCTCGGCCACGTCCATCGTCATCCGGCGACCATCTGGATGCGCCATCACGCCACGGCCGACGGCCAGATCGTGAAAATCGAGTCGCGCATGGTGTTCGACGGCGGAGCGTACGCGTCCACGTCGTCGGCGGTGCTGATCAATGCCATCACGCACGCCCAGGGACCGTACCGATGCGCGAACGCTGTCGTCGACGGTTACGCAGTCCGCACGAATCACCTGCCCTGCGGGGCGATGCGCGGCTTCGGTGTGGTGCAAGCGTGTTTTGCCCACGAGTCGCAGATGGACAAGCTGGCCCTCGCCTGTGAGCTCGACCCCGTCGAGATCCGGTTGCGCAATGCGATGCGAACCGGCGATGCGTTGATCACCGGTCAAGCGGTGTTGAACGTCGCCCCGGTCGAGCGCTGCATTCTCGACACCGCAGCAATCCCGCTGCCGGACACGCCGGTCGGTGGGTTGCCCATGGATGACGGTGGCGTCGACGTGATGCGACTGCCCGGTGGCGCCGGACGCACGGCCGACCGTGGCGACATCGTGCGTGGCATCGGCTGGGGCGTTGCCATCAAGAACCTGATGTACTCGGAGGGCTTCGACGACTACGCGACGGCCCGATGTCGCCTCGCCGACGGTGTTGCAACCCTCAAGTTCGCTACGGCCGAGGTCGGCCAGGGTTTCGTCACGATCGCACCGCAGATAGCTCGCACCATTCTTGGCGTCGACGAGGTCCTGTTGGACCGCATCGACACCCAGGTCGGCTCGGCCGGCTCCACATCGGCGTCTCGCCAGACCTGGATGAGCGGGGGAGCGGTCGACGCGGCGTGCCGGATGGTGCGAGAACGGCTGTTCGAACACATCGGTCGGACCCACGACGCCGACCCGTTGCGACTGGCCGTCGACGGCACCGACGTCGTCGACACCGTCTCCGGGTGGAGGATCTCGGTTGCTGACGCGAGCGCTGGGGTGGTCTTCGACGAAACCGTCGAGTACCGGCACCCCGCCACCGAGGACCTCGACGAGAACGGCCAGGGCAATTGCCACACGGCATTCGCGTTCGTGGCCCATCGCGCCGTCGTCGACGTCGACCCCGAACTGGGGTTGGTGAAGGTCATCCAGATCGCCACCGCTCAGGATGTCGGCCGGGCGTTGAACCCGCTGTCGGTGCTCGGCCAGATCGAAGGCGGCATCGCGCAAGGACTCGGGCTCGCGGTGATGGAGGAGATCATCCAGATCGACGGCGTGATCCGCAACGGCAACTTCACCGATTACCTCTTGCCGACGTTCCTCGACATGCCCGACGTGGTGGCCACGTTGATCGAGGAACCCGATCCGCACGCTCCGCTCGGAGCGAAGGGCGTCGGTGAGCCGCCCTGCATCTCGTCGACCCCCGCGATCGTCGCCGCGATCCGTGACGCATTGCGTCAGTTCGACGGCGTCGGCAAACCCCTCGACCGCGTCCCCGTTCGCCCCAGCGACATCTGTCTGTGACGGATCACCGGCGCGATCCGGCTAGGTTCCGAGCGCATGTCTGACGAGCGCGAAATCATGACCTGGGACATCTTCGGTACGGCGTCGAGGGCGCTGGCCCAGATGGTTGCCGACGACGACTACGAACCCGACATGGTCCTCGCCATCGCTCGCGGTGGGCTGTTGATCGGTGGCGCAATCGGCTATGCGCTGTCCGTGAAGAACGTGTACACGATGAACGTCGAGTTCTACACCGGCGTCGACGAGCGGTTGGAGGTGCCGCGCATCCTGCCGCCGGCGCCCGACTTCGTCGACGTGTCCGACGCCCGCATCCTGATCGTCGACGATGTCGCCGACACCGGCCACACGTTGCGTTCGGTGCAGGAGTTCTGCGACGGCAAGGTCGGCGAGGTGCGCACCGGGGTGCTGTACGAGAAGTCGCATTCGGTGGTCAAGTGCGATTACTCCTGGAAGCGCACGGACATGTGGATCAACTTCCCGTGGAGCGACCAGGACCCGGTGGCCAAGCGCGACTGGTCGGTCAAGGACGCCTGATCGGAAGCCCGATCACACACCGGCAGTGTTCGGGAACGCCCGACGCTGCGCCTGCTTCAGGCGTTCTTCAAGGCGCTTGGGGTGCACGATGCCGAGCAACTTGTCGTCGTTCCACACCGTTACGACGGGTCGCAAGGGGTTCAGTCGGGGCAGCACCGTCGACAGGTCTTCGTCGAGCGACGCCTTCGCCAAACTGTTGAACGGCACCATCAATTGCGTCAACATCACCACGGGGCGATTCTCCGACGGCACGGCCCACAGTTGGTCTTCGAGAACGAGTCCGTCGAGTCGACCGTCGTCGCCGACGACGGCCACCGCACCGGCCGCCCCGAGACGCTGGCGCTGATCGATCATCGAATCGGCGTCCATGTCGGTACCGGCCTGGGCGATCCCGAAGAACGTGAGGTCGCGTACCTTCACGCCGTCGAGTTGCTCGGCGACGTAGGACGACATGATCTCGGCTCTGGCGTTGAGGGCGATGAACAGCCCGGTGATCATCAAGACGATCCCGAACTGACCATTGACCATGACCACGATTCCTGCGACGACCATGCTCCAACCGAGCACCCGGCCGGCGTTGCCGGCATCCCGCATGGCCCGATACTTGTTGCCGGTTCTCGCCCATCGCACGGCGCGGAGCACCCGGCCACCGTCGAGTGGGGCGCCCGGCAGCATGTTGAACACGGCGAGCAGACCGTTGAGGAGGCCGACCGTGAGGAGGACGTTCGCGATGACCACGTTCGACTGCAATGCGAACGCAGCGCCGAACGCGGCGACGCTGATCAGCAGGCTGACGGCTGGGCCGGCGACGGCGATCAGGCCGTCGGCTCGGGGGCTGGGCGATTCGCGATCGAGCCGGGCCATACCGCCGAGCGCCCAGAGGTCGATGGATTGGGTGTTCACGCCGTATCGGCGAGCGACCATGGCATGGCCGAACTCGTGCGCCAGGATCGAGGCGAAGAACGCCACGGTGGCGAAGACTCCGCCGACGACGCCGAGGTCGCCTGACAGCAGTGCACCGAACCACACGGCGACGATCACCGTGCTCCAATGTGCTCGCACCGGAATACCGGCGTAGGTGCCGAGACGGATCGAACCGGTGGTCATGTCGGGGGTTGCTCCTTTCGAGCGAACACGTGTTGGGTCAGACTACGTGGTGCAACGATCCCACCGCCCTCACTATTCCTACGCGTCCCACCCCGAGTGATGAGCCACACCCCCGTATCCGGTGGTTTCGCTCATCGCCAGCGCGTGCCCACCCCGAGTGATGAGCCACACCCCCGTATCCGGTGGTTTCGCTCATCGCCTCGGCGTCAGGCGCGCTGCTCGAGGATGACCGTCGCGCAGTTGCGGCCGCTGGCACCCCACACCCCGGCGCCTGGGAACGTCGCGGCACCGGTGAGATACAGCCCGTCGAGAGCGGTCTGATACCTGGTGAGCTCGGGGTTCTCGTTGCGCAACGCCGCGAGTGGGCCGCCGGCGAAACTGGTGGCGTGACCGGCCGGGAGATGGAAGTCGCGCTCGTACACGTCGGGTGTCATGGCACGCCACTCGATGATCGAGTCGAGGAAGCCCGGCTCGCACAGTTCGCCGAATGCTTCGAGCCAGCGGTGGGGTTCGCCGGAATCGGCCCATCCACCGCGGAAGCCGAACGGCGTGAAGAGCGCCTCCAGTGAGAAGACGTGCCGGCCTCGCGGTGCGATCGACGGATCGAGCAGGGTCGGCACGTTCACCAGCAGCCCGGGCCGGTCGAGGATGCGGCCCTCCGCCATCATCGTTGCGCCACGGTCGATGTCGGCCAGGCCAGGTGCGATCGCCGAGGTGGGGCCGAGCGGTCGGTCGAAGCCACGCAGCACCGGCGGCGCCGAGAGCACGGCATCGATCTTGGATTCATAGCCCTCGTCGTGGCGCACGTCGCGCCAGCGGCGGATGAGGCCGTCCGCCGAGGAAGGTGGGTGTTTCAGCCAGCGCAGGAACGTGTCGTGCGGATTGCAGGCCGACACCACGATGGGAGCCGAGATCTCGGTGCCGTCGACGAGCGCGATCCCGCTCACCCGTTCGCCGGTGCACATGATCGTGTCGACCGGGCTCTTGGTGCGCAGCGTGCCGCCAGCGGCTTCGAACGCAGCGAGCAGCGTGGCCGGCACCTGGCCGCTGCCGCCGACTGGTCGACCGACCGTGGCGACGTGGCGCATCGCGTGGGTCAGGGCGCCCAGACCACTGCCCGGCATCTCGGGACTGATACCCCACACCATCGGACCGGTCAGCGCCGCCGGGCCCATGATGGCGTCGTCGTCGAAGAACGAGCGCAGTACATCGGCCGCGCTGCGACGCGACCATCGCATCAACGTGCTCGCTCCGCTGAAGCGGCGTCGCAGCGCCAGTTTGGTGAGCCCGGCCACGGTGGGTGGCTCGGCGGCGGCTTCGAAGATCATGCGAATCGCTGGAGCTGCGGCGGCGACGTAGCGACGGTAGCCGTCGACCTGGGTGGGGAAGTGACGGCCGATGTCGTCCAGCGTTGCATCGAGGTCGAAGTGATGCGACCACCCCTTGCCGTCGACAGCACTCGCCCACGAGAAGTTGTGCTGGGCCGGTTCGAGGTCGACGTACTCGAGCCCGAGTGCCCGTAGTCCGAGTTCTTCGATCACCGGCGTGGTGCGGAAGGTGAGGTGGTCGCAGTTGCAGATGTTCACCGTGGCGCCTGCGAACTGTTCGCTCGCAGCGGTACCACCGACGTCGGCGCGGGCCTCGACCAGCAGCGTCGACATACCGGCCCGAGCAAGATATGCGGCGGTGACGAGGCCGTTGTGGCCGGCGCCGATCACGATGGCGTCATAGTCGAACGTGCCAGTGGTGCGAGACGATGGTGGGGTGGACGACACGAGCCACAGTCTCTCGCAGTTCGATGTCGGTGGCGTAACGTGTTGATGTGGTTTCAGTTACCCGCAACCTGGCCGAACTCCGAGCGCCCGACGTGGCCCGGCTCGTGACGGCTCGAAGCATCTTCGTGCAACCGCTCGGTGCCGTCGAGCAACACGGTCCGCACCTGCCGTTCAACACCGACCTACTCATCGCCGATCGGATCTCGGAGATGGCGGTCGATCGGGTCGGTCACGATCTCGACGTCTGGCTGCTGCCGCCGCTCGCCTATACGAAGTCGAACGAACACGCGTGGTCGTCGGGCACGATCTGGTTGTCGGCCACCACCCTGCTGGCCGTGCTCGACGACATCGGGCGCTGTGTGGCGACCACCGCAGCAAGAAAGCTGGTGTTCTTCAATGGCCACGGTGGTAACTCGGCGCTCGTCGGCGTGGCCAACCGCGAGATCCGCTTGGCTCACGGCCTGATGACGTTTCTCGCCCATCCGGGGGTCCCGCCGGACCAGGGTGGCGTCTCGGCCCCGAACGAACTCGGAATGGGTATCCACGGCGGCACCGACGAGACCTCGATCATGTTGCACCTCGCGCCGCACCTCGTCGACATGACCACGGCGACGCGCAACGTGCCAGAACAACTCGCCGACAACCGGTACGTGAGATTCGGCGGCTCCGTCGGCTTCGGATGGTCGTCGAACGACTTCGGACCCGACGGCCACATCGGCGACCCGACGCCGGCCACCGCCGAGCGTGGTGAGGCGTTGGTCGCCCAGGCGGTCGACGCGTTCTGCGAAGCGCTCGCGGAGATCGCCACGTTCGAACTGCCGGTGAGCTGAGATGGATTCGAAGACCCACACCGTGCTGTCCGATCTACGCATCGACACGCCCCGACTGCTGGCGCGCATCGATGAACTGGGCCAGATCGGCCGCATCGACGGCCCGAACGGCGAGTGGGGCAACGCCCGGCTCGCGCTCACCGACGCCGACCGCGCCGGACGCGACCTGGTCGTGGCGTGGATGCACGACCTCGGACTCGACGTGGTCATCGACGCGATCGGCAATGTCATCGCGACTCGGGCCGGTTCCGACCCGACCTTGGCGCCGGTGATGGTGGGTTCGCACATCGACACCGTCGGCACCGGTGGCCGCTTCGACGGCAACCTCGGCGTCCTGGCAGGACTGGAAATCGTCGAGACGCTCGCCCACGCCGGTGTGGTGACCGAGCGGGCGCTCCAAGTGGCGTTCTTCACCGACGAGGAGGGCTCGCGGTTCGCTCCCGACATGTTGGGCAGTCTGGTGTACGTCGGAGGACTGCCAGTGGAGCAAGCGCTCGACCTCGTCGCTGCCGACGACGGCGCCCGCCTCGGCGATGAACTCGTGCGCATCGGTTACGCCGGACCTGTCTCGTGCCCCACCGCCGCAGCGCCGCACGCGTTCGTCGAACTCCACATCGAGCAGGGTCCGGTGCTCGAAGCCGAGGGCATCACGATCGGCGTCGTCGAAGGGGTCCAGGGCATCTCGTGGACCGAGATCGTGATCGTCGGCCAGTCGGCCCATGCCGGCACCACCCCGATGCGCCTCCGACACGACCCGGCCTACTGCGCTGCGGCGATCACCACCTACGTGCGTGATCTCACCCGGCATCTCGGACCAGACCAAGTGGGTACGGTCGGCCGCATCGACGTGTATCCCAACCTCGTCAACGTGGTGCCGGCCCGCGTCGTGCTCACGGTGGACCTGCGCAACACCGACGACCGGATACTGCGCGACGCTGAGTCGCGTCTCGCGACGCACCTCGTGGAACTCGCAGAGTCCGAAGGTGTGGCGATCACGACCAACTCGTTGGCCCGGTTCGAGCCGGTGGAGTTCGATGCCGCCATGGTCGACCTGGTCGAGGCCACAGCAGTACGTCTCGGTCATTCGACGAAGCGGATGCCGAGCGGCGCTGGCCATGACGCTCAGATGTTGGCCCGGATCTGTCCGACGGCCATGGTGTTCACCCCCAGCGTCAACGGCCTGAGCCACAACATCGCCGAGTTCACCGAGGCCGTCGACATCGATGCCGGCGCCAACGTGTTGCTGCAGGTGGTGCTGGGTTTGTCGTCGAGCGACGAATCGAGCTGACGAAATGGCGACACGATTCGACCTGGCGACGATCGATTCGCCGGCCACCGACGTCATCGCCGTGTTCTGGTCGGCTGTGCTCGACCTCCACGAGGTCGAGCGTGAGGACGGTGATCGCTGGATCGTGCTGGCCGACGACGGTGGGCGGCGTCGAATCGGCGTGCAGTCCGGTGTCACCCGTGCCGGTTCGATGCACCTCGACCTCGCGTGTTCGCCTGACGAGTTCGAGTCGGAACTCGCCCGCATCATCGCGTTGGGGGCACGGCAACTGGGTCCAGCTCGTCACGAGTCCTACGGCTCGATCGTGAATCTTGGCGACCCCGACGGCAATCTGTTCGATCTGTGCGCCTACAGGTGAACTCGGGCGCCTGACCTGAAAGGTTGCCACCGGTCGGGCCCGTGCGGCTAGCGTTGCGTCGGGGTGGCAGGATTCCGGTCTCCGCACAGCCGAAACACGATGTTCACGCTCAACGGATGGGCATGAGAGGTCGCGGCAACTAACTTCACCGAGGACATGATGACCGACACGGCTACTGCGTCGGATCTGCCAGGGGCGGCGACGTCGCCCCGGCTCAGATTCGAGCACCTCTCGATGGTGTTCCCCGATGGAACGCATGCAGTGGACGACGTGTCCTTCACGGTCGACCCCGGCGAGTTCGTCACGGTCGTCGGGCCCTCGGGTTGTGGCAAGTCCACACTGTTGCGTATCGCCTCCGGCCTCACCGAACACACCGGCGGCATCTGCGACGTCAACCGTGACTCGATCGGCTACGTCTTCCAGGACGCCACCCTGCTGCCATGGCGCACGGTGCAGAAGAACGTCGAGCTCAACGCCGAACTCCAGGGCGTGGCCAAAGACGAGCGCAAGCGGCGTGCCGCCGAAGCGATCGAGTTGGTGAACCTGGTCGGCCACGAGAGAAAGTACCCCAAGCAACTGTCGGGTGGCATGAAGATGCGCTGCTCGCTGGCCCGTTCACTCGTGCTGAATCCTGAGGTGTTCCTGTTCGACGAGCCGTTCGGCGCACTCGACGAGATCACCCGCGAACGGCTGAACGACGAACTGATCAGTTTGTTCATCTCCGAGAAGTTCGCCGCACTCTTCATCACCCACTCGATTGCGGAGGCGGTGTTCCTGAGCACACGGGTACTGGTGATGTCGGCACGCCCGGGCCGAATCATCGGTGACTATGCGATTCCGTTCGAAAGTGAGCGACCCCACGACATCCGGTTCGAACCGGAGTTCGCCGAGATCTGCGGGATGATCAACAACGATCTGAAGGAGGCGCACGCGTGACCGCGCTCGATGACACCCGGCGCGAGGTGGCAATTGAGTCGCAGGCGCTGCCGTCCGCGGTGGGAGTGGACGTTCCGGTGATGCAGCCGCGCAAACCTGGAGCCACGCGCCGGGTCCGCAATCTGATCCCTCCGCTGATCACGTTCTTGCTCTTCCTCGCGATCTGGTATTTGTACAGCTGGGCACGTTTCGACATCGCAGCCCAGCGCCGCAATGCGCTCCCGTTCCCGCACGAGGTGATCACCGATGGTTTCTTGCCGTTGTGGGACCCATCCAGCGGGTTCAGGCCGATTCTCGGCTACATGTGGCCCACTGCGAAGGTCACGCTGATGGGGTTGTCGATCTCGGTCGTGCTCGGCGTGTCGATCGCCATCGTGATGAACCTGTCGAAGGGCATGGAGCGGGCACTTTTCCCTTATGCCGTCGTCTTGCAGACGGTGCCGATCCTGGCGATCACCCCGCTGCTCACCCAGTTGTTCGGTGACGAACTCGGCGTGCGGCTCGTGGTGGTCGTGTTGATCGCGATCTTCCCGGTGATCACCAACACGCTGTTCGGACTGCAGTCCACCGATCAGCTCCATCACGATCTCTTCACGCTCAACCGCGTCAGTAGATGGACGCGGTTGCGCAGACTCGAGCTCCCATCGGCGCTTCCCGCGACGATGGCGGGCATCCGCATCGCATCCGGTGGAGCAGTGATCGGCGCAATCGTCGCCGACTTCTTCTTCAACCAGGGCGAAAAGGGGATCGGCTACTACATCCGGAACCGGCAGCAGCGTGCAGCGAATCGGCCCGAGATGTTCGCCGGCACCATCACTGCATCGATGTTCGGTGTCGTGATGTTCCTCATCGTTGGCGCGATCACGGCGCGCGCCATCCGCAATTGGCACGAGTCCGCTCAACAGCGGACCTGAGTCACCTTCCAACACGCCGACCACCACAACCACAAACCACACAAGGGGAGAACATGCAAGCCAAGAAGACAGTGGCGCTCTTGAGCGTCGCGTCGATCGTGTTGCTCGCAGCCTGCGGCAGCGACGAAGACACGAGCGCACCCGCCGGCACCGATTCCGGCAGCGCGACCACCGATGCAACGGGAACCACCGATGCAACGGGAACCACCGATGCAACGGGAACCACCGATGCAGCGGGAACCACCGACGGTGCCGGCGTCTGCCCGAAGAAGCTCGTGATCCAGACCGACTGGTTCCCCGAGCTCGAACACGGCGGCACCTATCAGCTCATCGGACCCGACGGCACCGCCGACAAGGACACCGTGTCGTACTCGGGTCCCGTTCAGGAGCAGTACGCAGTGGGTGGCCTCGAGGAGATCGAGATCAAGACCATCAGCTTCGACAAGCTGAACAGCGCGGTCCTCCTCGATGGTGAGGCCGACATGGCCTACATCAACATGAGCGACGTCATCAAGGACTCGGGTGTGATCGACCTGGTCGCCATCGCCAAGACGCTCCACCTCGACCCGCAGATGTTGATGTGGGATCCGGCACAGAACGACATCCAGGCACCAGAGGACATCGCTGCCAGCGGTGCCAAGGTCCTGCACTTCCCGGACGTCGCCTACATCGACTACTTCATCGCCCAGGGTTACATGACCGCTGACCAGAGCAATCCGAGCTACGACGGATCCGATGCTGCTTTCGTGGCGGACGGCGGCAACTTCTTCCAGCAGGGATTCGCCACCAACGAGGTCTACAAGTACGAGAACGACGTCCAGTGGAAGGACGGTGCTGCGGCGCCGGTCGACTACTACACCGTCGGCGAACTCGGCTTCGACAACTACCCGGCAGCGATCACGATGATGAAGAATCGTGCAGCGGAGCTCGACGAGTGCTTGAAGCTCCTCGTTCCGGCGATGCAGCAGGCATGGGTCGACTTCTTGAGCGACCCGAAGCCGATCACCGATGCGCTGATCGCCATCAACGTCGCTCACGACGGTTTCTGGACGCTCAGTGAGGGCCTGAACGAGGCCGGTATGGAGAAGGTCGTGGCCGACGGCTTCGCCGAGAACAGCGCCGACGGCACGTACTGCAGCTTCGAAGCTGACCGGGTGCAGGAGCTGTACGACATCTTGGCGCCGATCTACGAAGAGTCGGGAACACCGGTGGCAGCGTCGATCGACGACTTCTTCACCAACGAGTACTGCGCCGACGCCCCCGGGCGCTGACGGGTACAGTTCGAACAACTTGAGCACCTGAATTCGCTGCTCCCGGCCGGGTCCCACGGCTCGGCCGGGAGTTGCGGTCATCCCGGCACATCGGGGTGGCACGGTTGCATGACGTGGTGCTGGAGTTGCCATGCGTGTTCTCCTCGTGGTCGATCCGATCCGAGACGAGTTCGTTCGAGATGTCGCCACTGCGGCGGAGAACGGACTCGAGGCCAGCGGCCATGACGTCGACGTCGTCGACCTGGTCGCCGAACGTTTCCCGCCGGTGATGAGCGCGGCCGACCGCCGCGCCTACTTCACCGATGACCCACTCGTGTGTCCCCAGGCTGCTGCCAGTGCTGCGCTCGTGCGGAGCGCCGATGGTCTCGTCTTCGTGTACCCCACGACCTTGTCGACGGTCACGCCGGGGATCAAGGGCTGGATCGAGCGCACCTTGGTGCCCGGTGTGGCCTTCACGATCGGCGACCAGACGGGCGCGAAACGCGGGATGTCGAACATCCGTCGCCTCGTCGGGATCGCCACCTACGACGACTCTCACTGGGACGTGTTGCGACATGGCGACAACGGCCGACGGCTGATCCAGCGAAACGTGCGGTTCTGCGGCGGCGTGCACACCCGCTCGAGCTGGATCGCCATGTACGACGCCGCCCGAGCGGCCGACGTGGGACGACGCAATTTCCTCGAGCGGGTCGAGCGTGAGATGGGTCGGCTGTGAGCGTTCTCGTGGTCGCTGCTCACCCGTGTAATGAGGGCTACGTCACCGCTGTGCGCGAACGGGTGATGAGTGGCCTGGTCGGCAATGGCCACGACCCGGTGCTCATCGATCTGTACGGCACCGCCTACGACCCGTTCCTCCCGTTCCCGGCTGACGACGCCGACGCGCTCCGGACGGCGACGGCGCTGGTGCTGGTGCACCCCACCTGGTGGACGTCGCAGCCGGCGAATCTGCTGGCCTGGCTCGACCAGGCGTCGTCGACCGGTTCACCAGGCGTCCGAACGCTCGTGAGCGTCACCACGCTCGGGGGCTCTCGACTTGCCAACTTCGTCGCCGGGGAGTCGGGGCTGCGTGTCGTGAAACGGGCTGTACGGCCTCGTTGCGCACAGCGGCCGACTCACCGCCGTCTCGCGTTCTACGGCATGGACCGTTCGTTGGCCGACGAACGTGCTGGCTTCCTCGATCGGGTCGAACGCCGGATCGGCACACTGGTGCGATGAAACTCACCACCGGGGTGTGGCTGTATCCCAACGCAGCGGTCGGGGAGTTGGTCGACGCTGTCGTTGCTGGAGATTCCGCCGGGATCGACGAGGTCTGGATCGCCGACGAAGGCGTGATGCGTGACCCGGTGGTCGTGTTCGCCGCAGCGGCAGGACTGACACGACGAGTGCGGATGGGTATCGGGATCACCTCGCCGGTGCTGCGCCATCCAGGCGCGCTGGCGTCGACGGTGAGCAGTCGCTCGGCCCGTTCGGCCTCACCGCCGCTCGTCCGGTCGCGCTCATAGGAGATGCACTGTCGACCGCTCGGGCCGTGCTGCAGCGGGTGATCCCACGTCGGTGGCGGGAGATCCCGAGCACGTCGCCGGTGTGCTGACATCGCTCAACAACGCCTATTCGCCCGACTCGATCGGTCTCGCCCTCGTCGGCGGCGCCGACCAGTCGGTGATGATGCGCGACGCCATCGCCACGTTCGAGCACCTCGCCAAGCGATGAGTCTTCGCGCGGACAAGTCGCACGGAAACTCATCGCTGTGCTGGTTCGACCACCTCAGCTGTGGCGGATGATCTCGAAGGTACGACACGTGGGCTCACGCATCCACGTTCCCATCGCGACGTCGACGGCGGCGAGTTCGTCGTGTGGGATCGCCTTCCACTGCTCGAGTGACTCCCATTCGATCATGGCATGGATGTGATCGGGATCGTCGATGTCGACCCAGATCTGCTTGCGCACGAAACCGTCCTGGCGTTCGACGAAGCGGCTCCAGTTGGCCTCGTCGACCTGCATTCATTCGGGACGCTCATCGAGCGGGATTCGGAACGTGAGGAATTCGATGACCACGTGGGTGACCCTTTCGTGTGATCCGTGATCGGCGACTGCTCGGTGACGGGTGAGCTCAGCGTGCCACGACCTCGCGGCCAGCACGAAAGACCCGCCGATTGCTCGGGCCTTCGGCGATCGCGCCTCGAAGCGAGTCGCCCGTCACGGCGAGCAGGTCGGCGGGTGCGCCCACGGCGATGGCGCCCGTTGCACGCCCGAGCACCTGACGAGCATCGGTACTGACCGAGCGCCACGCGACGTGGGGAAGGTCATGGGCGACGAGCACCATCAGCGAGGCGGTCTCGAACGGGCAGGCTCGGCCCATCGGATTGAACGGGTCCTGCAGGTTGTCGGCACCTGCTGCCACGGTGACACCGGCCGCTCGCAGCGCATCGATTGCGGTGAGACCGCGAGGCACCGGCTGCTGATTGCGACCACCGAGCCACAGGTTGGTGTGGGGGAGCGTGACCACGCCGATCCCGGCGGCCGCGACGAGTTCGGCGATGCGGTGTTGTTCGGTGGCGTCCCGCTGGCCGAGGCTGACGCAGTGGCTGGCGGTGACTCGGTGAGGGAATCCCGCGAGCACTCGGCGGGCGAGGTACTCGAGACCCATCGAGGCGGGGTCGAGCGTTTCGTCGGTGTGCAGGTCCATCCCGACGCCAGCTTCGACAGCGATCCCGAAGAACACGTCGGTGGCAGCCTCGACGGCCTCGTCGCCTTCCAGGTGGGGGCAGCCACCGACGAGGTCGGCGCCAGCGGCGAGAGCATCGCGAAGCAGCGCCCGATGGATTGCGCCATTAGGGCCGACGACGGGCGTACCCGTCAGCGCCACGATCTCGACGTCGATCACGTCGGCCACCCGTCGGCGTACGTCCACGAGCGCCTCGACGTTGCGGAGGCCGTTGTGGTCGACCGTGTCGGCGTGGGTACGCACGGCCGTGTAGCCGTTGGCGGCCATCAGGCGTGCGGCGCGCTCGGCGCGCTCGACGATGTCGTCGAAGGTGATCGTGCCCGACAGCGAGATCATGGCGTCGATGGCACCCATGAGGTCGCCGGTACGGTTCTCGACACGCTCGGCGAGGAACGCCTTGTCGAGATGCGCGTGCGGTTCCATGGCCGCCGGCAGCAGCAGATGGCCAGTGAGATCGATGGTGATGTCAGCATCGCGGTCATCGAGCGACTCGGCGATCTCGGCGATCACGCCATCGACGATCAGCACGTCGCTCGGCGGCTCTGTCACGGCTGTATGAACAATGGTGGCCTGCCGTAGGAGGGTAGTGGACATCTGCGCGAAACTAACTGCCATGACCACACGACCGGACCTCAAACTCGGAGCCTTTTTCTTCGGTGGCGTCGAGATGGACGACGCTGGTGCAGGGGCACCGGCTCCCATGGATCGTCGCTACTCGAACGACGAATGTTGGAAGGCCACGCTCGACTACGTCAACTCGGCCAAGGAGGCCGAGCGCCTCGGCTTCGACTCGTTCTGGACCACCGAACACCACTTCCAGTACGAGGGCTACGAGGTCATCCCCAACGGGTTGTTGATCTCCACCTGGATCGCGGCGCAGACGACCAAGTTGCGCTTCGGTGCGATGTTCAACGTCGTGCCGCAGTGGAACCCGCTGCGCCTCGCCGAGGACTTCGCCACCCTGCACAACCTGTCGGGCGGACGCGGCATGCTCGGGGTCGGCCGCGGCACGGTGCCACGTGAGGTATTGCACCTCAACGACAAGGGCGTGTCGATCGGATCGATGGACAACCCCGACCAGGCCGCTGCCGACATCCACAACCGTGAGATCTTCGAGGAGTCGATGGAAATCGTTCGTCGGGCGCTCGACCAGGAGTCGTTCTCGTTCCACGGCAAGCACTTCCAGATCCCGCTCCCCGGTATTCCTGATCGTGGCGAGACCGTGCAGGAACTCACCCTGATTCCCAAGCCGATCCATCCGTACGAGATCTGGCAGGCGGTCACCTCACCTCCCACGCTCGACTACGTACCCGTGGTGAATCACGGTGCGGTGTTCTGGAACCAGCACTACAGCTTCATCAAGCGGTTCTGGGACACCTACGCCGAGAACTATCACGCCGCCCACGACATCGAGCTCGCAGACCACGAGAAGCGGATGCTCGTCGTGTCGTACCGCATCGAAGACACCATGGAAGAGGCTCGGGCCTCGGCCCAGAACGGCCACGACGAGTTCTGGAAGTTTCTCGGCCCGTACGGTTGGAGCCGTGGCTACATGGGTCCCGACGGCAAGCCGTCGAAGCCGGGCCTGATCCCCACGCTCGACGAGTCGATCGAGAACAAGACCATCCTGGTCGGTCCGCCCGAGAAGGTCGCCGAAGAGGTGGCGTTCCTGCGCGATCTCCTCGGGTTCGAATACCTCACGCTGTTCCCGCACCTCATCGGCGACCCGTACAAGAAGGCCGACGAGCAGATGGCCCGCTTCGCCGAAGAAGTCCTTCCATTGCTCTAACGGTCGGCGCTCGAGCGCCGTCACGACGTCTGTGTGAGCACCGATTGCCGTTTTGTGCGTTGTCGCTCACACAGAAGTCGGGATGGTGTCAGGCTCCGGCGGCCGAGCCGACGACGGCTCTCGGGTCGGCTGCGCCGGCGAACATGCCGGAGGGTTCGACCACGATGGCATGCGCGTGGCCGAAGCCGGAATCCCAGGCCGGGCGTTGCTCGCTGCGATGACCGCGGGCGGCGAGCGCGTCGACCCAGTCGGCGGGGGCGTGGCCTTCGACGTGGACGAGCGGGCCACCATCGCCGGTCCAGGTCTCGAAGCCGGTATCGGGGCCGTGCAGGATCCAGCGGGCCGCGTCGATCGCTGCGGTCGGTGACTGCCCGTGATGGAACAGTCGGGCGGCGATCTGCAGCAGTATCTGCGGTTGGGCGTCGCCGCCCATCGTGCCGAATACCGACGCAAGTCGTCCCGACTGCGTGGCGAGGGCTGGCGCCAGGGTGTGGGGTGGCCGCCGGCCAGGCCCGAATTCGGCAGGGTGACCCTCGATGAGGTTGAAACCGATGCCACGGTTGTGGAGGTTGATCCCGGTGTTCGGCTCCACCAGATGGCTGCCGAACCCTGATGCATTCGACTGGATGAGCGACACGCCGATGCGGCGGCCATCTCGATCGATGCCAGCGGTGCAGAGGTAGGTCGTGTCGCCGTTCGACCCGGGAACGGGGCGTCTGCTGGCGATCTCCAGGCCGATCAGATCGAGGCGGTGGTCGATCGTCGCGAGGAGCGCCTGCCCGTCGGCGTGTTCGTGGAGTGCATCCGGCCGATCGAACCCGGCAGCGGTGGCAGCCTCGATCAGCAGATGCGCCCAGCGTTCGTCGTCGGGATCGTCGGGAAGGTCGAGCCGTTCTGCCAACCGGGCAGCAGCCAGCGTCAGGTAGCCCTGCGAGTTCGGCCCGATCGTGTGCAGGTCGACCCCGAACGCAGATGTGGTCAGCGGTGCCATCCAGTTCGCCTGCACCGTGCCGAGGTCGTCGGCGTCGAACAGCCCGTCGCCGAGTTCCAGCAGGCCGTCACCGAACGCCCCGAGGTAGAAGCCGTCGCGCCCGCTGGCGGGGAGCGCAGCGAGCACGAGTGCTGCACCAGGTCGTCGCACGAGCGCTCCGGCCGACGTCGCCTGGGTCGCCAGTTCGGCCAGGTTCTCGCGGCTCGCGGCATCGAGTCGCCGGAGTGAGCCCACCAGCAGCGGACTGGCGGGAAACCCCTCGGCGGCGAGTCGGCGTGCTGGGGCCAGGATGACATCGAACGGCAGTGATCCGAATCGTTCGTGGAGTGCCACCCAGCCGTCGATGCAGCCGGGGACGGTGACCGAGCGGACGTCGAGCTTGAACGGCATGTCGGTGAAGCCTTCGGCTCGCAGCCCTGCGGCATCAGCGCCGGCCCCGGCTCGACCAGAGGCGTTGAGGGCGAACGTCTCGCCGGCAGCGCCGTCGCTCGGATCATCGATGTGGACGAGGGCGAAGAGATCGCCGCCCATCCCGCACAGGTGAGGTCCGGACACTGCGATGGCAGCGTTGGTGGCGATTGCGGCATCGACGGCATTGCCGCCCTGAGCGAAGGTCGCGACTCCAGCCGACGTGGCGAGCTGATCGGCGCTCGCCACCATGTGGTGGGGTGCGCGAACGGTGGACCGAGGGGTGGCGATCGACATGGATCGGACGTTACGTCACATGGTGCGCTGAGGTCAGGTGTCGCCGAACCACTGATCGCGTTCGACGAGTACGTCGCGCAGGATCTCGGGGCGGTCGGTCATGACGCCATCGATGCCGAGGTCGAGCAGACGGTGCATCTCATGGGGTTCGTCGATCGTCCACACGTGGACGGGAACGCCACGGCGGTGGGCGTTGGCGACGAACCGTTCGGTGACCACTGGGATGCCCTGCGGGCGGGTGGGGGCGCGGAATCGGACGGGAACCTGGGCCACGCGTCGAGCGTGACCGCCGATGCGGCCGGCCAGGCGGAGCGATGCCACCTCCTGCGGACTCGTGCACGACAGCAGTTCGGGCCCCAGCAGCGTGCGTAGCTTGGTGAGTCGGGCGTGGCTGAAGGCCCCGATGCATACTCGGTCGATCGCCTCGTGGCGCCGGATGAGTGCCGCCAACGGTCCGGCCGCGGCGTCGGACTTGCAGTCGATGTTGAACCGGACGTCGGGGAACGCCTCGAACAGTTCACTCATCTGTGGGATCGAAGCGCGTCCGTCGACTCGCACCTCGGCGAGTTCGTCGGCCGTCATGTCGGCGATGGTTCCCTCCACGCCACAGGTACGACCGAGGTCGGGGTCGTGGAACGCCATCAGCACACCGTCGGCGCTGAGATGCACGTCGGTTTCGAGGTAGCGGAACCCGAGCGACACGGCGTGTTCGAATGCCGGCATCGTGTTCTCCGGCGCCTCGCTCGTGCCACCTCGATGCGCGAACGGAATCGGCCCCGGCCAGTCGAGATACGGATGGATGGCTGTCACGTCTCGACCGTACTCAGGCGTGCGTCGTCAGTGGCGTCTACGACATGAACGTGCCAACATGGAGCGATTCTTGCGCCCGCACGATTCGTGTCGTTCACCGTCACGTTGGCACTGGTGGCACTGACGTCCGGATGCGGCGAGGACGCCACGGTCGAGTGCGTGTCGAACGAGATCGGCGAGGTGTGCGCTCGCGCCGACGGCGCGATCACCTTCAGCGCCGAGGGTCTCGAACCAGGATCGGACGTCGAGCTCGCGAACGACATGGTGGGTCCGATCACCTTCACCGCAGACGACGACGGCTCGTTCGCAACTGACCAAGCGGCCGGCGTGATGTCGTTCATCGTCGGCACCGAATTCATCTTCGATGTCACCTCTACCGATGCCAACGGCCGACCACTCACCGGCCAGATCGTGATTGCCAGCGGCTGACCGAGCCGGCGATGAGCGAACCCCGCAGATCTGGTGGGTTCGCTCATCACCTCGGGGTGTGGCTCAGATCGAGCGGCCGGCCTCTTTCCAGTATTCGTCCTTCAACAACCGCTTGTAGAGCTTGCCGGTGGGGTGCCGGGGGAGTTCGGTGCGGAAGTCGATCGAGCGGGGGCACTTCACGTCGGCCAGTTCGGTGCGGCAGAACTGGATGAGCTCCGACGCCAGCGCAGCGGCGGCTGCGTCGTCGGCGGGCATCTCGACGGGCTGCACCACGGCTTTGACCTCTTCGCCGAAGTCCTCGTTCGGCACACCGAACACGGCGACGTCGATCACCTTGGGGTGCGTGACCAGGATGTTCTCGGCCTCCTGCGGATAGATGTTCACCCCACCGGAGATGATCATGTACGCCTTGCGGTCGGTGAGGTACAAGAAGCCGTCGGCGTCGACGTAGCCGACGTCGCCGAGCGTCGTCCAGCCCTTCGCGTGCCGCGAGGCAGCGGTCTTCTCGGGGTCATTGTGATACTCGAACTCGGCTGCGCTCTCGAAGTACACGGTGCCCGACTCGCCCTGGGCGACCTCTTCGCCGTCCTCGCCGACGATGTGCAAGATGCCGACGATCGGCTGGCCGACGGTGCCCTCGTGGGCGAGCCAGCTCTCGCTGTTGCAATAGACGAAGCCGTTGCCTTCGCTGCCGGCGTAGTACTCGTGGATCACTGGGCCGAACCATTCGATCATCTGCTTCTTGACCGGTGCCGGGCACGGCGCGGCGGCGTGGATGACGGTTTCGAGCGATGACACGTCGTACTTGTTGCGCGTCTCCTCGGGCAGCTTGAGCATGCGCACGAACATCGTCGGCACGACCTGGCTGTGGGTGATGTCGTACTGGTCGACGAGCCCCAGATACTCCTCGGCGTCGAAGTGCTCCATCGCCACGATGGTGGCGCCGATCGCGTGCACGGCGAGGCAGAACCGCAGCGGAGCGGCGTGGTAGAAGGGAGCGGGGGAGAGGTAGCGCTTGGTGTCGTCCATCCCGAACAGCAGCTGCAAGAGACCTTGCACGGGGCTGGGTGAGGCTTCGAGCGGCTCGTTCGGGAACGCCCGCGTGATGCCCTTTGGCATACCTGTGGTGCCGGATGAGTAGAGCATGTCGAGTCCGGCGACGCGGGTTTCGTCGAGCGGCTCGGGCGACTGTTCGGCGACAGCACTCTCGTAACTCTCGTACCCGTCGACGGTGCCGTCGAGCATCAGGCGCAATTCGACGTTCGGCGTGGCTTCGATGATCTCGGTGGCCTGATCGGCCTTGTACTTCGAAGTGATGTACGCCCGCGCGCCGCAGTCGTTCACGATGTATTCGAGCTCGTGGCTGGTGAGACGCGACGACGCGCAGGTGTACACCAGCCCGGCGTAGTGGCAGCCCCACACGATCTCGAGGTATCTGTCGTGGTTCTCCAGACAGATGGCGATGTGATCACCGGGCTGCAGGCCCGCCGAGCGCAGCAGCCGGCTGAGCTGGTTCGCTGCAGCGTCGAGCTCGCGGTAGGTCTGGGTGAAGCCGGAGCCTCCCATGATGAGAGCTGGCTTGTCGCCGTGGGTGTCGAGGTGAGCGCCGGGGAACATGCCGGGCAACGTAGTCGACCGGGGCTGCTCCACGCATGGTGGCGGTACGGTTCGAGCATGGTCCGAGCCCGCTTCGCAGAGATCATGCAGCCAGCCGGGCCTTCGGTGCCGCTGGACGAGGCAGCGCTGCTGATCTCCGCCGCGCTCCACCCGGATCTCGAGCTGGTCGACTGGCTCGCCGAACTCGATCGTCTCGCCGAAGGATGTCCCGCACCGACAGGCGACGGCGTCGCACAGCACCTGTTCACCACCGAACACTTCACCGGCAATCGCAACGCCTACTACGACTGGCGGAACTCGTGCCTCGATCGGGTGATCGCCACCCGCACCGGCATCCCGATCAGCTTGTCGGTGCTGATGATCGAAGTAGCGAGACGCGTCGGCGTCGAACTGCACGGAGTGGGGATGCCGGCGCACTTCCTGGTGCGGGTCGCCGACGACCCGGACGTGTTCTTCGACCCGTTCGACGGGGGCCGTCGGCTCGATCGGGCGCAGGTGAGAACCCTCTTCGAGCAGGTCACCGGTGGTCAGGTCGTCTGGAACGAGCAGTACCTCGACCCCACACCGAATCGCGACATCGCGATCAGGATGTTGAACAACCTCAAGAGTGTCTTCGCCGGTCGGTCCGACGCGATACGACTTGCGATCGTGATGGACCTGCGAAGCGCAGTACCTGAACTCGCCGAACTCGAAGCCGCCGAGATCGCAGCCACCAGCGCCATCTTCAACTGACAGTGAGACCTGTCGGCTGCTCGACAAGATTCCGTCGGACGTCGGAAAGTACGGTGCCAGCCATGACGATGACCGACAGCAGCACCGATCTCACCACCGACGAACAGCGTGTCACCGACCTCGTCGACGATCTCCTCGCCTCGTTCCCGCCAGCGACCACCGAACCGAAGGTGTTCCTCGGTGAGCAGTTCGATCGCGGCCTCGCCTGGGTGCATTTCCCCGAGGGTCATGGTGGCCTCGGCCTCAATCCGAAGCTCCAGAAGACGATCAACGAACGGGCCTACGCCGAGGGCGCTCCGAACCCCATGTATCGCAACCCGATCGGCCACGGCATGACCGGCCCGACGGTGGTGGCGTGGGGGAGCGACGAGCAGAAGCAGCGCTATCTCCGCCCGCTGTTCACCGGCGAGGAGATCTGGTGTCAGCTGTTCTCCGAGCCCGGCTCGGGGTCCGACTTCGCCGGGCTGTCGTCCACCGGGGTCAAGGACGGCGACGAGTGGATCGTCAACGGCCAGAAGGTCTGGACCACGCTCGCCCATCTGTCGAAGTGGGGCCTCCTGGTGGTGCGCACCGACCCGAACGCCGTGAAGCACGCCGGTCTCACAGCGTTCGTCGTCGACATGGAGGACCCCAACGTCGAGATCCGCCCGTTGCGCCAGATGACCGGCGAGGCCGAGTTCAACGAGGTGTTCTTCTCCGACACCCGCATCCCTGCTGCGGAGATGCTCGGTGGAGCAGGAGACGGCTGGCGCGTGTCGCTCACCACGCTGATGAACGAGCGTGTGTCGATCGGTGGAACGATCCCGCAGCGCGGCTCCGGGACGATCTCGGCGTTGATCCAGACCTGGCAGCAGCTGCCTGAATCGTCCAAGGATGCGGCCTCACCCGACGAGGTGATGAAGCTGTGGGCGCGCGCCGAGGTACTGCGACTCACCAACATCCGGGCCAACCAGAACCGCAAGATGGGCGACCCGGGACCCGAGGGATCGATCGGCAAGATGGCCTCTGCCGACCTCAACAAGGACATCTACGACGAGGTGATCAACCTCATGGGTGCCGATGGCCTGCTCTACGGGAGCTACGAGATGATCCGCCCGGAGACGGCGATGGGTTCCGACACGCTGCAGAAGGCGTTCCTGCGCAGCCGTGCCAACTCGATCGAGGGTGGCACCACCGAGGTGATGAAGAACATCCTCGGTGAGCGGGTACTCGGTTTGCCTGGCGACATCCGTGTCGACCGTGACCGGCCATGGACCGAAGTGCCGCGCAGCTGACCGGAAACGGACGATCGTGGGCGCGTCGTCTACTTCGTAGGCGAGCAATATGATGCTGGTCGGAAGCCGGCACGCTCCGTCGTTGATCCATCAGAAAATGCCGGATGAGGGCGGGCACTCGGGTGTTGCTCGCCCGTCGTTGTCGATTGGGTGTGAAGAGTGCCGCGGATCGGGTGCTCGCGGACATTGGCGATGAGCCACACCCCAACATGGAGAGGTTTCGCTCATCGCTCATGGTCGACGCTGTTGGACGGTATGCCTCGCAACCATAATGCTCGGCGCATCGAGCCGGACGACGACGAAATTCAGGATCTTGCACGGATTCTCGTGAGACCCTTGACCGGTGTCAGTGTTTGAGACTTTCGAGCACGTCGCTGGCGCCGAGGCTGCGGTCGTCCATGCCAGGACGGTCGAGCAAGCTGCCGCCGAGCAGCACCGTGGCAGCAGTTTCGATCGAGGCCTGCAGGTCGCGGATGTTGCGTGGCGGAGGGAAGTACTCGTCTTCCTCGGTGACGTCGACCAGTTCGATGCCGCCGACCGGGGCGAGGAACTCGAGCACTTCGTCGACGAGTTCCTCGGGCGCTGACGCACCGGCGGTGACACCCACGATTCCAGAGAGATCGGACGGCAGTTCATCGACCGAGTTGATGCGATAGACGCGCTCGCAACCTTCCTCGATGGCGAGTTGTTCGAGCGCCCGTGTGTTCGACGAGTTGCCCGACCCGATGACGACCACCACGTCGCATCGGTGGGCGAGCTCCATCAGCGCTGCCTGGCGGTTGGTGGTGGCGAAGCACAGGTCGCTACGTCCCGGTGTCCACACATCGGGGAAGCGTTCCTTCACGCGGACCGCCACGGCTTGCCACTCACGGTGCGACAGCGTCGTTTGAGCGAGCAGAGCAACGGGTCGTTCCGAGTTCTCCAGTAGGTCGACTTCGGCGACCGACTCGACCCGGTCGATCGCTTCGGGCGCCACCGCCATGGTGCCGATTGCTTCCTCGTGGCCCTCGTGGCCCACGTACACGATGCGGAACCCCTTGCCGGCACGCACCTTGACTTCGTGATGCACCTTGGTGACGAGCGGACACACCGAATCGACCACGTACGAGCCGCGGCTGCGGGCCGCGTCGACGACCTCTGGGGCGGACCCGTGGGCCGACAGCATGATCGGATTACCGACCGGAACGTCGGCGATGTCGTCGACGAACACCACGCCCTGCGCCTTGAACCGGTCGACGACGAGCTTGTTGTGGACGATCTCGTGATAGCAGTACACGGGCGCCGGAAACGTGCGGACCATCCACGCCAACGCCTTGATCGCCATCTCGACGCCGGCACAGAACCCGCGGGGCTGGGCGAGGAGTACCAGTTCGACGCGAGAGTCGCTTGCGGTGGGTGACATCCCGACCAAGGCTACCCGCGGCGCCCTGCCGGTAGCCTGGCGACCCCATGTCCGACACCACCTACCTCGACGCCGACCGTCAACGCGTCAGCGAGCGCGAGATCGAGCGAGCCACCCCGTCGCGTTCGCTCGCACCGGTGGTCGTGTCGGTGACCGTCGGGTCCCCCGCTGCGCTCGCCGGTGTGATGGCGGGCGACGAGATCGTGCGGATCAACGGCGACGTGCCACGCGACATCATCGAGTGGCAGATGGCTGCGGATGAGGCCGACGTCGAACTCGACGTGTCGCGCGGCGGTCTCGACCTGGCGTTCTCGATCGAGAAGCGTGACGGCGAATCGCTGGGCATCGACGTGTCGAGTGCCGTGTTCGACCGCGTTCGTACGTGCGACAACCACTGCGAGTTCTGTTTCATCTACCAGTTACCCAAGGGCATGCGCCGCAGCCTGTATCTGAAGGACGACGACTACCGCCTGTCGTTCCTGTACGGCAACTTCACCACCCTCACCCGGTTCACCGAGGCCGATCTCGAACGGGTGGTCACCGAACGCCTGTCACCACTGCACGTCAGCATCCACTCCACCGACCCCGACGTGCGCAGCCAGATGCTGAAGAACCCACGCGGTGCGATGAGCCTGCGCTGGCTACGTGCCTTGCTCGATCACGACATCGTGGTGCGCGGACAGATCGTGGTGTGCCCCGGCGTCAACGACGCCGCCGTGCTCGCCGACACGATGGCCGGCATCCTCGATCGGTTCCCCGAACTCGAATCGGTCGCCGTCGTACCGCTCGGGATCTCCAAGTTCAACGGCGAGGACGCCATGCGCTTCCACACCGTCGCCGAAGCGCAGGCAGTCGTCGATCTCGTCGACGACTGGCAGGACGTGTTCCAGGCCACCCTCGGCAAGCGGATGGTCTACGCAGCCGACGAGTACTACCTGATGGCGCAGCGACCGTTCCCTCCAGCGGAACGCTATGACGGCTTCCCGATGCACGAAGACGGCATCGGGATGGCCCGCACGTTCGAGGCAGAGTTCCACGGGCGCACCGACGACGCAACCGGCGTGCGACGCGGCTTCTTCGCCGCCGTCGACGCTCCGCCGAACCCGACCGCCTACACCGGACTGCGGACCAGCACCCCCTGCAGCACCGGCGACGCCAACACCGCTGCCGACGGTGCCACGTCGATCACGCTGCGGCCGCGCCGCAACGCGCCGATCGGGATCCTCACCGGCGAGTTGGGTGCGCCGGTGCTCGGGCCGCTGATCGACTCGCTCGATCGTGACGATGTCCGTCTGATCGCCGTGCGCAACGAGTTCTTCGGCGGCAACACCGGGGTCACGGGTCTGATGACCGGCGAGGACGTGAGCCGCACGCTCGCCGCCGAGCCGCACGGTCATCGCTATCTGCTCCCTGACGTGTGCCTCTCCGACGAGGGACGTTTCCTCGACGGACTGACAGTTGGCGACCTTCCCCGGGTCGTGGAGATCATCGAAACCGACGGCATCGCTCTGCGTGCCGCATTGGAGCCAGCGTGACCGACATCGAATCATCAGACAATTCACCAACCGCGGGCGCCACAGACGCAACGGTTGTCGAGGACACCATGGTCGTCGAGGACGCCATGGTCGTCGAGGACGCCGAGGTGCTCGAGGACGCCATGGCCACGGTGGTCATCATCGGGCGCCCGAACGTCGGCAAGAGCACGCTGTTCAACCGCATCGTCGGGAGCCAGCAAGCCATCGTCGAGGACCGCCCGGGCATCACGCGCGACCGTAAGGAACTCGAAGCCGAGTGGCTCGACGTTCCGTTCCACGTCGTCGACACCGGTGGTTGGATGCCCGGCGGCGACGAGCTCGAGGCCAAGGTGAGCCGCCAGGTCGAGGCGGCGGTGAAGGACGCCGACGTGGTGCTGTTCATCGTGGATGCGTCGGTCGGTCTCACCGACGACGATCAGCAGATCGCCAACTGGATCCGCCGCTCGAAGACCGAGGTCATCGTGGTCGCGAACAAGTCCGACAACGAACGCCGCGAGGCCGAGATGTGGGAGTTCATGAGCTTGGGAATCGGCGAGCCGGTGCCGGTGAGTGCGCTGCACGGTCGCCGGGCGGGCGATCTGCTCGACAAGGTTCTCGAACGGTTCCCCGAGCATCTCCGCAAGCCGATCAACAAGCCCGTCGATCCGTGGGCCCCGGTCGAAGACGATGCTGCGGCCGCTGCCGCCGAGCAGGAGGCAAAGGTTCCTCGCGTTGCCATCGTCGGGCGTCCGAATGTGGGCAAGAGCACGTTGTTCAACCGGTTGGTGGGTGCCGACCGGTCGGTGGTCCACGACCTCGCCGGCACCACTCGCGACTCGATCGACACACTGGTCGACACCGACGACGGGCCGATCGTGTTCATCGACACCGCCGGCATGCGCCGCAAGGGCAAGATCGACGACTCGGCCGAGTACTACTCGTTCGTCCGGGCGTTGCGCTCGATCGATGACGCCGATGTGGCGCTCCTGGTGATCGACGCCACCGTCGGGGTCACCGCTCAGGATCAACGGCTTGCCGAACGCGTCGATTCGGCCGGCTGTCCCATCGTGTTGATCCTCAACAAGTGGGACCTCGTCGGCACCGAAGCGCGGCTCGAAATCCAGGCCGAGGTGGCTCGCATGCTCGGATTCGTCGCCGACAGCTCGGTGCTCAAGATGTCGGCGCTCACCGGAAAGAACGTCGACAAGCTCCGTCCCCGTCTGCAAGAAGCGATCAGCCAGTACCACACCCGGGTACCGACCCGTGACGTCAACAAGATCATCGCGGCGGCTCAGCAGCGCCAGCCGATCGGTGGTGGCGCCAAGATCTTGTACGCGGTGCAGGGTGCGATCGACCCGCCGACGTTCACGCTGTTCGTGAACCGTGAGGTGCCGCAGCACTATCTCCGCTACATCGAGCGCACGATCCGCGAAGAGTTCGGCCTCGGCGTCACGGCGATCAAGATTCGCGTCCGCAAACGCCAGTGACGCCGACCACCGTCCACTGATGAACCGAGTCAGCCATGAACGGACCATCTGATGCCGTGGTGTGAAGAGTGCTCCAAGTACTGGACGCCGAACTCGATGAACGACGACGGCACCTGCCCTCGCTGTGGTCGCATCGTCGAGACGCCGACATCGGCTGGCGACCAGGCCGAGGAGAAGACCCCGTGGCACTTCAAGCTCATGGTGGTCGCTCTCGTGGTCTACCTCGGTTGGCGTTTCGCCCAGATCTTCACCTGAGCGATCCGGCGATGAGATCAGGATCGGAACGCAGTGGATGCAGCCCCGTCGACGGGTAACGTCAGGATCCGCTTCGGGCTGTAGCGCAGCTTGGTAGCGCACCTGTCTGGGGGACAGGGGGGCTAGAGCGCTGAGCTGGTTTTATGCGCCTTCTGTCCAACAATCGTGGTGCGCCAAACGCCTTCACATAGGGTCAAAGCTGTGGCCGATTGCCGTCTACTTCGGCGGCTGCACCGTCTGCCCATGAGCAAATCAGCAAGCCCACGGGTGTCCGGTCAGACAACGACACTGACGTCGAAGCAGTCGGCAGAGCGGGCCGCCCGACTCGCAGCGCGCCAAGAGGCCGCACGAGCCGAACTCGCAGCCATCGACCCCATCATGGTCACCCCGGAAAAGGCAGCAGTCCTGTTTTCCGTGTCGGCCGCATACCTTCGCAGCCTCGACAAAAACGAGCCCACCTTCGATGCAACTTTCAGGCGGGGCACCCTCGTCCTGTACGACGTCAACCGACTCAAAAAGTTCTTCACGCGGCCCCAGCGTGAGCATGTCGCCCCGGTCACCGGTGGTGTGCACCCGACGCACCTCATCCCGGACGACATGGCCCCCGCAAAGGTTTGCCGTGCAGCTGCTGCATCTGGAGTGGCAGCCTGATGGCCCGCCGAAAAGAAGGTGTCCTGTACGAGCCGGACTGATGCGACGGCAAGATTTGGGTGAAAGCTCATCGCAGCAGACCCGTCTTTTCTGTCTGGTGGGTGGATGCGTCCGGCAAGCACCACGAGCCGACCGCGTCGAGCATCGAAGCTGCCAAGGCGAAAGCCGACGAGCTTGCCCAGATGCATGGCCTCCCGTCGAGCACGAAAACGTTTTCTCATCTCATCAACGACTACTTGGTCACCCGCCGACCGGACGGCTGGTCCGATAGCTACGTAAACGGGATGCGCGATCTGGCCAAAGCCTTCTACCCAATTTACGGTGTCGCTTGCGGTGCCCTCACCCAGGCACACCCAGAAGCAACCATCGAAGCGATCCGGGCGGCGGGCCTCATGCCGCAGACTGAGATCCACACGATGCGACTGTGGGGCCGTCTCGTCAAGCACGGCCGCCTCTGGGATTACCTGGCGGTGACCGAAGAGCCCCATTTGTGGCTGGCGTCCGGGTCGAAGTTCGCTCCCGGTCAGCGTCATGTCGCCGGTAAATACACGGAGGTCACCTGCAAAGAGTTTGTGTGGGACGACTTCACGAAGCCGGGCACGGTGCGTACGACCGCGTATCATCGGGCGCTCGCCAACCGGTTAGAAGCGTGCTTCGCTGAGCTCGAGTCCGAGAGCGATTTGATGTTTCCCGATCCGCGGTTTGGTGCACCGATGTGTCGGCACGACTACCTGAAGATGATCTTCATCCCGGCCGGTCTTGCTGTCGGCTGGGCGGTCGCCGGACGAAAAAAGGGCCGCCCTAACAAGCACGGTGTCGTGACGACACCGGGCGCTGTGTCGTCCCTGGTGTGGCACCCCCATAGTTTTCGGCATGTGGCTTGCACATCGATGGCTACGACCCGTCTCGCCGATCCTGAGCGCTGGTATGAGGGCTGGTCGATGTCGGCGTACGAGATTTCTTTGGCGGTCGACGACAGGCCTGAGCCTGGATCCACCGTGTAGGTGATCAGTTGGGTTGCTTCGCGTCCACCAAAAGTGCCTCCTGAACTCGGAAGATGTTGGTGTTCGAAGTCAACAAACCACCAACAACAGGAGGCACTTT
>Ga0105055_10001164_pt1 | contig 42635 bp, 38 predicted proteins | sample BON03_FD_78090 | JGI IMG/M metagenome (GOLD analysis project Ga0105055, IMG submission 78090) | Freshwater microbial communities from Lake Bonney liftoff mats and glacier meltwater in Antarctica - BON-03 | ecosystem: Environmental > Aquatic > Freshwater > Ice > Glacier meltwater | place: Lake... | reverse complement strand
CTCTTCTTCGGTAATTACTCTTGAGCACTCATCACTGCCTGAGCTACATCTTGTGCAATCTTCGACTGCCATTGAAGGACTGACAAATGCAAATGTGCTCATCGCCAATACGCCCGAAAATAAAATTAACTTTTTCATCTTAAATAGAATTTAACTTAGAAAACCCCTTTGAGTAGGCGGATTCGTCTTCCCAATCAGTTGGCCAATAAATCACTAGTAATATAGGTGGGGGGGGTGGGGGTAAAAAAACAACTAAAATGTAAAAATATTTTAAAAAATTAGTGATCAGCAGAAAACAGGTTTTAAAAATCAATTTTTGTATTGTAAATAAGCCATTGTATTGAGTTTTATTTTACTTCGGATTATTTAGCATTATACTTTTCAAAGCAGCATAAGTACGAGCAGCACACCATTTATCAGTATTCTGATTGCAAAAGCGGTTATGTTTTTACGAGAGTTCTCAATTTCTTCCTTGTGCGTTATCGTCTGAAAAAGGTAATAAGTTGAACCAATAATCGTCAAGGAAACGAGGATGATCAAAGGAATAAGCAGGAATTCCAGCGCCTCCATTCTACTTACAAAGACGTTCAGGATAAAAGATATCAAAGTGACCACAGATCCAAGGGACTGGGCTTTTTGGATTTGAAATAAGTTAACGGTCGTCTTATTTTTCATATATATGGGGAACTAGTGAACTTTTAAAAACACGTCTTCACACTCAAACTGCTGGCCATTAAATAAGCCAGAATTAAGATGGCGATGGACAATAATCTTGTGATAGAATTTCACTTTACTTCGGAGTATTTACTGGCGAAACCTTCCAGATTTTGAAAATTTGGAAGGTTTTTTTCTTACTACGAAATAAAAACGTCCGTAAACTCAAACTGCTTTCCATTAAACAACCCCTTGTCGCTCAGTTTCAAATCAGGAATCACCAACAAAGCCATAAAGCTCAGTGTCATAAAAGGAGAATTTAAGGTTGCTCCCATATCCTTCGCCATTTTGTCTATTCGGGTGTAAGCGGCTGCAACTTCGTAGCCGTCGGATGCAGACATGATTCCTCCGACAGGTAGAGGAAGTATATCTTCTTGGTCTCCAGAAACTGCAGAAACTCCGCCTTTAGCTTTGATGATCAGATTGACAGCTTTGCAGATGGATTCATCATCGATTCCTACTGCGATGATATTATGAGAGTCATGCCCGACTGATGAAGCGATCGCTCCGGTTTTCAATCCAAAGTTTTTGATAAATGCCACAGCTGCCGGAGCATCTTTGTAACGATTGACCACAGTGATTTTTAAGATGTCTTTGGCAGGATTTGATTCTGCATATCCATCTTTGACCAGAATCTCTCCTGAGATTTCTGGCGTGATCAATTGTCCATCCAAGGCTTCTATTACTCTGACTTTAGCCCCTTTTGCTTTGATTTGAAAGTCTTCGGGCTTTTTCAGTGAAGTATGAAAATTATTGATAATGTCATTTTTGATTGGTTGGATAAGAGTTTTGCCATTCTCAGCTACTTTTCCACCAGCTATATACGTACTGATGACTTGGAACTCTTTTAGGTCTTTTACCAGAATAAAATCAGCTGGATCGCCTGCTCTGAGTTGCCCAACATTTAAAGAGTAATGTTCGATTGGATTTATGCAAGCTGCCTGAAGTAAGCTAAACACATCTTTGCCTTTTGCGATAGCTCGAGCAGCAAGTTCGTTGATATGCGAAACAGCAAGGTTGTCGGGATGCTTATCATCCGAGCAGAACATAATCATGTCAGGATAGTCATCGATGAGATCTATCAGCGCCTCGAAGTTTTTCGCAGCGGAACCTTCACGGATAGCGATTTTCATCCCCAACTTTAATTTCCCCAAAGCCTCCTCAGCCGTAAAGCACTCATGATCGGTACTTGGTCCCGCACTTACATATTTCTCTGCCAGTTCTCCTTTTAGTCCTGGTGCATGACCATCGATGGGTTTTCCATATTTCTTAGAGATTCGGATTTTCTCCATGACTAATTCATCCCGATTCACCGTGCCGGGCCAGTTCATCATTTCTGCCAAGTAAAGAATCTCTGGGCGAGACAGCAAGTTTTCTACATCCGCACAATTTATTTCCCCACCAGCAGTTTCGAAGGGAGTTGCGGGTACACAGGACGGCGCGCCAAAGTAAAATTTGAAAGGAACCTGCTTTCCATTTTCGATCATATATTCTACTCCCTGCATTCCGCATACGTTAGCGATCTCGTGGGGATCGGAGACTGTCGCTACGGTGCCATGAACAACTGCAAGTCGGGCAAATTCTGAAGGCACAAGCATGGAGGATTCTACGTGTACGTGTGCATCGATAAATCCCGGCATTAAATAAGGCAAGGAAGAATCTGCTTTAATTTTCTCCAGATTGGATATTTTGTCCTCTAGGAAAGTGAGGGAAACGGAATAGATTTCACGGTTTGGGATATCTACGAATTGACCTTGGATCTGCATAAAAATGTGCGGATAAAATAAGAGTAATTAAGCTGTAATTGAGATACGAACCTACTGATTGGAGATAGGTTTAGATTAAAACTACTATATTTGTGGAGTAATAAAAAAACGAATCAAGCGGGTTTTTTGAATGAATAAAATCGTCATCGCCATTGATGGATATTCGGGATGTGGGAAGAGCTCCACGGCCAAAGCAGTTGCAAAGGATTTGGGGTACACTTACATCGATTCCGGAGCCATGTACAGAGCGGCTACTTTATATTTTTTGGACAATTTCTTTTCTCCTACCAATCCTCATGATGTGGAAAAAGCGCTGGATTCATTCGAAGTTTCATTTCATATCACCCCAGACTCTGGACAGCAGGAAACTTATCTTAATGGTTTGAATGTTGAGAAAAAGATTCGCACAATGCGAGTCACGGAGAAAGTAAGTGAGATAGCTACCATAGTTGCTATTCGAAAAGCTTTGGTTGCTCAGCAGCAAAAGTTGGGTAAGAAAAAGGGTGTAGTCATGGACGGAAGAGACATTGGTTCGGTGGTCTTCCCCAATGCGGAATTGAAGGTATTCATGACTGCGAATCTGGACACGCGTGCAGAACGAAGGCAGCAGGAACTGCTGTCAAAGAATGAACTCGTGAAGTTGGAGGCGATCAGAAATAATTTGGCAGAACGAGACAGAATAGATTCATCTCGATCCGAAAGTCCTTTGAAAAAAATGGATGACGCGATCGAAATCGATACAAGTGACATTTCTTTTGAGGAGCAAGTGGGAAAAATTGTCCACGCAGCAAGACAAATCATTGATAAACAAGAGAGCTATGCAGGTAATCATTGACAAAAACTCTGGGTATTGCTTCGGTGTCGAATTTGCCATCAAAATGGCAGAGGATGAGATGGAGCAGAGCGAACAGCTGTATTGCTTAGGCGATATTGTGCATAATGATATGGAAGTTTCCCGCCTGAGTGCAAAAGGACTGGTGGTGATTGATCGTGAACAGTTGTCAGAATTGCATGATTGCAAAGTTTTGATTCGTGCGCATGGTGAGCCGCCCGAGACATACCGAACAGCCATTGAAAATAACATTGAGTTGATTGATGCTTCCTGCCCAGTGGTGCTGAAGCTACAGCATCGTGTAAAAAGCGCTTTTGATAAAATGGAGCGTGAGGAAGGTCAGATTGTCATTTATGGTAAAAAAGGCCACGCGGAAGTTATTGGCTTGACTGGTCAGACATTGGAAAAAGCTATTGTGGTGATGGAAGACTCTGATTTGGAAAAAATAGATTTCAACAGACCAGTGACTCTTTTTAGTCAGACTACGAAAAGTACCAAGGGATTTTACGAGATTTCGCAAAAAATAGAAAAGCGGATTCAGGCTGCTAAACAAGAAGTGAATAGGGAGACTTTCAACGCAAATGATTCTATTTGTCGTCAGGTCTCAAATCGTGAACCACAATTGCATAGTTTTGCGCAGGAAAATGACGTGATCTTATTTGTGTCTGGGAAAAAGAGTTCGAATGGTAAAGCATTGTATCAGGTTTGCCTAGGGGAAAATGACAGGAGCTACTTTATAGAAAACGAGACAGAAATTAATTCAGAATGGTTTCAACGAGATGAAAAAGTAGGAATTTGCGGAGCAACTTCTACCCCAATGTGGTTGATGGAACAAGTCAAATCTTATGTAGAATCACTCGAAGAAGGAGTGCTTTCAGTATAAATTAGAGATATTTAAAAACTCAGGAAACCATTCTTCCAAAAGTTCAAACATTAAAGTTCATATACCCTCAAATTAAAAAGGTTATTTATTAGATTTGGGGCGTTTTTCAAAAGCTCATAGTTCAAAAACAGATATGTCTAAAATAGTGAAGCTTAAGAAAGGTTTTGACATCAACATGGTGGGAAAGGCTAAGCAAGAGCTTACTGATTTCGCCCAGGCGCAAACCTTCGCAATTAAGCCGACAGACTTTATCGGGCTCCAACGCCCAAAAGTTCTTGTCAATGAAGGAGATACCGTAAAGGCAGGTACTCCAATCTTGATCGACAAAGCATTGGATCAAGTAATTTATGCGGCTCCTGTTTCCGGCAAAATTGTCGAAGTGAAGCGTGGAGATCGTCGCAAATTACTTGAAGTCAGTATTTTGGCGGATACTTCCATTGCTCACGAGCAGTTCGGTGCAGTTGATATTGCATCTCTAGATAGAGATGCATTAGCGGCTAAACTGGCAGCTAGTGGTACTTGGCCAAATATCATCCAAAGACCTTTCGGTGTCGTCGCAAACCCTGCAGATACTCCTAAGAGTATTTTCATATCTGCTTTTGATACCCATCCTCTAGCTCCAGACTATGCTTTTGCATTGCAAGGACAAGAGAAATATCTTCAGGCGGGTATCGAGGCATTGGCTAGACTTACAAGTGGTAAGGTTCACTTAAATGTAGATGGTTCTAAGGCAGTTCCTGCAGTTTTTTCAAGTTTGAAAGGCGCGCAAGTGAATAAGTTCTCAGGTCCACACCCTGCGGGTAACGTAGGTGTGCAGATTCACCACTTAGATCCTATGAACAAAGGTGAAATTGCTTGGACTGTATCTCCTTCAGGAGTAGTTCAGATAGGTAAATTTATTTTGGAAGGTATTTACGATGCATCTAAAGTAATCGCTGTTACCGGTTCTGAATTGACCAAAGCCGCTTATGTAAAGACTTACACCGGAGCTTGTGTTTCTACTTTCGTGAAAGGAAACCTTAATTCAGGTCATGTAAGGGTAATTTCTGGAAATGTGCTTACGGGTGAGAAAATAGCTTTGGAAGGATTCCTTGGTTTTTATCACAACCAGATCACTGTTATCCCTGAAGGTGATTATTATGAGTTTATGGGTTGGGCCAAGCCTACCACGAGATTGAGCTACCATAGAGCATTAGGATTACTTTCCTTCCTTACGCCCAACAAAGAAGTCGTTTTGGATTCTAACGTTAGGGGAGAAGAAAGAGCGTTCGTTCAAACGGGTGTTTTTGAATCAGTTACTCCAATGGATATTCTTCCTGTTTATCTTTTGAAAGCTATCATGGCTGAGGATTTTGACGAAATAGAAGAATTGGGAATATATGAGATCGTGGAAGAGGATTTAGCTCTTTGCGAGTTTGTGGATGTGTCAAAGCATCCTGTGCAGGAGTTGGTGAGAAAAGGAATTGAATTAATCCAATACAGTTAATCTATATGAAGTTTCTAAGAGATTTATTGGACAAACAGAAACCACTTTTCGAAAAAGGTGGGAAGCTTGAAAGTCTATATTACGCGTTTGAGGCAGGGGACACATTTATGTTTAGCCCGAAGCATACTACAGGGATCAAAGGAGCACAAGTAAAAGATGCTATTGATCTTAAGCGAATGATGATCACGGTGGTAATCGCCTTGATTCCTTGTCTGCTTTTTGGTATTTATAACACCGGTCACCAGTATTTATTGGCGACTGGCGGCACTACAGGTCTTTGGGAGAATTTTGGAGACAAAACCTGGGTGGGAGTAAAGTTAGTGCTGCCTATCATTATTGTGGCGTATGCTGCAGGTGGTATAGTTGAAGCGATTTTTGCGGTGATACGTAAGCACCCAATCAACGAAGGCTTTTTGGTAACGGGTATGCTAATTCCATTAGTGGTTCCTGCTACTACGCCATTATGGCAAGTTGCTCTAGCTACGGTGTTTGCCGTAGTGATAGCAAAAGAAGTATTCGGGGGTACCGGTATGAACGTGCTTAACGTCGCTATGACTGCAAGAGCATTTTTGTATTTTGCATATCCTGCTCAGATTTCTGGTGATCAGGTTTGGACTTATTTAGGAGATAAAATGCCAGTTGATGGTTTCTCAGGTGCTACTGCTCTTGCTGTAGTTTACAATGCCGGGGTAGAAGGAACACAAACAGCCGTTGAAGCATTAGCCCAGCATAATACAGTGCTTGGGGCAGATATGTTTAGCTTCACAAATTTGTTTATGGGATGGATTCCAGGTTCTATCGGAGAGACATCTACGTTGATGGCGCTGGTAGGAGCATTGATATTGATAGGAACAGGAGTAGCGAGCTGGAAAATTATCGTTTCTGGTTTTGCGGGAGCATATATCATGGGATTTGTAATGAATCTCTTTGCAGTAAATGAATACATGGCTTTGCCTCCACAGTATCACTGGGTGATGGGTGGCTTGGCGTTCGGTATTGTCTTTATGGCAACTGATCCGGTCTCTTCCGCACAGACAGAATCAGGCAAATGGATATACGGTCTTTTGATCGGATTCCTTACTGTGATCATTCGAGTGACTAACCCCGCATATCCGGAAGGAATCATGCTTGCGGTTCTATTCATGAACGTGTTCGCTCCATTGATCGATTATTATGTAGTTAAGGCAAATAAAACAAGGAGGTTACAACGTGCAACAGTCTAATACTTATATTATTACGTTTTCCGTCATTTTGACGGTGATTTTGGGGCTACTTCTGTCAGGCACTTCACAGGTGTTAGGTCCTATGCAGAAGGAAGCAATTGCTTTGGATAACAAGAAGCAGATCCTAGGTGCACTGATCTCTGGAGACGAGGTTGCTGCTATGACTCCAGAAGAAGTCAATTCGTATTACGAAAGTAGGGTTTCTACTATCGTAGTAGATATCAATGGTAAGGAAGTGACAGAAAGAGACGGAGTCGCTATTACTGCTGCGACCGTAGATGTCGCCAAGAATTATAAGAAACCTAAGGAGGAGAGATTATTTCCTGTTTATATCTACCATGGTGAAGGAAATCTAGATGATGTAGTAAATTACGTGTTGCCACTCTATGGTGCAGGTCTTTGGAACGCTATCTGGGGATATATAGCTTTGGATACGGATATGAATACGATAGGAGGTATCACTTTAGCACATGCTGGAGAGACTCCTGGTCTTGGAGCAAGAATTACTGATTCGGAAGTACAGTCTCGCTATGTTGGTAAGACGATTTACGATGAATCAGGAGATCTAGTAGCTGTAGAGATGCAAAAGGGTGAAGGCTATGATTACTCTGGGAACCCTCATAAAGTAGATGGAATGTCAGGTGCTACCATTACTGCGAAAGGCGTAAATAATATGCTCGAAAACTACCTTGGTTATTACCAGGCTTACATAGAAACTAAAAAGTCATCTACCGCTGTAGCTGCTCTTTAATCAAATTATCAACTCAAGAATTTTATAAACATGAGTGCTGAAACTGTAGAAAAAGCGATTGCGAAAAAGCCAGCCGAGGCTTATTTATCTAAACGCAGGAAGAGATTAATCTCAGATCCTTTGGTGGATGATAATCCAGTGACAATTCAGGTATTGGGGATTTGTTCGGCTTTGGCAGTTACTACCCAGATGAAGCCAACGCTGGTGATGGCGATAGCTGTAATATTCGTAATTGTCATGTCCAACTTTGTGATTTCTTTGATGAGAAATACCATTCCTGGACGTGTTAGAATTATCGTACAGCTAGCCGTTGTAGCCACTCTGGTTACCTTGGTTAACGAGTTATTGAAAGCTTTCGCTTTCGATATGTATAAAGAGCTATCCGTTTTTGTCGGACTTATAATTACCAACTGTATCGTAATGGGACGTCTGGAAGCATTTGCGATGGGCAATAAACCATACGATTCAGTATTAGATGGGTTCGGATCTGCTTTAGGATACTCCTGGATTATATTAGCCGTCGCATTCTTTAGAGAATTGTTTGGCTCAGGATCTTTGTTCGGTCTTCCTATTTACGATTACATCTCTGGATTATTTGGTCCGGATTTCACATTAGCCACGAACGGATTAATGGTGTCTCCAGTTGGGGCATTTATGATTTTGGGTATCATCATCTGGGTACAGCGTACCAAGACGGGTTATGTTGAACACTAATTAATTAGCGAAAAAATGGATTTATTTAATTTAGGTATTCGGTCGATCTTTATCGACAATATGATTTTCGCTTACTTCCTTGGAATGTGTTCATTTTTGGCTGTTTCCAAAAAAGTAAGCACTGCCATGGGACTTGGTGCTGCTGTCATTTTTGTATTGACAGTTACCGTTCCTACGAATTGGATGTTGAACGAGTACGTGTTGAAAGAAGGCGCACTGGTTTGGATTAGCCCTAGTTTAGCTGAGATTGATCTTTCATTCTTGCAGTTTATCATGTTCATCGCCATCATTGCTGCTATGGTTCAGCTGGTAGAAATGATCGTTGAGAAATTTGCTCCCGCGCTTTATGGAGCATTGGGGATATTTCTTCCGTTGATCGCTGTAAACTGTGCGATTCTTGGAGGATCATTGTTTATGGCACAAAGGGACTATACACTTGCAGAGTCGGTAGTATATGGCTTTGGATCGGGTGTTGGATGGTTATTGGCCATTATAGCCTTGGCTGCTATTCGGGAGAAGTTGAAGTATTCAAATGTCCCGAATGGTCTAAAAGGGTTAGGTATTACTATGTTATTGACTGGTTTGATGGGCTTGGCATTTATGTCCTTTATGGGTATTGATTTGTAATCACATTCAAGTTGAGAATATATTTGAAAGCTCTGGGATAGTATCTCAGAGCTTTTGTTTTTAGTGGTAATTGATTTTTATCAATTAGCTCGTAACTTTTGACTTATAAACCTTATTAAACCTAATTCTTATGAAAACTCTTTTTTCCTTATTATGCTTTTTAGCATTGTCTTTTTCAGTATCTGCTCAAAGTGGCGACTGGATTGAGCTTTTCAACGGTAAAAACCTTGATGGCTGGAAGATTTCTGAAAAATCCCAATCTTTCCAAGTTGAAGATGGTGTCATCAAAGTTGCCGGCCCACGTGGACATGCATTTTATAACGGTGATGTAGCCAATCATGACTTTAATAATTTCGAAGTGATCGCTGAAGTGAAAACCATGCCTGGAGCAAATTCAGGTATTTTCATTCACACACAATATCAGGAAGATGGCTGGCCAAGTGTAGGCTACGAAATTCAGGTAAATCAGAGCCATACCGACTGGAGAAAAACCGGCAGTGTATATTCCTTCAAGGATGTCAAAGATGTCTATGTGAAAGACGGTGAATGGTACACGGAGCATGTCATCGTCCAAGGTGATGTAGTGACTGTGAAGATCAATGGTGAAACGGTCAATGTATATGACCAGTCTAAAGACGAAAACCGTAAAGGTGATCTTGGAACCAAAAAAGCTGACCATGGTACTATCGCACTTCAAGCACATGATCCTAAATCAGTGATCTATTACAAAAGTGTTAAAGTGAAAATCCTTCCAGATTAATCTGAGAGAAATTACACTGAAAAGTATCTTCAAGTATAAATCCTGATTATTATTGAGTAATAATCAGGATTTTCATTTTCTAGCCATGTCATTTACCTACAAGCGTATTATCTCCTATTTCCTTAGAGGGATGCTATTTGTCACTCCATTAGCGGTTACCTTCTACATTATCTATCAAACCGTTCTTTTTCTGGATAATCTGATTCCAGCTCCCATTCCCGGCATTGGTATTTTGATGGTTGTCGCGTTGATAACTTTCGTCGGATATTTTGCTAGTCTATTCTTTGCCAAGCCAATTTTTGATTGGTTTGAGCGAGGCCTAGTTAAGATTCCACTGGTGAACTTGATCTATACGAGTATCAAAGATCTGATGGGAGCTTTTGTGGGAGACAAAAAGAAGTTCTCCTCACCTGTCAAAGTTCAGCTTAGTGATACTTTTATTCGATTAGGCTTTGTCACGCAAGAAGACATGTCCATGGTAAGTGAGCCTGATATGGTCGCCGTATATTTCCCGCACAGCTACAATGTCTCAGGGAATGTGTTCTTAGTGCCCAAAGACAAAGTAACTCCGCTAATAGGAGTCAAAAGCTCTGACGTGATGAAATTCATGGTCTCGGGTGGAGTTTCCCCGCTTGTGTAATCAAGGCTTATGATACCTCACAAAAGCTATCCATTCTCCATCAGGTGACCAGCTATGCACATTGATCGTGCCCTGGCCTCCGTAGAATACTTCGGTTAAATCCTTAATTTCTTTCGTCTCCACATTCAGCAAACGAAGCTTGACGTCTTTGCCAAAGGGATGAGACCCTTTTTGATCTTCTAAATAGGAAATTATTACTGCGGATTTATTATCTGGAGACGGATGTGGAAACCAGTTGTCCAAGGCATCATCTGTGAGTTGCTCAGCGCCACTTCCATCAGGCTTCATTCTATAGGCATGCATACTTCCTGTGCGATTAGAATTGAAATAAATCCATTTGCCGTCATAGGAGTATTCAGGACCGTCATCAAGACCTTCAGCATCAGTAAGTCTTTTCTCTTTGCCTCCAGCTGTCGGGATGGAGTAAATATCCCACAGGTCATTTCGCTCAGCACAATAGACCAAGGTTTTTCCGTCTGGACTGATTCCATGCCAATAGCTTGGATGGTCTGGAGTAATTAGTTTTGGTTCACCACCAGCAAAGGGAACTGTGTAAATGCGAGATCCAAAGTCAGGGTCACTTTTGCTGATAACAAGAAGTTTTCCGTCAAAACTTATCCCGTGATCATTGTTTGCCCGAGAGATTTTATCCGGCTGAATTTGGCCTAATTTATTTCCGTCTAAAGCTACTTTCTCAAGAAACCCGCCAGAGTTAATAAGTAAGTATTTCCCATCTCGGGACCAATTAGGAGCTTCGAAATGTCTACTTTCTTTTAAGATAGTTTTTTGTTCTCCAGAGGTTACATTTAAAATAACTAGCTCACTGGTGGTTCCCTCTGGAGCTTGCTGTGCATAGAGGGTTACTGAGAAAAAAACAACGAGTAATGATAAGAGAAATTTTAGGTTTAGCATGATAGGTTGGGGTTATTTGTGCTGTTATGATAAGCAACTGTAAATAAAATTATTGCATTACTTCTACCACATGCTCATTTCTTTCTGTAAAGTGGCCAATTTCCCAGATTACTTGATTTTGCTGCTTCATAGCCTCTTCAAACCTAGACTTGCTTTCAGGATCTACGGCAAGCATTAATCCTCCGCTTGTCTGAGGGTCACAAAGTTTGACTAAGTCCATTCCCACCACACCTTTTGTTTTGGCGCTATAGGCATTCCAGTTTCGGTATGTATTGTCAGGGAAAATAAACTGATTGATATATTCTTGCACACCTTCGATCATAGGAAGCTTTTTCAGATCAATCTCTGCAGAAACTCCAGCTCCTTCGCACATTTCTATCAAGTGACCCAGCAATCCAAATCCAGTTACATCTGTCATCGCATGGACTTCCTCGTGATTTCCGATGACTTCTCCTACGGAATTCAATCTGCATGTAGTATCCACCAAACTCAAATAGTCTTTATCAGAGATTTTCTGACGCTTCAGGGCTGTTGCCAATACGCCAACTCCCAATGGTTTGGTCAGGTAAATGATATCTCCTGACTTAGATCCGTTATTGGTTTTGATTTTATGCGGATGTACAATACCGTTTACTGAAAGCCCAAAAATCGGATCTTTGGCAGCGATAGAATGCCCACCTGCCAATTCTATTCCTGCAGCTTTACAGATGGTCTTTGCACCTTCCATTACTTTAGAGGCAAGTTCAGGAGCTAGTTTCTCTACTGGCCAACTTAAAATTGCATTTGCGAAAATTGGCCTTCCACCCATAGCATACACATCTGAAAGCGCATTCGCTGCAGCGATTCTCCCAAAGTCAAACGGATCATCTACTATAGGAGTGAAAAAATCCACTGTATTGATCACTGCCAAGTCCTCTGAAATCTGATAAACAGCAGCATCATCTTTATGGGAATTCCCGACCAAAAGATTGGGATCGTTTTGAGAGAAAGATCCGCTGGCTTCTAAAATCTGATCTAGGATTGCTGGAGCAATTTTGCAGCCGCAGCCCGAGCCTTCACTCCATTCAGTCAGTCTTGTTGGTATAGTTTCCATGTAATTGTGTTTTTGCTTCGAGTAGTTTTTTGATGGATGTGTCTGGATCGATCTCACAAAGATCTAATTGGATAGTTTTGCCTGCAGCATGCTTATCCAAGTCAAACGTATAGGCTTTGTCATAATAGATAAGCATGTTTGAAATCCATTCAGCATGATTTCCTTCTACTATCGCTTCTATAGCTTGAGAAGTACGCAAGCCGCCTAGTCGCTTTTTGAGACGTAGAACAGCAAGGATTAATTCATCCGCGGGCAAAACAGCATATTCTTCAGCAATTAGGTCGATTCGCTCTTGCTCAGATTTTAGAATATCCATGAGTGGAGCAGCAAGCATTTGATGATAGAATCTATCTGGTAATATCAATCTGCCTATTTTTCGACTTTCATTTTCCACCCAGATAGGCTTGTTAGCTTCTTGCTTGCGCAAAGCTTCTGCAAAGATATTTTCAAATTGTTCTACAGTAGGCTGAGGGGCCTGGCCGATCGATCCAAAGGAAGACCCTTTGTGATTTGCCAATCCTTCCAGATCGATAATTTGTTCTCCAGACTCCTGAAGTTTTTGAAGTAATCTGGTCTTTCCAGTACCAGTTTTCCCTCCTAAAACAAGGAGTTTCCAGTCTCTTCTGACTAAATCAAAACTATAAGTTCTATAGGTTTTGTATCCCCCCTTGAGTCGATATACCTCAAAGCCAACCATAGTGAGTAGCCATGAAAGGATTTGACTACGCATTCCTCCACGCCAGCAATAGACGAGTATTTTTTTCTCCGGGAATTTCTTTAAAACTTCTTTTAGGATCAAATGGAAGCGAGGGCCCACTAATTCAAAACCTTTGATTGTAGCTTCTTCCGATCCTCTTTCTTTATAAAGTGTCCCGACAACAATTCTTTCAGAATCATTCAGAATTGGAATATTGAAAGAACCTGGGATATGGCTTTGAGCAAATTCGCCTTCACTGCGGGCATCGATCATCGGGAATTGATCACGAAAACTCCAAAAATCATCTAAAGAAATTAATTGCTCTGCCATAAAGTTTGAAGATAAAAAAAGCCGCAAAGAATTTTTTGCGGCTCTGAATGTAATATGCTCAACTATTAAAGTTGGGCATCTAATTTTTGTGCCAAAACAGATTTTGCAACTGCTCCAACTTGTTTGTCTACGATCTCACCACCTTTGAAGAAAAGAAGCGTAGGGATAGATCTGATACCGAAAGCTTGTGCTACACCTGGATTTGCATCCACGTCCACCTTGCCAATTACGGCTTTTCCTTCGTAATCTCCAGCTAATTCTTCCACCAAGGGACCGATCATTTTACAAGGTCCGCACCACTCAGCCCAAAAATCGACTAGGATTGGCTGTTCAGATTTGATGATTTCTTCAAAGTTTGCGTCAGTAATTTCTATTGCTTTTGACATGGTATGTTTGGTTTTAAATTTCTGAGATTTCAAATATATGACCAAAAGCCAATAGCGGATTAATAAGTTCCGAGGGATTTAATTTTTTTACCTATGATCGATTGACAAAAATTATGATTGTAATACTTACTGCCAAGTATTTTGAGTAGTCATCAACACCAAATTTAGGGTGGATTACTGGTTTATTGGTATTTGATTAATAGTATTCGCAGACTGTACGTCTGACAAGCTGCTGACCAAAATGCAAGTCATATTCCTTCTCCTCGGCTATCGTCCCATCACTAGTATAAAAATATTGAAAGCCAGCTTTTTCTCCTCCTAGATTCTCTTTTTGCGCAGTCTTTGAGATTAACCTATCCTCGTTGTCGTAGTTTACCTTATAGGTGTAATAAGGCTGGAGAATTGATTTGTCCCAAAAGAATTGTTCTTCTATTACTTTTTCGGATTGAGGGCTTTCGTAAAAAAATAGCGCTTTTTCACCACCTCCAGGTATTGGTCCAACAACCTCAATTAATCGATCCTGCTCATCATAGAAATATTCATTGATGATAGTTAAGTCTTCAGATGATCCCTTGGATATGCTTGCCAATTTGTTGGCAGAGTTGTAAACGTACGTAGTGTTATTGAAATACTGAGGATCCCTTTGCTCATTTTTAAAGATTTTAGAGGAAATTAATTTGTGATCCACGTCGAAATAATTTATTGAATAAGCTATGGTATCGTTGATTTCATTTAAGCTAATTGACAGAATAGGATCACCTGATAAATTGTAAAAGTACTCTTCACGAGTTGTGAATTGATAATATACTGTTTTTGACTTTAGCTTTCCCGATGGGGATAAAAGATCGCCATTTAGAATAAACTTCAGCTCTACCAAATCGGGATTTTGCTCGATTTCAGAATCAGGTATTTCAGGATAAGAACATGATGCTAGGGTGCAAATGAAAACAAATAGAAAATAAGTGCTGTATTTAATGATTGTCAGATTTTCAATGAGTTAAGTCTAGATGTAAAGAATAGCTTAGCTACCGACAATTATTGGTTGATTATTTTCTTTCACTCCCAAATCAATAATCACCACCTAGAATCGCTCTATCTAAACCACCCGATACATCACTTCAGGGATAGCCTTCAGTTCGGTAATCATTTCTGAACTTGGATTGATAGAGAATCTTTGGGAGAAAAGCTCCAATGCAATATTTTCCTTGCGATCAATTACATCAAAATACAGCTTCGCATCGCCCTTATATTTTTCAGTGATTGCCTGCAATTTTTCCATCAGATCAAGCGTCAGATCATCCAGATTTATATTGATACGGAGACCCTTCACCATTTTCCCGCGAATTTCATCGAGCAGCGTAATATTGGCGATCTTAAACTCCAACTCATTCTCTGCCCAGCGCTTGCCGGCAACCGTTCCGCTAATGAATAAAAACCAGCCAGGCATAAAGTACTCTTTGAACTTTACGTAGTCATCTCCAAATAGGAAAAAGGTGAAAGCTCCCTGATAATCTTCCAGTGTAAGCGTGCCGAAAGGTTTTCCGTTTTTGGTTGTACGATGTGCGAAAGTCGATACTGATCCCGCCAATTTGATATCGCTACGATTTCTCAAACTTTCTAAATCATTCAAGTCCGTTAAAGCGGCATTTGTAAAGGAGTCGATCTCTAATCTAAACTGGTCTAGTGGATGTCCTGAGATATAAAGACCGACAACTTCTTTTTCAATGTTTAGCTGCTGTAATTGGGTAAAGGGCTCCATAGGTGCAATGGTCGGAAGCGGTACTTCCATGTTTCCAGCTCCTCCACCGAAAAGACTTACTTGATTACTGTCTTCTTCTTGCTGTACTTTTTGAGCGTACTTAGTTGCCTTCTCGATCAGATTCAGATCATTGTCTGCAGCCTCCAAATATTGTCTTCTATGATGCTGAGGAAAACAGTCAAATCCTCCTGCCATCGCCAACGCTTCCATAGTTTTCTTATTCAGCGCTTTAGAGCTTACCCGCTTCGCAAACTCAAATATGTTTTTATACGGACCATTTTTCTCACGCTCGTTGATGATCGCATCTACGGCCGCAGAACCTGCACCTTTAATTGCAGCCATCCCAAATCTGATTTCTCCAGCTGCATTTACCGTAAATCCATTTTTGGATTCGTTCACGTCTGGACCTAAAACAGGGATTCCGGCTCGTTTACATTCCTCCATGAAAAACGTCACTTGCGTGATGTCATTCATGTTGTTACTCAATACCGAAGCAAGGTATTCCGCAGGATAGTGAGCTTTTAAATAGGCTGTTTGGTAAGCAATCCAAGCATAGCAAGTCGAGTGAGATTTGTTAAAGGCGTAGGATGCAAACGCTTCCCAGTCAGTCCAGATCTTCGAAAGTTTCTTAGCATCGTGACCTTTGGCAGAAGCCTGCGCGACAAACTTTGGCTTCATTTTATCCAGTACGTCCTTCTGTTTTTTACCCATTGCCTTACGCAAAACATCCGCCTCACCTTTGGTGAACCCTGCGAGCTTTTGGGACAAAAGCATCACTTGCTCTTGATAAACCGTGATTCCGTAGGTTTCCTCCAAGTATTCCTTCATATCATCCAGATCGTATTGGATCTCTTCAGTTCCATGTTTTCTTTTGACAAAAGAAGGAATGTATGCGATTGGACCTGGGCGGTATAGCGCATTCATGGCAATCAAATCCGCAAAAACTGTTGGCTTGAGTTCGCGCATGTATTTCTGCATACCAGCAGATTCATACTGGAAAATACCGACAGTCTCACCACGCTGGAAAAGCTCATAAGTCTTCACATCATCAATTGGGAAATGATCGGCATCAAGCTCGATGCCATGTCTTTCTTTCACAATTCTGATCGCAGTTTTTATCAGTGTTAGGGTTTTTAGACCCAAAAAGTCCATTTTCAACAAACCCGCAGACTCTACCACGGAGTTGTCAAACTGGGTACAAACCATGTCTGAATCTTTCGCTAAAGCGACTGGGACATAGTTGGTGATGTCATCGGGAGTGATGATCACACCACAGGCATGTATTCCAAGATTTCGCACTGATCCCTCAAGCATAGTAGCCTGATTGATCGTTTTGGCAGCTTCATCTTGACCCTTGGATATCCTGATCAATTCATCCGCCTTAGCTATCATCTCGCCCTGACCTTTGAGTTTTTCAGAAATGGCAGCTCGGTTTCCCTGTAACGCAAAAAGTGCTTTCAGCTTGATATCGGGTACCAGATTAGCCAGTCTTCCGGCTTCTGCCAAAGGTAGATTCAGTACCCTCGCGGTATCTCGAATGGCAGATTTTGCGGCCATCGTACCGTAGGTGATGATTTGGGCCACCTGATTGGAGCCGTATTTTTTGATCACATAATCGATCACACTCTGGCGACCTTCATCGTCAAAGTCAATGTCAATATCGGGAAGTGAAACTCGATCTGGATTTAGGAATCTCTCAAAAAGGAGATTGTATGCGATCGGGTCAATGTTGGTGATACTCGTGCAATAAGCAACTGCCGATCCAGCAGCAGATCCACGACCAGGCCCGACAGAAACGCCCATTCTTCTCGCCTCAACAATGAAATCCTGTACGATCAGGAAGTAACCTGGATAACCTGTGTTTTTGATAGTTGAGAGTTCAAAGTCGAGACGCTCTTTGATTTCTGGAGTGATTTCGGGATAACGTTTTTTTGCTCCCTCATAGGTCAAATGTCGGAGGTAAGCATTTTCCCCGCGCTTTCCTCCATCTGCTTCATCTTCGGTATGCTTGAATTCTTCTGGAATATCGAAGGCAGGAAGAAGGACTTCTCTCGCAAGTTTGTAGGTCTCTACTTTCTCAGTGATCTCATTGGTACATTCGATGGCTTCCGGCATGTCTGCGAAGAGCTTTTTCATCTCATCGGGAGTTTTGATGTAGAATTCATCATTCGGGAAGCCGTAGCGAAATTCTCTTCCACGCTTACCAATGTACTTTTTCGGTTTTTCGTAAAGTTCTCCGTCTTTCACGCATAGCAACACATCGTGCGCTTTTGCATCGGTTTTCTGGCTGTAGTAGGAGTTGTTTGCTGCGAAATATTTCACATCGTACTTCCGCGCAAATTCTAACAGCACCTCATTTACTTTCTCTTCCTCAGGAATTCCGTGGCGATTGAGCTCTACATAAAAATCTTCGCCAAACTGTTCTTTCCACCACACAAAAGCTTCTTCCGCTTGTGTCTCACCGACGTTCAAAATCAGGAATGGAATCTCTCCCCAAAGTCCGCCAGTGATAGCGATCAGATCACCTTTATACTGAACCAAAAGCTCCTTATCAATTCTGGGTAAATAATAAAAACCCTCGATATTGGCGTAGGAAGCTAGCTTGGCCAGGTTGTGATAGCCAGCTTTATTTTTTGCAAGGAGGACAGTTTGGTAGCCGTCATCCTTATTGGATTTGTTTTTTCTGTCGCGGCAAAGATTGAATTCGCAGCCTAAAATCGGTTTGATATCTTTTCCGAGTGCTTCTTTTACAAAGTGAAAAGCGCCCATCATATTCCCGTGATCGGTCATCGCAATCGCTGGCATTCCCAATTCTTTTGCGCGAGCAACCATCGCTGGAATCTCACACGTGGCTTGAAGAACTGAGTACTGACTATGGACGTGCAGGTGTGTAAACGGAACATCTTTAAGATCTGAGATATTCGCTTTCCCAGCTTTTCGCAGTACATCTTTGGCAGCAGCTTTCTGGTTGTCTTTCGCTTGCGCAAAGTTGGCTTCTTCTAACTTTGGAGCTTCGTAGATTACTTCCTGAACGGTGATTCCAGCCACTGGAGCTTGTACGCCTTGTGTGATCAAGCCAAAGAAACAGCGAGCTGTAGCATCCACGTCATAAGCCGCATCGTGAGCATCTCCAAAACCTTTTCCAAAAAGTTTTTGGTGAAGTTCAGTAAGCGTAGGCCATTTGAATTTGCCACCTCGACCTCCTGGAAGTGCACAAAACGCTGTAGAAATATCTTTGGTGTCCAGCTGCTTTGCTGTCAACGGCATAGTAGCCTCAGCTCGGTAGTATTCCGAACCTGTTACATTGACATCAAACTCGACATTGTGTCCTACCAAATAGGTGGCTTTCTGTACGTCTCCTTCAAATATTCCGAGGATTTGCTTGAGGTCGTGTCCTTCGGCTAAAGCTCGTTTGGTAGAAATCCCGTGAACTTTCTCCGCATTGTAGGGGATAGTAAAGCCTTCTGGACGGATGATGTAATTATGATTCGAGATCAGATTTCCCTTCCCATCATGTAGTTGCCAAGCGAGCTGAACAAGTCTTGGCCAGTTGTCCACATCGGACATGGGGGCATTGTAATCGCGGGGAAGACCAGTGGTCTCCGTATCAAAAATTAAATACATACAGCTTGGGGAATTGAGACTTCAAATTACCGCTAATCTAGGAAAGGAGACAAGTGAAGTGGGGGTAATTGTCGGGGATTTTTTATCCAAGTCAAATTTAACTACGGTGTATACGGAGGGTTTCACAGAGGGCTTAGCTTAATTGTGGATGTCTTGCTTCTCCAGAAGCAGGACTTGGCGAGTCTTTTCGCCACTGTTTTTGCTTGCCTAGCCCGTAGCTGGTCGTCCAAGTTCTGGGGGCCACGTTGGGACTTTGTGATCTCTAAGAGGGTAGATTGGTTTTCAGGTGAAAATGAAAATCAGGAGAAATCAGGAAAATCTCTCCACGAAATTACTTTCCCGTACGATCTTTTTTGGTTCAAACTACCCGCATTCACCAATCCTTTTGAGGATATGGGAATCGTAGAAATCGATTCGAATTTCTCCATTCCCTTGAAGTTTTCTGTCATAATAGTCTCACTGGCCTTGATTTCAAAAATATCAAGTGTAATTCCCTGATCCAACAATAAATCCACTTCGTCTCCATGATTATCCCGCCAAAACCAAGGGCTTTGGTTTTGATACGTATGATGCATTTGCTTGAAGAATTCGGCTACCATCATGTTCTCAAACAGCGCTCCTTTCACAGGGTGGGTTAGTAGCATTTCTCGTTTGGTGATCTTCAGCAAGTGGCACAACAATCCTGTGTCATAGAAATAAAGCTTCGGTGTCTTCACTACGCGTTTGCTAAAATTCTTATGAAATGGATACAGCTGAAATGTGATGTAGCTAGACTACAAAGCCGAAAGCCAAGATTTAGCGATGGGCTGTGTGATCCCAGCTTCATTGGCTAAGGCACTTAGATTTAGTAGTTGACCTGCTCGTGCTGCACAGAGACTCAAGAAATCTTGAAATTGTCTCAAATCTCTTACAACCATAAGTTCTTTCACATCCCGATTGACGTAGGTTTGGACATAATTCGAGTAAAATACACTAGGTGAAATCTTCCGATCATACATAGCAGGATAAAACCCATGAATTAATTGGTCAAAAGGATCTTCTGCAAGCAAATTCGCTGCTGATAACTCTTGAATGTCCAGTGGCAAAAGCTTGAAAATAGCTACTCGACCAGCTAGACTCTGAGTGATCCGCTCTTTTAGGTGAAAGTTTGAGATCCGGAAAGTATAAATCCGCCCATTCGATCAGGACGACTGTCAACAAGAGTTTGTAGGCACGAAAATATAGCTGGTGTTTGCTGCACTTCGTCAAAGATCACCTGATCATCATATTCTGTAAGAAATCCATTGGGATCGTTCAAGGCGAAATCTCGATTATCAGGATTCTCCAAACTTACATAGCGATAGTCTGGAAAAAGTGTTTTCAAAAGCGTAGTCTTTCCTGACTGTCTTGGGCCAGTAATTGCCAGTATAGGATATTTACTTTGACATTCCCGTATTGCGTTGAATATTTGTCGATTAATCACATTCATTTGCTACAAATGGACATCTAATTTTGAAATTGTACAAGATTTAATTTGAAATTGTATAAGGTTTATTTTCGGATTGTACAATCTCTATTTTTAAATTGTACTGATTTTTTCTATCGCTCGATGCTTGTAGGGAAATAGCTTTTACTATCAATAGAGAAATCCAAGCAAATAGAGTGGGATCTGCTTTCCCCAGCCGATTTCTAACTCATCTGAAAAGACTAGGTGATTTTCGTGATGTGCGACCTGAGTTGGTGTTTTGTTCTTTCCACCGATTTCTAATAGAATTTCCTCATTGACCAAAAAGTCTCCTTTAAACGGATGAGTGACATTCAAGCCCGCATTTTGAAGTTGGTCGAGTGCAAAAGTCTCTCGAATATTTCCTGAGTTCCAGCCTTTTTCAGATAGTGATTTGATCAGATTAGCATTTGAAAGAAGGATTTTTTCTGGCTTATTCATCAGGCTGATCCGGTTGGTAGAAGATCTGAGATTTCGAATGAGCCGTGCTTCTTCTAGGACGTGAAGCATTTCAAGGAGAATTGGGCGAGTTGTTTCTATTTGAGTTGCGAGTTTGGTGATATTTGGCGTGAAGGGAACAGACTCAGAAATTATATAGAGAAGTTTTTTGAGTTTGTTTTGTGTGCTGACCGATATGTCTTTTGCTTCAGGAAGATCATAATCGATGATTACATTGATTATCTGTTGTAATCGAAAGCTATAATCAGTAAGTCCTTCTTTGAAAAAAGGGTAGGACCCATAGGAAAGAAATTCTTGAAAATAGGGTAGTGGAGACTCAAGTTTTTGTTTGATGTTTCTGGAGATCTCTACATGGTTGCTTTGAATTTCCTCTAAAGTGTATGCAGGAAAAGACAAGTCATGTTTTAATTGAAGGAATTCTCGAAAGGATAATGCCGTGAGCTCATAAAAAAGAACCCTTCTACTTAGATCTACACTCGATTTCTGTAACTCAAGAATGGATGAGCCTGAGAAAGCAAGTTGAAGGTCGGGGTAAAAGTCATAGAGATTTTTGACTTCTCGATGCCAGTCTGGGTACTTGTGAACTTCATCTAAAAAAAGCTTTCTTCCGCCAGCTTGATAGAAGGTTTCTCCTGTTTCTAGAAGTGTTGTTGTTTTGAAATAAAGGTCATCAAGCGAAAAATATAGCGCTTTTTCTCCATAATCTGAAGCCTTGAGATGTTGGAGCATCAAAGTAGATTTTCCAGTTCCGCGAGCACCTTTTATACCGATTGCCCGAGCTTCCCAATTGATTTTTTTCGATAGGGATCTCTCGAAATCTAAATCAATTCCAGTGAATAAGCTTTGATATCTTCGAATGAGTTGCTGCATTGCATCTTCAAAGATACAGTATTATTCTAAAAATGTATCTCTGAAGATACAATGGCATTTGATTTGAATTTAGGTATAGAAGAAGGCAGTAGCGTTCACTTGACAACTGAAATCCAACATCGCTCACTCAACATCCAACACCCACTAAAAAACTACCTCTTATCCTCCCAAGGCATAAAAATCACCTTTTTGGTCTCAAAAAATTCTTCTTTGAAGTAATCTTCCAAATGGTACACTACATAGGATTTGCCTAATTCCTCCAATTCTTCATCGACTTCTCCGCCTTTCAGGTACAGAATGCCATTAGGATATTCGTTGATGTCTTCCTTGCGGATCTTGTTTTTCACCCAAGGATAAAAAGTTGCCATACGAGTGACTGCCCTACTGATGACAAAGTCATATTTACGAACCAATTCCTCTGCTCTTGCTTGCTGTGCTTCCACGTTGGTAAGTTTCAATTGCTTCACCACATCTTTCACCACCGTAATCTTTTTCCCAATGGAATCCACGAGATGAAAATGTGTCTCAGGAAACATGATCGCTAAAGGAATTCCTGGGAATCCGCCCCCAGTACCGATATCCAAGATTTTCGTGTCAGGGACGAAAGGCATTACTTTCACGATCCCAAGGGAATGCAGCACATGATGCAGATAGAAATGCTCCATATCCTTACGACTGATCACATTGATTTTGGAATTCCAATCATCATATAGCTCTTGAAGCTGGTCGAATTGTGCAAGCTGAGCCTCATTGAGGTCAGGGAAATAAGATTGGATAAGCTGAGTGCCAGAGTTCATCAAATGTGTTTTTGTTTGCCAGCGGCAATTTCGTAAAGTAATTCTCGGGATCTGTGAAGTTGTGCTTTCACTGTTCCTAATGGTTTTTCAAGTTCTTTGGCGATTTCTTCGTAAGAAAGCTCGTCGAAATAGCGTAACTGAACCAGTTTTCGATATTTTGCGGGAAGCTTATCCACGAAGATTCTCACCATCTCGATCCGCTGCGTACGGATGAACTCATCCTGCGGATTATTGTCATCATCTTCCACGTCGATAGTCACAGAGTTTCCTCCATCATCAGACATGGTAGTATTCAAACTCATGGTTTTGAGTTTCTTCTTTCGGATGAAGTCAATGGTGTTATTAGTGGCAATGCGAAAAAGCCAAGTGGAAAAGGTATAGTCTTTTTTGAAACGATGAAGGTTTTTGAAAGCTTTTGCGAAAGCTTCCATGGTTAAATCCTCCGCATCATCTGCATTTCGGATCATTTTCAAGATCATGTAATAAACGGCCTTTTTGTACCGCTTCATTAACGAGGCATAGGCTTGCTGATCTTCATGCTGTACCGCTTGATCTATCAGCTCAAAATCTTCGAGTGCTTTCTTAGAAAAACCGCGTTCATTTATTTCCATTGGATGTCTTTTGCCTGATGGGATATAGTCCCTAAAATCCAAAAATAACCTAAATACAAGAAATCAAGTAGCCAGATATTTTTTGGAGGTTTAGTTCCTTGGATCTTTTTCTCTGCAGCTCTGAATATAAGCGTTACAAGAAAAGACCTCAGAACGATAATACCAAAAACCGCGACAAAATGTTCCCAGCTTTGGTCTAAACCAACATAAATAAGCAAACCAATTCCCCCAATCCAGAATAATGCATGCGAAAAGGAGTATAGTCCAATTTTTCTTTTGTCTTCACCACTGTAATATTTCCCTACATGCAGATGCCTTTTTTTCTGAATAAGGTATTCCTTGCCCGATTCTTTGGGTTTGGAAATCGTATTCGCTTCCGGATCTAAAACTATGGTGGTATTTCGGCCGCTGGCATGTTGATTTATAAAAAGGTCGTCATCTCCCCCTTCAATGTGCCAGAGTCCTTTGAATGCTTTTACCGTCATGAAAAAATCTTTGCGATAACAGAGATTCCTGCCTATTCCCATGAAAGGTTTTTTCCAAAGTCCAAAAGATATATAGTATAACCCTGTTAGTAAGGTCTCAAATTGAATCCAGTTATTTAAAAAGCCGGGCTTTTGTTCATATCCTGAAAATCCAACTGCAAATGTTTTCCTCTGATTACGAACCGGAGCAGTCATCTTTCTGATCCATTGGTTGGTTTCAGGCAAGCAATCTGCATCAGTCAGGAGTATTACATCATGTTTGGCCACCTTGATGCCAAGGGTAAGCGCATACTTCTTGGCAGTGACATGAGGCGGTGTGTATTTGATGGTGACGGAGCGGAGTTTGGGGTAACTCTCCATCATTTTCTCCAATAGTCTCTTAGTACTATCGGAAGATCGGTCATTGACGACCATGACATCGAAGATAGGATAGTCCTGCTCGAAGATCTTAGGAATGAGTGTTTTGAGATTTGCGAATTCATTGTGTGCGCAGATGACCACGGTCACACCTTCCTCATTTTTCGAAGTAGATTGAGATTTAGGGACAGAGTAAAAGGCCGTCTTTCCAAAAATAACCAAGAGGTAAATTGCTTGGATAAATATCCCAATACCGAAGAAAAACCAAATTAAAAATAGGCCCATAGGTCGCTTTTGCTGCGCAAATATAAAATCAAATTCAGCAAACCATTTAAGAATAAGCGTATATTTTTGCAGGCTGAGCGGGACACTCCTTAGAAAGTCTCTGCAGCAACCCATTACCGATATGAAGTTTACCTTAGCGTACAGTGATTCCAAAAGTAAAGCCAGAGCAGGTGTATTGAAAACCGATCATGGTGATATTCAAACACCTATTTTTATGCCTGTAGGTACCGCGGGTTCTGTGAAAGCAGTTCATCAGCGCGAATTAGATCAGGATATCAAGGCTCAAATCATTCTTGGAAATACCTATCATTTGTATTTGAGGCCAGGTCTTGATGTGCTTGAAAAAGCTGGAGGGCTTCATAAATTCAACGGTTGGGAGAAACCGATCTTGACAGATAGTGGCGGATATCAGGTCTTTTCGCTGTCAGGAACACGCAAAATAAAAGAGGATGGCGTGATGTTCAAGTCTCATATTGATGGTTCGAAGCATCATTTCACGCCAGAAAATGTCATGGATATTCAGCGTACGATAGGTGCTGATATCATCATGGCCTTTGACGAGTGTACTCCTTATCCGTGCGAGTATGGCTATGCGAGGAATTCTATGGAGATGACGCATCGGTGGTTGAAGCGCTGCATTGGCAGATTTGATGAAACGGAGGGAAAGTATGGTTACAATCAGACGCTTTTTCCTATCGTACAGGGATCTGTTTATAAGGATTTGCGTAAGCAAAGTGCGGAATTTATCGCCTCGACCAATCAGCAAGGAAATGCTATCGGCGGACTTTCTGTGGGTGAGCCGGCTGAGATGATGTATGAGATGACGAAGTTGGTCACAGATATATTACCCAAAGACAAGCCGCGCTACTTGATGGGTGTGGGTACTCCTGCTAATATTTTGGAATGTATAGCACTTGGTGTTGATATGTTTGACTGCGTGATGCCTACCCGAAATGCTAGAAACGGTATGCTTTTCACTTCTGAGGGTTTTATAAATATCCGAAATGAAAAATGGAAGGAAGATTTCACTGGCATCGATCCGGCTATTGGGGGCTATGTGAGTACTTTTTATAGCAAAGCATATTTGAGACATTTAACGATCAGTAAGGAGATTTTGGCTGCGCAAATTGCCAGCATTCATAATTTGAGTTTTTACCTTTGGCTCGTTGGCCAAGCTAGAGAGCATATCCTAGCAGGGGATTTTGCCGTTTGGAAAGATCAAATGGTGAAAAAAGTGAGCACCAGACTTTAACTATGAAGATACTCGACAAACTGATCATCAAAGATTTTCTCAAGACCTACTTTTTCGTAGTGGTCATGCTGATTCTGGTGGTTTTGGTTTTGGATTTCACAGAGAAGAATGATAGCTACATCAGAAATGACGTTCCTTCTGGAGAGATTTTCAAGTACATGATTAATTATGGTTTGTACTTAAATAACCTATTGACTCCGATCACTGTTTTTATCTCGGTTATTTTTATCACTTCCAAGATGGCAGATAGAACAGAAATCATCGCAATCCTGAGCAGTGGAGTGAGTTTCATGAGATTATTAAGGCCTTTTTTGTTTGCTGCCAGCATGATAGGTGGAGTGAGCTTTTTATTGAATGGTTGGGTTTTGCCAGGAGCAACTTTAGGAGTTTCGGAATTCAGCATGACTTACCTGGACAAGGAAAAAACCGCCATGGCGTCAAATCTTCATATCCAAGTCGGAGAAAATTCTTTAGCCTACATAGGTCGATTTTATGGGATAAGCAATACCGGGCATAGCTTCACGCTGGAAACCATCAAGGATGGGGAGTTGTTGGCTAAACTTTCTGCAGATCGAATCGAATGGGATACTGCGAAGCGAGCTTGGACACTTCACAATTGGAGGCTCCGCGAACTAAAGGAGCGCAAAGAAATTTATACGGTAGGTGAAGATCTCGATACTACTTTGTCTATTCGGCCTGAAGATTTTGATCTGCCTCCAAATCATCACGAGACGCTTAAACTTCCAGAGCTTAGCAGGCAAATTAAAATATTAGAGGCGCGAGGAGCAGATAATGTAGGATTCTACAAAATTGAGCGGTACGTACGATTTATGTCGCCGTTTGCAGCGATCATCTTAACTTTTATTGGGGTGATTATGTCTGCAAGAAAAACTCGCGGAGGTTCTGGTTTTCAGATTGCAATGGGGTTTTTACTCGCATTTGTGTATATCATCTTATTTATTCTTTCCAGGACCTTTGCGGAAAATGGTGCGGCATATCCGATTTTTGCCGTTTGGCTGCCCAATATTATTTTTGCAGGGACAGGTCTATTGCTTTACAAAACAGTCCCACGCTAAATGAACGCATCCATTAAGGATTACTTAATGCTCCATTTGATAGTACTTATTTGGGGTTTCACCGCCATTCTGGGTTTACTGATTAGTTTGCCAGCGATAGAGCTGGTGTTTTATAGAACATTGATTGCAGCAGTCGGGGTAGCTGGACTTTTCTTTTTTAAAAAAAGGAACCTGCTGTTGCCTTTTCCTGATTTGATTAAGGTGACAGCAGTGGGTTTTGTCATTGCTATGCACTGGATTCTATTTTTTTGGTCAGCAAGAGTTTCCACTGCTTCGGTTTGCTTAGCAGGAATGGCCACCACATCTCTTTGGACTGCTTTTGTAGAGCCATTATTTAACAGAACGAAAATCAAATGGTATGAAGTTGGCCTTGGCTTGATGGTGATTTCTGGTCTTGTGGTGATTTTTAGTTTCGAAACGGGCTACTGGCTTGGGATAAGTATGGCTTTGGGGTCTGCGTTTTTGGCAGCGGTTTTTTCGGTGCTGAATAGTAAGCTAGCTCACAAGCACAATCCCTATCAGATTACTTTTTATGAAATGGCTGGGGCCTGCTTATTTACGGTGTTGTTTATGCCTATTTACTCTATTCTCCTGAGCGACGAGGGGTTGAAAATGAGCTTACATGGATACGACTGGTTCTGGCTTTTTATTCTGGGAGGAGTATGTACGGTCTATGCCTTTTCAGTTTCTGTAGATTTGATGAAAAGGCTATCTGTATTTTCTATCAATCTCACCATTAATCTGGAGCCGGTATATGGGATAGTTTTGGCGGTTTTAATTTTTGGAGAAAGTGAAAAAATGACACCTCAGTTCTATTTGGGAACCGGGATTATTCTGGTGTCAGTGCTGACTTATCCAGTGTTGAATTTCCTGAACAAGCGGCGAAAGCCAGTAAGACCATTGGGTTGAGCTATTCTAAAGAGTTGTGATATCCTTGAGCGTGGCTAGTGCCTGAGCCAATTCCTCTGTTGAGATTTCTCCGATTTTTTCGATCAATCGCTCTTTTGAAATAGACCTGATATGAAAAACTAGCAGTTCAGACTCAATTTTCATCCCATTTACACGAGAGGGTTCTAAAATCGGATTTCCCTGATAGTTTTTGATTTTGGAAGTAAGAGGAGCGGTAATCACCACTTGCAGGAATTTGTTCATCAGATTCCCGCTGAGGATCACCAATGGTCTTCTGCCTGACTGCTCAGAACCTATCACAGGACTGAGATCAGATATCCAGATATCACCCTGCCTCATCTTCCAGCTGTTTTAGGTAATCGCCCATTCCTTCTTCAGCAACCATAAGGATGTCGTCATCTTGAGCCGCCTGTTTGTAGGATTTGATATATTCAGCCCTTTTTAGATGGTCTAGATAGAGATTGAGCGCATTTTCCATCAATTTATTTTTTGGCAGAGAAAGCTTTTTCGCGTAATCAGCCAGCCTTTGAAGCAGGTCGTCTGGTAGTGTACTGGTGTAAGTTGCCATTGTGGTTTATATTTATGATTTACAAATATAAAAAATAAATTAAACACTAACCCTCTTATATTTAGTGAATTATAATACTGATTTAAACTGAAAATAGCTCTCATTCCAATCAATTGTATTTGGATTCTCCTCAAACAATCCAAAAACTGAAGAACCAGAGCCAGACATAGCCGCGTAATAAGCTCCATTTTCATAGAGTCGAGCTTTGATCGCTGAGATCTCAGGATGATTAGGGAGAATGCTTTTTTCGAAGTCATTCACTAGCTCATCTTTCCATCTGCTTCTGTCAGCCAGAACCTCTTCGAGTTTTACTTTTGGTGCAGTTGGAGTGACTCCGGCGTACGCTTCCTTGGTGCCAATGTGGATTCCAGGATTGATCAAAACCAGATGAGTCCCTGTCAAGTCTAATTCCACAGGTTCTAAAATCTCTCCTCTCCCTCTGGCGATTTTAGGAGTGTTTTCAATGAAGAAAGCGCAATCGCTTCCAAGTTGCGCAGCATATTCTTCCAGGAAGAAGTCATCTAGGATCAGATCAAACAGATTGTTCATAAGATTCAGCGCAAATGCTGCATCGGCGGAGCCTCCGCCTAATCCAGCTCCCATTGGGATATTTTTGTGTAGATGTATGCTTAATTCCGGCAGGTTTGGGAAGTCCTTCTTCAGAAGAGCATACCCTTTCAGAATTAGGTTATCCGTTAGTTTACCGGGAATTTCTAACCCAGTACTTTCAAAGCTTGTTTTTTTTGTACCGATGATCATTTCCAACCCATCCATCAGCGGAATTGGGATCATACAGCTCTCTATATCGTGGTATCCATCTTTTCTTTTGCCGGTGATATGAAGTCCTAGGTTGATCTTAGCGTTTGGAAATGAAATCATTGGATTAATATTTATTCAAAATTATAAAAAAATTGAGGGGAACTCAGGATTTTCTTCATTGAGAATTCGGCAAAAAATCTAGCATTTATTGAAGTTAATGTGGTATATCATTTTTTTTATTAAAAAAAAGAGAATAACTTTTGTTAAAAGTTGAATTAACTCTAAATCAGTACAAAATTTTGAAAATAGAAAATTTCAACAAATCATTTGCTGAAAAATAGGGGTAAATGGTATGTATTAGAGTATTATATTTTGAAAAAATAAATTTTCTGTACATTTTTTATCTGAGATAGTTGAAAAATGTAAAATTAAATATTGTAAGTCTGAAAATTCGGTTTTAAGTTTGTCGTGTACTTCGGCATAGAGTCGAAGGAAAGTTCGAAAAATAGTATGTATAAAGTAGTCATTTTGCTAAGCGTAATTATTCTCATTGGATTTTAAATGTGAGGCACTAGACTATTCTTTATAATGAAATAAAAAAAAATCTGAAGTGCCTCACTAACCTGAGGCACTTTTTTTATACCCCCATGAATATGACCCTGAAAAAACACAGTTGGGAAATAAGCGACAATGATGAGCATCCAGCAGGTAAAGCAATGCTTTACGCTACTGGTATGAGCGATAAGAAAATGAAACAGCCATTTGTAGGGATAGCCAGTTGCGGCTATGAGAGTAATCCCTGCAACATGCACTTGAACGACTTTGCCAGTGTGATCAAAGCCTCCTCTCAGGAGTATGATCTGACCGGTTTGATTTTCAATACCATTGGGATTTCTGATGGGATTTCAATGGGTACGCTTGGAATGCGTTATTCATTGGTTTCAAGGGAAATCATTGCTGATTCTATAGAGTCTTTTATCATTGGTCATTCGTTCGATGGCTGTGTATCAGTAGCCGGCTGTGACAAGAATATGCCAGGAGCAGTAATAGGAATGATACGTACTAATAGACCTGGTATTTTGGTCTATGGTGGTACTATTGCCTCTGGTAACTATAAAGGTGAAAAGCTGAACATTGTGTCAGCATTCGAAGCCTTCGGCAAAAGAGTTAATGGTAACATCTCTGATGAGGACTATGATGGGGTGATCCGTAACGCATGCCCTGGTCAAGGTGCTTGCGGTGGAATGTACACGGCAAATACAATGTCTTCTGCAATAGAAGCAATGGGCATGTCTTTACCTTACTCTTCTTCCTATCCGGCGAACTCTCCTGAGAAATTCAGAGAATGCCGAGAAGTGAATAAATACATGAGAATTCTCTTGGAAAAAGACATCAAACCAAGTGATATCATCACCCGAAAAAGTATAGAGAATGCAGTAACTGTTGCGATTGCTTTAGGTGGAAGTACCAATGCTGTGATGCATATCCTTGCGATAGCAAGAACGGCAGGTGTTGATTTTACAATTGAAGATTTCAAAGCAATTAATGCTAAGACACCTATGCTTGGTGACTTTAAGCCATCTGGTAAATTCATGATGGAGGATCTTCACGAGCAAGGCGGTGTTCCTGCATTTATGAAATACATGTTACAAAAGGGCTTCTTACATGGAGATTGCCTGACCGTGACAGGTAAAACAGTAGCAGAAAATCTAAAAGATATAGAACCGGTCACCGTTTCTATGGTGAATGTGATTCACCCGGTCGAAACGCCAATAAAAGCTACCGGTCACCTGTGTATCCTGAATGGTAATTTGGCTCCAGAAGGAGCTGTAGCTAAAATCACAGGTAAGGAAGGTAGTTCATTTACAGGACCAGCTCATGTATTTGATTCTGAGCAAGATGCAAACGATGCAATCCGAGATCACAAAGTGCAAAAAGGAGAAGTGCTAGTCATCAGAAATATAGGTCCAAAAGGAGGTCCGGGAATGCCAGAAATGCTGAAGCCAACTTCCATGATTATAGGGGCTGGATTAGGAGCAGATGTCGCATTGATCACAGATGGAAGATTCTCAGGCGGTACACACGGATTTGTGGTGGGTCACGTCACCCCAGAAGCTTGGTGCGGTGGACCAATTGGATTGGTACAGAATGGAGACATTATCACCATAGATGCTGACGGTTTGAAGCTCTCTGTAGCAGTTTCTGATGAAGAATTGGCAGAAAGAAAAAAATCATGGAAACAAAAAGATATCTCTGATTTGCAGGGAACATTAAAGAAATACAACAAATTAGTATCTACCGCTTCCGAAGGTTGCGTAACAGACAAATTTTAAGCCCATGAAGGATTCAATGATAAGAGGAGCTGACATCGTTGTTAGGTCACTCATTGCCGAGAATGCGGATATAATCTTCGGATATCCCGGAGGGGCAATTATGCCCGTTTATGATGCATTACATGATTATCATGATGAGTTGAGGCATGTGCTCACACGCCATGAGCAGGGAGCTATCCATGCCGCTCAAGGATATGCACGCGTGTCAGGCAAAGTAGGAGTCTGCATTGCTACCTCTGGGCCAGGAGCAACTAATTTGATTACTGGGCTTGCAGATGCTCAAATCGATAGTACACCTTTAGTATGTATTACGGGACAGGTTGCATCGCACTTACTGGGTACAGATGCTTTTCAAGAAACTGACGTATTGGGTATCTCTATGCCAGCAACTAAATGGAATATCCAAGTAAGAAGAGTGGAGGATATTGCCTCAGCTATCGCAAAAGGCTTTTATATCGCTAAGTCAGGAAGACCAGGTCCTGTGTTGATTGATATTACTAAAGATGCACAGACTAATTTTGGTGAGTTCAATTACAGCAAGTGTTTGGGCTTCAGATCTTATAGAACTCATATTCCTGTTGATAAGACGGCGATTCAAGAAGCTTCTTTCTTGATCAATATGGCCAAAAGACCTTATGTTCTTTTTGGGCAAGGGGTCACCTTGGGAAATGCTGAAGTAGAATTAAAAGCTTTTTTAGATAAATCCGGAATACCAGCCGCCTCTACGTTATTAGGTTCAGGAGCTCTTTCTGAGGATCATCCAAATTATGTTGGTAAACTTGGGATGCATGGGAATTATGCGCCAAATTTATTGACTAATCAATGTGACGTGTTGATAGCAGTAGGGATGAGATTTGATGACCGTGTCACCGGAGATTTGAAACGCTATGCAAAGCAGGCAAAAGTGATTCATTTGGAGCTAGATCCTGCGGAAATAAATAAAATAGTGAAGTGCGAGGTAGCTGTATTGGGAAGTTGTAAAGACAGCCTAAGCCTCCTTACGGATGCTGTGAATGAAAATACATATCCAGAATGGATGGCTAAATTCCAAGCACTGGCTGATGAGGAGAATGCTGCTGTAATTCAGCCTGATTTGAAGCCTACCAAAATTGGGTTGACTATGGGTGAAGTTATTCATCAAATCAACCAATATAAAGCGGACGATGCGATATTAGTTACTGACGTTGGTCAGCATCAAATGATCGCTTGGAGATATTTTAATTACAAAAAGCCAAGGACGCAAGTAACTTCTGGTGGCTTGGGAACAATGGGGTTTGCGCTTCCTGCCGCATTGGGAGCTCAGATGTATGATTTCTCCAGACAAGTGGTTTGTGTAGTTGGAGATGGAGGTATTCAGATGACTATCCAGGAATTGGGTACCATCATGCAGACCAAAGCTCCGGTTAAAATTGTGCTACTTAACAACAATTTCCTTGGAATGGTAAGACAATGGCAGCAAATGTTCTTTGACAAGCGCTACTCATTTACCGAACTTGACAATCCTGATTTTGTCAAAATAGCCGAGGCATATAATATTCGAGCTCAAAAGATCACTGAACGTGATGATTTGCAAGAAGCGATTGAAGATATGCTGATTCACGATGGTCCTTATTTCCTCGAAGTAGTAGTGGAAAAAGAAGATAATGTATTCCCAATGATTGCCACTGGATGTTCAGTGGAAGAGGTTAGACTTAGCTAAATGAACTCTATGAAACGTTATACCATATTCGTTATTACCGAGAATTTCATCGGTATCCTTAATCGCATCACCATTATTTTTACCCGAAGAGGTATCAATATCGATGCACTTACAGCCTCTGAAAGCCGCTTGGAAGGAATCCACCGGATTACAATTGAGGTGACTGCTTCAGAAGAAACGGTAGTTCAGCTAGTCAATCAGATCGAGAAAATTATCGATGTGATCAAGGCATTTTACCATGAAGACGAAAGCGTTGTTTACCAGGAGATTGCTTTGTACAAGATCCCTGTATCACGCCTTGATGGTGGCCTAGAGAAGATTATCCGCCAGCACAATGCGAAGATCATCGCCGCTGAGCCTGATTTTGTAGTCTTGGAACTGACAGGTCATAAGGAACAGACGCAGGAATTACTCGAAATTCTGAAAGGCTACGGTCTTTTAGAATTTGCTAGATCGGGTAGGGTGGCTATCGCAAAAAGAATGTTGACAATTGACAGTTTTGTCAAATAAAATAAAACCAAAAAAAGGGATTCCGCAGGAACCTATCAAACACTAGTAATTAACTAATAAAAGCTCATGAAATTAAAATTCGGCTCAACAGAAGAAAACGTAGTAACCAGGGAAGAATTTCCACTGGAAAAAGCAAGAGAAGTACTCAAGGACGAAGTGATCGCAGTATTAGGTTACGGTGTTCAAGGTCCAGGTCAGGCGCTTAACTTGAAAGACAACGGATTCAACGTGATTGTAGGTCAGCGTAAAGGCTCCAAAACTTGGGACAAAGCCGTAGCTGATGGCTGGGTTCCTGGACAGACACTTTTCGAATTGGAAGAGGCTTGCGAAAAAGGCACAATTCTTCAATTCCTTCTTTCTGATGCAGGACAAATTGCACTTTGGCCAACAGTAAAGAAGCACCTTACTCCAGGGAAAGCATTGTATTTCTCTCACGGTTTCGGTATTACTTACAAAGACAAAACAGGTATTGTTCCTCCAGCTGACGTAGATGTGATCTTGGTAGCTCCAAAAGGTTCTGGTACTTCTTTGAGAAGAATGTTTGTAGAGGGTAGAGGCTTGAACTCTTCTTATGCAATCTTTCAGGATGGAACTGGCAAAGCCTATGATCGTGTTGTAGCTCTTGGTATCGGAGTAGGTTCAGGGTATTTGTTTGAGACGGATTTTTACCGTGAAGTCACTTCCGACTTGACAGGCGAAAGAGGTACATTGATGGGTGCAATTCAAGGTATTTTCGCAGCTCAGTACGAAGTATTGAGATCAAATGGTCACTCTCCTTCGGAGGCTTTCAACGAAACTGTGGAAGAATTGACTCAATCATTGATGCCATTGGTAGCTGAAAACGGAATGGATTGGATGTATGCTAACTGTTCTACAACTGCACAAAGAGGTGCTTTGGACTGGTGGAAACCTTTCAGAGATGCTACTAAACCAGTATTCGAAGAATTATATAACAGTGTGAAAACTGGACAAGAGGCTCAGAAGTCTATTGACTCTAACTCTAAAGATGATTACAGAGTAAAATTGGAAGCTGAATTGAAAGAATTGAGAGATTCTGAAATGTGGCAGGCAGGTGCTGTCGTCCGTCAATTGAGACCAGAAAATAATTAATATAAAACCCCCAAGAATTATGAGTGAGAAGCTATGGATATTTGACACTACCCTGAGAGATGGGGAGCAAGTACCCGGGTGTCAGCTAAATACCCAGGAGAAAATTGTGGTAGCAAAAGCGCTGGAAGAACTAGGTGTAGATATTATCGAAGCCGGCTTTCCTATTTCTAGTCCAGGAGATTTTAATTCTGTGCTCGAGATTTCAAAGGCAGTTTCGAACCCAATTATCTGTGCCCTCTCCAGAGCTGTTGAAAAAGATATCGAAGTAGCGGCTCAGTCCCTCAAATTCGCGAAAAGAGCTCGTATTCATACTGGAATCGGAGTTTCACCATACCATATTAAATACAAACTGCGCTCCACTCCAGACGATATAATCGCCCGGGGTGTAGCGGCGGTTAAATTCGCAAGAAGGTTTGTAGACGACGTTGAATTTTATGCTGAAGATGCCGGTCGCGCAGAGGCAGACTTCTTGAATAAGATCATAGAAGAAGTGATCAAAGCGGGAGCAACGGTGGTAAATATTCCTGATACAACTGGATATTGTCTTCCTGAGCAATACGGTGCTATTATCGCAAGTTTGAGGAATAATGTACCAAATATTGACAAAGCTATCATTGCTACACATTGCCACAATGACCTCGGAATGGCTACTGCCAACACCGTGTCAGGCGTACAGCATGGTGCTCGTCAGGTGGAAGTGACAATCAATGGTATCGGCGAACGTGCCGGAAATACCTCCTTGGAAGAAGTGGTGATGGCGATCAAATGCCATAAATCAATTGAGGTACATACTGAAATTGTCACTCCTAGAATATACAATACCAGCCGCTTAGTTTCCAAATTGATGAATATGCCTGTGCAGCCAAATAAGGCTATTGTAGGTAGAAATGCTTTTGCACACTCATCGGGAATTCACCAAGACGGCGTATTGAAGCATAGAGAGAACTATGAAATCATCGATCCTAAGGATGTTGGAGTAGGAGAATCTACTATTGTTCTTACTGCAAGATCTGGGCGTGCTGCTTTGAAGCATCACTTGGATGCTTTGGGAGTGGAATTGGAAGGGGAAGCTCTTCGTGAGGTTTACGAAGAATTCCTGATTTTGGCAGATAGCAAGCGTGATATTGGCCGCAAAGACCTGATGGGTCTTGTGGGTAAATACGTGGAAGATTCAAATTTCATTGAACTAGGTAAAGTAACCTATTCATCAAACGGGACTATCCAAGCTCAGGTATCTTTGACGATTGGTGGGGAAGAACATACTTCTACTGCTCATGGTAATGGCCCTGTAGATGCAGTGCTTAAAGCCATAGAAAAAACAGCGAAACCATCTGTGGATCTGGAAGAATTCCTGATTCAGGCAATCACCCATGGTAGCGATGATGTGGCTAAAGTTCACATGAGACTAATCAAAGGAGACAAGCCTTATTATGGTTTTGCCTCACATACAGACATTGTGTTGGCATCAGCGCAAGCTTTTGTCGATGCACTCAATAAAATCCCGGTCAAAGATTACGCGACCGTATAATTATGGAAAAGACAACATTATTCGATAAAATCTGGGATGCCCACGTGGTGAAATCAGTTCCTTCGGGACCTGATGTTTTCTTCATCGATAAGCATTTTATCCATGAAGTAACCTCGCCGGTAGCATTCCTCAATCTGGAGAATCGCGGAATAACTGTGAAAAACCCTAGCCGTACGATCGCGACTCCAGATCATAACGTACCCACTGTAGATCAGGATAAGACGATCAAGGACAAACTTTCTAGAATGCAGGTGGAGAGACTTCGTGAGAACTGTGCCAAATATGGTATTGAACTTCATGATTTGGGATCTGCACATCACGGGATTGTACATGTAATTGGTCCCGAACTTGGTATTACCCAGCCTGGAATGACCATTGTTTGTGGTGATAGCCATACTTCTACGCATGGTGCTTTTGGTGCTATTGCTTTTGGTATCGGTACTTCTGAGGTGGAAATGGTACTTGCTACGCAATGTATCATGCAGTCCAAAGCGAAGAAAATGAGAATCTCCATTGATGGAGTGGCTGGCAAAGGAGTGACATCTAAAGATTTGATTCTTTATGTCATTGCAAAGATCTCAGCTGCTGGGGCTACAGGATACTTTGTGGAATATGCAGGCTCTGCGATTCAAAGTCTTTCGATGGAAGCTAGAATGACAGTTTGTAACATGTCTATCGAAATGGGAGCACGTGGAGGTTTGATCGCCCCTGATCAGACTACTTTCGACTACTTAGAGGGCAAGAAAGAGGCTCCTAAAGGTGAAGAATGGGACAAAGCAGTTGCTTACTGGAAAACTTTAAAAACAGACGAAGATGCTGTTTTTGATAAAGAATATCATTTCGATGCAGCGGATATCGAGCCGATGATCACATACGGGACTAATCCAGGTATGGGAATCAAAGTGAAAGGAAATATCCCGACTACTGAAGGAATGGAAGGAAGCAACAAAACTTCTTACCTGAAATCTTTAGCCTATATGGGCTTTGAGCCAGGAGAAGCTATCATAGGAAAAAAGGTTGATTTTGTTTTCGTAGGTTCTTGTACCAACGGAAGAATTGAAGATATCAGATCTGTAGCCGAATTTGTAAAAGGTCATAAAAAAGCAGATAACGTTACTGCTTGGATTGTACCAGGATCTCGCGAAGTTGAGAAATTGGCGCATGAAGAAGGTTTGGTAAAAATCTTGGAAGAGGCTGGATTCGAACTTCGTCAGCCAGGTTGCTCGGCTTGCTTAGCGATGAATGATGACAAAATTCCATCTGGAAAATATGCAGTCTCTACTTCCAACAGAAACTTTGAAGGTCGTCAAGGGCCAGGGGCACGTACAATGCTCGCATCTCCATTGACAGTAGCAGCAGTAGCCGTGACAGGTGAAATCTGTGATCCAAGAGAAGTGTTCCAAAACTAGAAGCTAGACATAAGAATCTAGACTCAAGACTCTCCCACGTGTGTTTAATCAAACTCAACTTAGGGAAATGGTCTATTTGTCAGATGGTACTTAGGAGGTCTTTTACCAATTAAACGAAAAAAAATGGCTTACGATAAATTTACTGTTCTCAACAGTACAGCGGTTTCCTTACCGACTGATAATGTGGATACAGATCAAATCATCCCCGCTCGATTTCTGAAAGCTACTGAGCGTGTAGGTTTCGGGGACAATCTTTTCCGTGACTGGAGATACGATGTAGAGGGAAATCCTAAAAAGGATTTTGTTCTGAACGATCCTACTTACAGCGGTAAAATCTTGCTTTCGGGCAGGAACTTTGGTTCTGGCTCCAGCCGAGAGCATGCAGTTTGGGCACTTTATGATTATGGCTTCAGATGTGTAGTTTCTAGCTTTTTCGCAGATATCTTCAAAAATAACTGTCTAAATATCGGGGTGTTACCTGTGACTGTATCGCCAGAATTCTCAGATAAATTGATGGATACTATTACAGCTAATCCTGCTGCGACTATTACGGTAGATATTCCTTCTCAGAAGATTACGTTGGATTCCACTGGAGAATCTGAGTCTTTTGACATCAATGAATACAAGAAAGATAACATGCAACATGGCTTCGATGACATCGACTATTTATTGAATATGTCTGAGGAAATCGACGCATTTGCAGCGAATAAATAGGTGGAAATGACCGCAGGGAAGCGCATTGAAATAATGGACACAACGCTGAGGGATGGTGAGCAGACCTCAAGCGTTTCCTTTTTGCCTTCTGAAAAGCTGCAAATCGCTAAACTTCTACTGGATGAACTGAAGGTGGATCGTATAGAGGTGGCTTCAGCACGAGTTTCAGATGGTGAATTAGAAGGAGTACAGAAAATCACTACTTGGGCGGCTCAAAAAGGCTACCTTGATCGTGTAGAGGTTTTGGGTTTTGTAGACACACCTGCTTCGGTGGATTGGCTTTTGAAAGCTGGCGCCAAAGTGATGAATCTCCTGACCAAAGGCTCGCTTAATCACCTGATTCACCAGCTGAAAAAAACTCAAGCAGAACATTTCGAAGATATTAAAAGGAGCATAGCTTATGCTCAAGAGAATGGTATCGATGTAAATGTATATCTGGAAGATTGGTCAAATGGAATGCGGAACTCGCAAGAATATACGCTTTCGTTGATCGAATTCCTGACCACTCAGCCAGTGAAGAGAATCATGCTCCCAGATACTCTAGGGCTACTTTCACCTGAAGAGACTAAGCGTTTTTTTATCCAGATTTCCTCTAAGTTCCCTGATACGCATTTTGATTTTCATGCGCATAATGATTACGATCTTTCTGTCGCTAATGTGATGGAAGCCATCATGTATGGGGCATCAGGAATCCACACTACAGTAAATGGCTTGGGCGAGAGAGCTGGAAATGCTCCCCTTGAGTCAGTTATTGCTGTGATCAAAGATTTCACGGATCTTCAAATCAATGTGCAGGAGCAGAAAATCTACCGTGTAAGTAAGTTGGTAGAGCAGTTTTCCGGTCAGCGTATTCCAGCCAACAAACCTGTAGTCGGCGAAAATGTATTTACGCAGACAGCAGGAATTCACGCGGACGGAGACAATAAAAAGAATCTTTATTTCAACGACTTGCTTCCTGAGCGATTTGGCCGCCAACGGAAATATGCCTTAGGCAAAACTTCCGGCAAAGCCAATATTCTCAAGAACCTGGAGGAATTGGGGATTTCTTTGGAAAAAGAGGAACTCACTAAAGTAACTCAGCGCATCATCGAACTCGGTGATAAAAAGGAGCGAGTGACTACGGAAGATTTGCCTTACATCATTTCAGATGTGCTGCAAAACAATTCTATTTCCAAAAATATTTTCATCGAAGGTTACCATATGACTCATTCTCACGGGTTGAAGCCATCGGTACAGTTGAGATTGAACATATATGGGAAATCTTACGATGCTACCGCCACTGGAGATGGTCAGTATGACTCCTTTATGCGTGCGGTGAAAAAAATCTATAAATCCCGGGATAGACAACTTCCTAAGTTGATCGATTACCATGTTTCCATTCCTCCTGGAGGGAAAACAGATGCTTTTGTGGAGACTGTGGTGACATGGGATTACGGTAAAATATTTAAAACGAAAGGGTTAGATCCCGATCAAACAGTGGCGGCGATGATGGCCACGGAGAAAATGCTGAACATTGTCGAATCATTTAATCAAACACCAACGAAAGAAGAATCCAAGATTTATGGAAATGAATATCGCGCTGTTGCCGGGTGACGGCATCGGACCTGAAGTAATCGACCAGGCTGTAAAAGTAGTGAAAGCTATCGGCCAGAAATTCGGACACAAAATCACTTTTACAGAAGCAGTCGTAGGTGCAGCCGCAATTGACGCGACTGGGGAGCCTTATCCTGATGCTACTCACGAAATTGCGGCAGCTTCGGATGCAGTGCTTTTCGGAGCTATCGGTGATCCAAAATACGATAATGATCCTAAAGCTAAGGTTCGTCCAGAGCAAGGATTGTTGCTGATGCGTCAGAAATTGGGGTTGTTTGCTAATGTTCGCCCAACTTTCACTTTTCCTTCTTTGGTGCACAAATCGCCGTTGAAGTTGGATCGTGTAGATGGAGTTGACTTGGTGTTCTTCAGAGAATTGACTGGCGGAATATATTTCGGCGAGCCAAGAGGAAGAAATGAGCAAGGCACCAAAGCTTTCGATACCAATGTTTACAGCAAGTTTGAGATTGTACGTTTGGCGAGAATGGGTTTTGAAGCTGCGCAAAAAAGAAGAAAACTGTTGACCTGCGTAGATAAAGCTAATGTGATGGCGACTTCCAGACTCTGGAGAGAGACAGTACAAGAGCTTGCACCGGAATATCCTGATGTGAAAGTGGAATATGAATTCGTAGATGCTGTGGCGATGCGATTGATTCAATGGCCAAAAGCTTACGATGTATTGATAACTGAAAATTTATTCGGTGATATTTTGACGGATGAAGCTTCTGTGATCTCAGGTTCTATGGGACTTATGCCATCAGCTTCTTTAGGTTTGGGGGTGAAATTATTCGAGCCGATTCACGGATCTTATCCACAAGCAAAAGGAAAGGATATTGCAAACCCGTTAGCAACGATACTTTCTGCTGCGATGATGTTTGACTATGCATTTGATTTGAAAGAAGAGTCTGAACTAATTTCCAAAGTGGTTAATCTTTCCCTAGAGGAAGGATATGTAACGGAAGATATCGCTGATGGCGGTACGGCTTATAAGACTTCTGAAGTTGGCGACTGGCTAGCTGCGAAGATTTTGGCTTAAGATAAAGTCATTTGAAATATTGAAAACCACCTTGAGAGAGGTGGTTTTTTTACGTCAAATTTGGCAAATCCTTGACCGAAATCTAACATTCAGTTACTTAAAGTTGCTTAACTTAAGACTTCAAACCCCATCCAGATGAAATTCTACTACGCTATTTTTGCGCTTGCTTTACTTTCCTTGATGTCCTGTGCCACCCAAAAAGAGAACAACTCAGCCAAACAATGGTACAAAGGCAACTTGCACACGCATTCCTATTGGAGTGATGGAGACGATTATCCTGAAATGATAATGGATTGGTATAAGTCGCATGAGTATGATTTTGTGGTACTTTCTGATCACAATACCTTGGCTGAAGGGGAGAACTGGAAGTTGATTCCCAAATCTCCATCGCATGAAGTTGGCTTCCAGAAATACTTGGATAAGTACGGAGAAGAGGTTCAATACCGTGAAGACTCCGCAGGGAGAATTGAAGTGAGACTAAAAACGCTGCCTGAATATGCGCCAATGTTCGAGGTGGAAGGAGAATTTTTGATCATTCAATCCCAAGAATTGTCAGATTCATATGACAAAAAGCCACTCCATATGAATGTGACAAACATTCAAGAGAAAATAGAACCGCAAGGAGGGAATTCAATATCGGATGTAATGCAGAGAAGTTTGGATAAGGTGAAAGCACAACGAGACTCTACTGGCATTCCAATGTTTATGCATATCAATCATCCAAATTTTGGCTGGGCGATAACTCCTGAGGATATTATTACGCTGGATGGAGAGCGATTTTTCGAAGTATATAATGGTCACCCACAAGTTCATAACTATGGCGATTCGCTTCGACCAAGTATGGAAGTCCTTTGGGACAAAATTCAGGCGGCTTATCTTCAAGACAACAAGCCTTTACTTTATGGATTGGCAGTGGACGACGCACATAATTACCATGTGTTTGATGAAAACAGTAGCAATCCAGGTAGAGGTTGGGTGATGGTTTTGGCGGAAAATTTGGAACCTGCGTCTCTAGTGGAGGCAATGGAGCGCGGTGATTTCTATTCGAGTACAGGTGTGACATTAGAAGAAATTGACTTTGATGGCAAAAGGCTGAATGTAGAAGTTCTACATGAGGAAGGGATAGACTATACCATTCAGTTTTTTGGCACTAAAAAATCTAATCCAGAAGCTAGCGGACTATTGCTAAAAGAGGTGCAGAATAAAAGTGCATCCTATATTTTAGAAAGTGATGATATGTATGTGCGTGCTAAAATCATTTCTTCTAAGCCAAAAGAGAATCCATATCAGCTTGGGGATACAGAAGTTGCTTGGACGCAGCCCGTAGTAGGTAAGTGATATTCATGCTTTAGCTGATTTTGTCTAAAGCGGGTGAATGACTTTAACCTTTTGAGATCTTTTTCATCAATTCATTCACAGAGATATCTTCCTCAAGAATTGGCCAGTGAATGTCATGGCCGGAAGGTGATATAGTATAGATTGAACGCTCAAAATCTGATGCTGCTAAAAGTTTTTCTGAGATATCAGCTAGTCTAATGATGACTTCATAACCATCGAAAAAGACAATCACACTGTCTTTCACAAAAAATAATTCT
>Ga0105055_10001121_pt1 | contig 43158 bp, 41 predicted proteins | sample BON03_FD_78090 | JGI IMG/M metagenome (GOLD analysis project Ga0105055, IMG submission 78090) | Freshwater microbial communities from Lake Bonney liftoff mats and glacier meltwater in Antarctica - BON-03 | ecosystem: Environmental > Aquatic > Freshwater > Ice > Glacier meltwater | place: Lake... | reverse complement strand
TTATTTCAAATAATGCCCAACCACATGCACGGTATTATTGCATTGGTAGGGGCAACCCTTGCGGTTGCCCCAAATGACAATAATGTCCCAAATGATGGCAATTCCGTCGTGGTAGGGGCAGGGGTTAACCCTGCCCCTACCACGACGCCGACGACGGGAACAATATCGAATATTGTTGGGGCATATAAATCGTTGGTGGCAAATGGCTGTTTGGATATTTACAAATCAAAAAATGAAACAATGGGCAAATTATGGCAACGCAATTATTACGAACACATCATCCGAAATAAAAAATCCTACCAAACCATTTCAGAATACATTGAAAACAATCCAACCAAATGGACAGATGACAAATTTCATACATTGTGAACAGCGAAACCCTCCTATACCAAAACCAAGACGGCAACATCAAAATAGATGTTCGCTAAGGCTTTACGTTGAATAGCAGCAAAAAATATTTGAAAAGGAAGCCAGCTTGAAAGAGTTAGAAGAAGACATTCAATAATTAAAGAAACTGAAAAAGTGAAATTCACCGAAGTTGTCGATGACAAAGCCAAATACACTGATTGGAGCAAACGGGATGACATCAAGGCCGAACTAAAAGTAGATCTGATTATATTATTGGCCGAAAACGATTATCCTCCTGTGGACAGGAATGAGGTGTATAAAGAAATTTTTGAGCAAGCAGAGAACTTTAAGAAGTATCAGAGGTGAGAATAGGTTGATTTATATTTAGTATAGAACAGTTTACAGGGTTTTTTTTTATCAATATCTCCCATTGCTTCAGTAGTAAAAACAATCTCAAATATCATATGCCAAGAAGTTCCTTCAATTGATCGTCTGTCAATTTAAAAGTTTTACCCTCATTGTAGGACTGAATACTTTTTGCCAATCGTTTTTGAATAACCGGATCGTCAAAAAATGGGTCATTTTTTATGTTGTTTGAAATTTCATATACTTTGTTTTTTCCTCTCTGTATGATAACACGCTCATTTTTATCTATTAAATCCAGGTATTTTTTGAGGTTTTGACGAAATTCTCTAGTGCTTACTACAACCATGAAATTAGAAATTTTGTGTACACGATAAGATACACAAATTTAATTGGAAAAGTTCAAAGTTGTATCGGAAAAAAGATTGCTCCTCATGTAATTGACGGTTTGAAAATCACCACCTTTCCCCATCAATTCATCGAAATGCGATAGCGGTAAAAGACATTGTAATCCAGTTCCGTTTCTGATTTTGGCTTGATATAGATGATGTCATCAGCATCCATAAAATGAACCTCACCCGGTATAGGAAGTTCAGCAATAGGAGCCTGATTTCCTTTGGTATCCGTTAGTATGTATTTGGCACGATGATGCTTTTTCGATGCTTCCTGGAATTCAGGATCATTATACAATTCCCACTCTTTGGCCTGAAAAGTTTCAAAGACAGCCCTTGGAAATGCTGTGTGAAACTGCAACAAGAAGTATTCTCCGCCAGCACTTAGGCGAAGAAAATAAGGATACAGTGAACCACTGTCCTCTTTGACATCATAGGAGGAGTTCTCAATTCGTTCAGGATGAAACAGCATAATCTCAGACAATGGAGAGAGACCATTACCATTCAGTTGATAATAAAACAACTGATTGCCATAAAGCGGGAGTATGGCAACCACCTGATCTGTTTTGGACACTTGTACAAATGGAGTGGTATAGCCTACCCATTTTTTCTCCATTCTGGGCTTCCAGGTATCGGGATAGAGATTTAGCCGATATAAATCCTCTGAACCTGCTTCATAGATAAATCCAGTTTCTGCTTTCTCATAAAAGTCGCCATTTTGCTCCTTTCATATCTGTAAGAAAAAACGTCGACATTTGCTTTTCATTCAAGAGTAAGCGATCCGAATTTGGATCCTTGTCTGTGAGATAGAGTTCCAGCAAGGACTCCACCACTACTGAGTCCAAAAATTCAAATTCGACCTCAATACTTGAAGAGGCATTCTCACCATTTTTTTCTCCAGGGCTGCAAGAATAAAATACAAGTACTATAAGAACAGGTATAAAAGACTTTACCATATATTTGGATTATTGTAAAACAGAGGCAATACAAGTATATATTAAATCATTAGGCTTTAACTGTTTTGGACCAGGAATTTGAGGGAATAAATTGAAATCTTAGTCTAAATAGCATGCTAACATTAATTCAAAACCATTAATAGGTCTATTGAAGATGAAAAATAGGACAATTGTAACATTGGAAATAGTACAAATTAAAAGTGGGTGCTATACCATCTGCATTAATCCCTTTATGAATTAAGACAGTTTGTAAAAGGATTCAATTCTCCTGATTTATAAATATGATTAAATTGTCTAAGAACCGAAATTTGACAGATAGTTTAGATGGATGGCGAAGCTTGGATGTACCGGAAGTCTGGGAATATAATTATAGCAATGTAATTATACTTCGTGAGAAATAAAACCTCATTATAAATTGAATTAGAGTAATTTAGAGTTATAGATAATCATTTACCTCCCGATACAGGAATTGCTTGCTTATTGTACTGCTTTATAATCCCAGGCTGAGGCAATATTTTAATATTTCTTATTAAGTTCATTACCTAATTTTTACTATTTTGCATTTCAAATAAACCAACACTTTTAATGAAGGCTAAACAAATCATACAAAATCAAATTGAAAGATTACGTCATGAACTTAGTGGGGACGAATTGGCTTTTGGCGAAATCATTTTTAATAATGGTTCGTGCCAGATTTTGTCTCAATCCGCAATTTTGTATGAACTTGTGCTGACGCATGAGGAAGCTGATAAATCAGCTGAATATGCTCTTTCTATTGAAGATGATGGGAATATTGAGCCATTTATAAGTAAGGAGCCTCGTGGCTGGGATCGATATTCGTTTGCATGCTTATTGCAAGTGGAGCATGAATTAGCACTGCTGGACAACAAAGAGCCACCGGAATATAAAAAGTATAGCCGAAAAGGCATGATTAAGCGGGTATTGAAGGAACGCAGGCTGAAAGCGGAAAAGGCTGAATACCAGATTAAATGGGCGGACAATATCTTCGGTAACCACATCCTGACTAACGAAGCTGGAGTTAAATACACTGTTTTCCTTCGTGATTTTGAAAAAGAAACCGGGTATAGTGATAGCGAAGATGCCCGATACAACAAATTAGGGACGACCAAACACATCATGTATGCATTCATGCAGATCAAAGATCAAAGATCGCTGTATAAGCGTTTGAAAAAAACATACCCTTTCATAGAAATTTATTGCGATCCGTTGAATGAAAATGCGATCACGTGGCATTACCCACATGAAATGGCATTAGAAGAACAGCGTTTGATTTCTAAATACTTTAAAAAGGCTACATTTATAGCTCCTGAAAATGAGGCTGGTTTTTTGGGATTTATAGAGGAGGCCGCTGAAAGCAACCTCATACAAATCCGACCAGAAGTAACGGCCAGGCTTGAGTTGTTATTTGAGCATCGGATGCTTGAAAAGCTGGCCGAAAATAAAAAACCAGATTTCTCAGTGCTTAAGGTTAAACTCTTTGGTTACCAGAAGGAGGGTGTCTCCTTCGCAGTTTTCCGTAAGGCTGCAATCATTGCTGATGAGATGGGACTTGGAAAAACTATTCAAGCGATAGGCACTGCGGTATTGAAGAAGCAATTCTTCGATTTCAGGAAAACAATGGTGGTATGCCCGGCATCTATTAAAGAACAATGGAAAAATGAAATAGAAAAATTCAGTGAAGAAAAAGCTATTGTTGTCCAGGGTACCCCTGATGAAAGGGCCCTGCAATACCAAAGCAAGGAACATTTCTTTTTCATTGTTAATTATGAAACCATTCTCCGCGATCAAATGGCCATCAATAAAGCAGAAATGGATTTTCTGATCCTAGATGAAGCACAGCGCGCAAAAAACTATGAAACAAAAACAGCATCATCTCTAAAACGTTTAGCTGTAAAACATACGCTGGTAATTACCGGCACACCCATCGAAAACAGGTTGATCGATATTTTTTCGATCATGAATATTATTGAGCCGGAGTTTCTGGGCCCACTTTGGGAGTTTTCTTATCAGCATTGCCTTTTCGACCCTCAGCGACCAAACAAGATCAATGGCTACTATAACCTGAAAAGCCTGAATAAAAAGATGGAAAATGTTCTCATTAGGCGAGAGAAACGAAAAATTCTAGACCAGTTGCCTAATATTCAACAAACGGATGTTACCCTGAATTTATCACCTTTACAGGCGGATTACCATGCTTCATATGCCAAAGGCTTAGCACAAATTATCAGGAAAAAATTTTTGACCCCCTATGACCTCAAGCGCATGCAGCTGCTGCTGGCCAATATGCGCATGGTATGTGACTCTACCTATCTAATAGATGGTGAAACGAATGAGTCGCCCAAGCTTGTGGAGCTCGAACATATTTTACTGGATCAGCTCGAGGTTAAAATCCAGGACCGCAAGATTATTATTTTCTCTGAGTGGGTAAAAGTCCACAAGCTCATTGGCCGAATGCTTCGTGAACATGCCATCGGTTTTGTAGAGCTAAACGGGAAAATTCCAGTGAAATCCAGGGGTGAGCTAATCAGAAAGTTTGAAGAAAATCCTAATTATAAAATTTTTCTCTCCACCGAAGCCGGCGGATCGGGTCTCAACTTGCAGGTAGCAGATACCTTAATCAATTTCGAGTTGCCTTGGAATCCCGCCAAGAAGAACCAGCGTATTGGCCGAATTGATAGGCTGGGGCAGAAGAGCAATCAACTTACAGTCATTAATTTACTTACAAAAAATTCCATAGAGGAACAGATAGCTTCAGGTCTTTTGGTCAAGCAGAGCCTGTTTGATGGCGTTTTTGGCGATGACGCCAATAGAGATTATGTAGACTTTACTACGAAGGGACGGTCTCAGTTTATACAGCAGTTGGAGGAATTTGTGGATGGTATGGATCAACAATCCGAATCACCAAAGGTGGAAAAGGAAGCAGCGTTGGAAGAGGCTGTGCAAATGCCAAAACCGTTAAGTGATTTGCAACAGGAGCTGGACTTTTCAGGTGATGATACCGAACCGGCTGAGGTAAAGCCTGCCCAACAAGAAAGGCAGTCAGTTCATGTTTCTAACAATGATGCACAGCAACTGGAAGAGGTGATGAACCACGGGATACAGTTTTTGGCTGGTATGTTTAAAATGTCCACAGGAAAGGACTTGGGTACGGAAGGTCAGTCAATAGCAGTAGATAAAGAAACAGGGGAGGTGACTATGAAGTTTAAACTACCAATATAAAACTTATAGGATTAGTGGTGAAGTGTTTTCTTGTTTTTTTCTGCGTGAATCTGGTTCTATTAAAAGCTGAGGATTCTCCTTTAGGGATAGTAATATTTATCCAATGAGCAGATATGGGGATTGATTTCGAGGAAAAGGCCTTTTACGATATCCTGAAAGCTTTAGCTGTAAAGTATGACTTTGTGTATCCTGAAGACAAGTTGATCCACTTGGCGGAATTGGTGAAGGGTGTTGTCGATGACAAAGCCAAATACACCGATTGGAGCAAGCGGGATGACATCAAGGCAGAACTAAAAGTAGATCTGATAATTTTATTGGCCGAAAACGATTATCCTCCTGTGGACAGGAATGAGGTGTACAAGGAAATTTTTGAGCAAGCAGAGAACTTTAAGAAGTATCAGAGGTGAGAATTGGTTGATTTCCTTTGGTAAATATCGGTTTGGCGCTTAATTTCCTAGATAAAAAGTGTAATTAGTTAAAAATATGTAAGAGAAATTCATCGCTAAGAATTTACTACATGTGAAAGATGCAGAAAGTCTATCAGATGAATTTGACAAGTTCTGGAGTGAGGAGAAGATTAAAGCATTTGACAGCATCATCAAGGGAGAAATGCTGTCACCAGAGAGAACAAAGGCACTGATAGAAAACTATCTAATCTCAGAGTACGAATAAATAAGGGATGAGGTACTTGACCTCATAGAAGGTGATAAATCTACTGTATTAAAACGTAAGGCTTTAGTTTATAGGATGTTTAACAGAATAGTAGACTTTGTGGAAACGTTTGTTGTGGGTGTTAGTAAATAGGAAAATCATGAAAGAATCATTCCCGGTAAATCTTGCATTAGACACATCTTTTTTTGTGAAGAATAATTTTTTGGTTGGAAAAAATTTCTTCCGTTTGAAAAGCTTGGTAAATGATGGGATTATATCAATTTTCCTAACAGATATTACATACAGAGAAATTCAAAATAGATTTAAAATCAACCTAATAGGGGCAGTTAACAAAGTAGAAAAGCATGTTTCTTTTCTTGAAAAAGATGGGATGATATTAAAGAATTTCCCTGAATATTTACCATACTTCAGGTTACCAAATATCCATTTAGAAATAATAGATTAGATATTGAACAAAAACTTAATAATTATTTAGAAGAAATTGTTGGTGAAGAGGCAAATTCAATTTCTTCTATTAATGATGTTGAAATTGAAGAAGTTATATTCTCTGATGTAACATCGATTGAATTAGGAGATTACAAGTTGATTGAAATGGATGCAAAGAAAGGTATTGCTACACTTCAACTTAATTCTAATTTTGCCTATCAGGTACATTTAATAGGAGATGATTATAAATCTGCCATATATGATAGTGAAGACGGAGGGAGTATGGTTGAATTTGAATGAAATTGAATTTCAATCAGAGGGTTCATGCCAAATTGAAGCATATCTAACTTTAAACTTTGAAGTTGATAAAATTTATTTATCTGAATTTTATGTAGATTCTGTTGAATTTATTGATGACTTAGACATTATCGGAGGGCTATATTAATCTGATTTGATCATGACCTTCTTTGCTAAACAGACCTATCAATTTACAAGTTTAACCACCTTCGAACCAAATCCTTGATCAACTCACTTTTACTTGCCTATTCGTTATCTTGAATCTTTTCTTTCACTCAGCGATAATTCGTTTCAATTACCGTTATTGTTTGTCTAGCTATATTGTATTTGATTTTGCTAGATCATCACTAAATACCTCCCCAATCAAACTCCAGAAAACATTATTCTTACTTCCATTGTAGAAATTTACATCTGCCTCATACAGTTCTTTGGGATTTTGAGTACAGAACCGGGCTGGTGGGATTGGGCCTATTAGTAGTCGTGTAGCACCTTCAGGAATGAAAGGTAATTACGGGTGGATAGTTTTCATGTTAGTTATAATTATGGTTATTAAGATGGTATTAATTCAACTTCTCAAGATCCTGATTAAAAAAGAAACCAGCACTAATTTTCTACCGTTACCTTCTTTGTGGAACCTTATAAAGAGCCAATTTAGATACATTATTAACAGGTAAGATATAAAGTTAATCAAGGAGGTCAGGTTTTCCACCCTTCCTTTTCATTTACCTTAACCAATAGAATCTTAAAGTCTTCTTTAAATTCAGCAATATCCGTTTTGATTTCGGCGATTTCGAACTTGGCATTTCCCCCTTCATGCTGAGTATTATCCCAGATCATGTTTTCTTATTTTGTTGTCAAGATGCAATCAGTTTTCATGAATGAGGTTGCCTGAGTTAAAGTATCAAAATTTAGACGAGTAATTTTGATAGGATTACAATACTTGAGATCAGAGGTAGATTATATATAATAATAATTAAGACTGGAGGCTTGAAGTTCATTTTGAAAAGATTGAATTATTTAAATTTACTAATGCTTTTTAATATCTGGAAAAATAAAACTTTCATCAATGCTGTGTTCTTTCAAATATTTTAGGACATCCTTTTCTAAGGAATTTGGTAAAATATATTTAGTTATTTTATAATTAAAAAAATGATCATCTTCGATTAAACCCATTTTATCAAATTTAGGTAAACCATCTCCACTTCTGATTTTTTCTAATGGATATATCTTTGCTGCTTGAGTCGAAAACCAACCTTTTTGGTTAATAATTCTTTTATCCTGAATAAAATCTATCGGATTTATAAATTTAATTATTCTATGACTTGGAATACCCTGATAATTTTGGGGAATAATATCCCAAGGATCAATAATTATTGAAAATATAGCTTTATTAAACATTGTATTTCTACTTGAAAATGCAAAAAAAAGTGCCCCTCTGATGTCTTCTGTCCAATCAATCAAACTTGTTTTAGCTCCATAATGTTGTGCAATTGATAATTTTTGGATTATTGAATGGTTGTTCCATTTTTTGTTTTGTTGTTTTTTGAAAAACAACTCTAAACTCTTTAATTCAGTCTTGTAAAACGATTTTAATAAATTTTCATCTCTTAAGTTTCTATAAAGGCCAGACTCAAGGTTTCGATCAGAACGGCTTTGCCCCCTAAAAAGTTGAATTTCGTTTTTTAACAATTCTTCATTGCTGAAAAAATTAATAAATCCTTCGAGATTTTCTACATTAATGGATCGATAGGCTCTTTTCATAAAAAAAAATATTTTATAAAGACCATTTAATAATTAAGATAAGATTAAGCATCTTCTTCCACTATCTCAATCTCCTCCTCACTCAATTCATACAACTCATAAATCAATTGATCAATTTCAGTTTCGAGTGTAGAAGTGTTTTCTAGCGGAGATTCCTTTTTGATTTCAATTACTTGAGTACCTAGTCTTTTAATTTTTTCACGTATTTCAAAAGTAGGCTCGATGACTGGTATCTGTGCTAAATATTGTCTGATAAATCTTAGATAACCTCCTCTGATAGTTGAAGTTAAGTTGGAATAAAAGAAGTGAACTAATTGAGAATTTATTAATGCTAATAAGTATATGTCCGCTTTTGGAATAGCATAAGCTGTATTGACACAATACATTCCACTGGAATCCATGAGGGCTTCCGCTTTTTGAGATATATCTGGTATCATAATTTTATCCTTCTCAAACTCTTCATAATAATCGCAAGCCCTTAACTCCCACCAGAAATCACCTTGATCAGTTCGTTTTTTAGCAGCTAATTCATAAGGTTTTAGATGTCGAGCGATAGCTGGATAGTTAGATCTGACCCAATTCCAGGCAGGATCAGTTTCCATAAATCCGTAACGTGGTGGTTCACTCACTTTATCAATATAGTTGGGATCAGTTTCTGGTAAATTACTTTTGATTGTAATTCCTTTAGGAAATAAGATTAGAAATTTTTCGGTTTGTGGTGTTTGATACCGCTTAATATCCCTTCCAGCTAAAAAAGGCTTGATCACTTCTGCACTTCGTGGATCTTCAGCTATAAGTCTGTCTCTGGTTTCTTGATCGATTACAAAGGCTTCGTTTAGTCCAGTTAATACACCTCGAAAGATTTTACCATCCACATACTCAGAAAGAGGAACACCTTGAGATTTAAGCTTTAAAAGTAGTTTTTGTGATTTACTATCTGTCAATGTCCATCCATCATCAGAAAGTCCTTCTGTAAGTACTTCTATACGATTTTCACTTAAGTAATTATACATTCCCAGAGGAAAATCTAGCGTCTTTAAATTTACAGCAGTGAATTTTTCGGCTGGACTGCTTTTGCCTAATCCAATAATGAGCGGGTAGGTGGTGGCTTCTTCGAATACTTGCAAATCTCCAAAGTCTAGCAATTCATGAAGTTCAAAGGTTTTGACATAGCTTCTTAGTGCTTTTCCGTATCCAGCTCTCATCCATTTATTAGGAATAATGAAAACAAAGTTGCCTGAGTTCTTTAACAAATTCATACTCAATTCTACAAAATACACGTAGAGATCAGCCGTGCCTGCGAAGGTTTTGAATCGATCTCTCAGGTAGGGTTTTAAAGATGAAAATTCCTCTTGTCTGATATACGGTGGATTCCCTATCACCACATCAAAACCAACAAATTCACCTTCATCATTTAGCACTTCCGGAAATTCAAACCGCCATTCAAATGCATTCTCAAAAATCTGGTTGGCTTTTATTTCTTCAATTGATGTGTCTAGCTTATTGAGTTCACAGGTCACTTTATCTATTCGCGCCAGCCTGGCTTTTTTTTCTTTTGCGGACTCCTCGAAAAGCCCTGTTTGCATGGTGAGATTATAGAGTTCACCTCCCAAAGTTGCTTTCCGTTTAATTTTGGGATCATTTTTAGCAATTTCTGAGCGGAAATCAGATTTAATCGTGTTAATGAGCTGCTCCATTTCTCGCTTTTCTTTCTTGGTTTCTGCATTCCTGTAGCGATCCACTGCTACACGATAGGAGTCTATGGAGAATTTACTTTTCTTTAGTGCTTGGCTAAGGTCTTCGTTTAGTGCAAACCGAGAAACCAGGGAATTGCCACACTTGATATTGATGTCAATGTTTGGCAGCGTTTCAAGTTCCCTCACCCCCGCCTCTCCCAAAGGAGAGAAGCCAATGGCCCTAAGCCTTTCTCCCTCGGGGAGAGAGGTTTGGAGAGAGGGGGATTTATAATACGCACTTTTTAGCAGCTCAATCCACAAACGCAAACGACAGATTTTGACCGAATTGGGGTTGATATCTACGCCGAAAAGACAGTTTTCTATGATAGTCTGCTTCTCATGAAACAAAGTTTCTTGAATGCGCTGGGATTCCTTGTTGGTAGGATTGTACTCGAAAAGGTCTCCATCTTCATCGGTTACGATCAGTTCATCATTGACCACTTCGACGTGGTATTCCTTTAGCCGCTTTCCATTTCTATCCTGGAGGATTTTGAGGTCGTTTTTTACTGAAATGATCTCATTGAGTGCAGATACTAAAAAGTGTCCGGAACCTACTGCAGGGTCACAGATTTTAATCGTATTGATGATTGAATTTGCTTCTTCATACGTAAAGATTTCGTTTGGGCCGATAATATCGTAGATGTCGGGAAAGAATTTTAATTCCCTGATCTTATTTTCCCTCACCCCCGGCCCCTCTCCCAAAAGAGAGGGGTGAATTGTCTCCGAATGGTATTTTACTGCTTCAAAGATTTTTTCGGTTTCCCAGATGGCTTCTTCGTTTGAAAATCGAAGGATAGTAATCCCAAGTTCTTTCAACTCATAAGATCTTCCTTCATCATATTCTTTCTGATCAATAGCTAGATGATACCCTCCATCTAATTCAATCCCCAGCATGAGCTCTTGGCAGAAGAAATCAAGAATAAATTTTTGATCTACTGGATGCTGTCGCCTGAATTTATATCCAAGTAATTTCCTATTCCTAACCAACTGCCAAAGGAAATCCTCAGCATGCGTAGCATTTTTACGCATATCTCTGGCATTCTGCAATAAAGCAGGGTCTATTTTTTGAACACCAAGCGTAATCTGGGAACTTCCTCCTCTCCTCAAAGGAGAGGGGCCAGGGGTGAGGTTTTTTACCGCATCATTAAACTTCTCCAAAACAGCTCTTCGGATCGTCTCTCTACACATATACATGGTAATAAAACCAGGTGTAAAAAATGAACCATCCTTGTAGCCATTAATCTTTTCGAAGATTAGTCCTAAAACGGAAGCATTGATCAGCGTTTTATTGTCTTCTTGGATATCCTCTGAGCCCTCACTGGCAAAATCATATGCATCGAGAAATTTGAAGAGGTATTCTAGCGTATTTAAAGTGCCGGTCAATTTTTTACCTTGATCATTTTTCAATACCGTGGATGAAATCACCGGAATGGTTTTTTCATTCTTCAGGAAATTGATCATGATCGTTTTTTGCTCCATTTCCGTAGGCTCAAAAAGTGAAGAATTAAGGTAGGGAACTTGGGCAAATGCTTGCTTCACGTCCTCATTTCTATCCTCTTGTCTTTTTGCCAAGACCTGAAAAAATAGTGAATTCAGGTCATCCCAATCATGGATATTCTTCTTATTCAGGAAAGAATAAGCGGTATCTCCTTTATGGTAAGTGATCAATTGTGCTTCCAAAAGTTTTAGGAAGAGCACCCGGTTAATCCAAGTGATACTAAGTTCCAAGCCCACATTAAAAAGACGCTCATCATTTGTACTTCCATATTGACCGGGCTTTTCCAGTTGGCCAAGTTTGTCCAAGGAATCCAACTGAATAACGGCATCTTCTAGTATACTTCCAGAATTTCGCTCACCAGCTTTACTTCTTCCGATTAGCTTTTTTCCACCCTCCTTGGTTTCAGTAAGTCCAATAATATGTAGCAATTCCCCATAAAATCGCTTGTCCAGACTATTGCTATCATTGGCAAAAGGAAGCTTCAACAAATGCTCAGGAGAAAGCAGCTTATATAGCGCAATTAGTTTTGCATCGTCTTTCTTGTCCGAATTGCGCAATGGCTTGTCATAATTTCGGATATCAAAATAAGTGAAATCTATTTGTGCTTTGACTTTCTCAATTTCAGGTTCGGCAATGTGCTTGTAGAAAAAATCTGTTTTAAATTCTGCTAGCCTTCCGCTTTCAAAATCCTCAAATTGCTTTACTAAAGCCTTGTTTTGTGCAAAATTCCTGTCAAATGTCTGGGCATCGAAGATAAACCACTCATTGATATTGGTGACTATCAAATGCTTTACTTCTAAGTTTTTATGAGTAATCCGCTCTCGTAAATAATACAAGACCAATTCATGAAGTGCTTTGGAATTGATGTTTGTTGCCGTAAGCATTTCCGATTTATTAGTCGGTTTTTTTGCTTCTATAATTACTCCAACGGTAGATTTTGCTTTGTCTCCATTATGAATCACTAGATCATTGCGGCCTTTGGTATTGATATAATGATTGGGATCGTAATAGGTTTTCTTTAGGAAATCTAAGATTAGATTTTTATGAAACTCTTCAGACTCAGATTCATTGACATGATCGATTAACTTGGAGAGGTTGGCTTTGAAGGATTCTATGTCAACCCTATTGGGTTTTACTTTAAGAAATGCTTTGTTGAGTGCTTGTTTGGGTTTTTTTAAATCGCCGATCATTAGAAATCTCTTGAATAAAAATAACTTTTACCAAGATGCATTTTTTTACCAAATTTTAAAACTAGAAATCCCTCATTTCTAAAATTATTTAAAGAATAGTTTTAATTGAATAGAAAAAAGCTTCTTTTACTTTATCCAGCCTTGATCCAAATCTTAGCGCTCACAGTTGCTTTTTCCAACTATTTAACGAAACCCTATAGCGATAATACACATTCTAATCCAGTTCCGTTTCTGATGTTGGCTTGATATAGATGATGTCTCTTTTTTAGAAATTATCTCCAATTCTTTTTCCATATGCTAAGCCCTTTCAAACTTTTTCAACTTTGGATTGTTGCGCTCGAATTCTTTGATGGCCAGAGCCATGTCATATTTGTTCTGCATTCTAGTCCACATTTCGGCACTACCACCAAAAACTGTCTGAATTCGGAGGGCGATATTTGGTGAGATTCCACTTTTTTCATTAACAATTTTTGATACTGTTAGCCTCGAAACCTGCAAAAGCTCTGCGACTTCTCCAAGTTTAAGGCGATTTGGTTTAATTACCTCCTCGAAAAAAATTCTTCCTGGGTGAATGTATGTTGCAATATGTCTTTCCATTTTATTTAAACTTTAGTGATAATCTTCTAAATCCAAATCGTATGCAGCCCCAGTTTTGTTGTCATAATTGTGAATGTAATGCGCCAATTACTTGAAATCTCAAGGGACCAATCTCCTTTTCTATTTCCTTTTAGTGGGTGAGGTTTTAATTCAGGGAATGGGTATAGGTCATCAGGTACCTTTTCGATACTATCGATAATCTCCATTACCATCTCAATCTTCCGGATCATGGTTGACGGAAGTTTACTTCTATCACCCTTGACCCAATAGTTTTTTAGGACCTTAACTTGAGTATAACCTGGGTTGAGGATAAAAAACCTATTATTTATCATCGTAATGGCCGTATGCTCCCAAAACCGTTACAATAATTTTTTCTCCTTCAATCAAGTAGACTAACCTATGCCTCCTGTCAATTCTTCTTGACCATATATTCTGTTGGTAATGCTTTAGTTTTTCAGGCTTGCCGGTGCCCTTTTCCGGATGTTGCTTAAGTTCTTGAATTAAAGAAAAAACTTTTTTTACGAGAGACTTATTTCCTGTCTTCTTCAATTTATCAATATCTTCCATTGCTTCAGTAGTAAAAACAATCTCAAATATCATAGGCCAAGAAGTTCCTTCAATTGATCATCTGTTAACTTAGTAGTTTTGTCCTCATTGTAGGACTGAATACTTTTAGCCAAACGTTCTTGAATAACTGGATCGTCAAAAAACCTATCATTTTTTATGTTGTTGGAGATTTCATACACTTTATTTTTGCCTCTCTGTATGATAACTCGCTCATTTTTGTCTATTAAATCGAGGTATTTTTTTAGGTTTTGACGAAATTCTCTTGTGCTTACTACAACCATGTAATTAGAAATTTGTGTACACAATAAGATACACAAATTTAATTTAAAAAGTTCAAGTTTATCACCGAAATAAGATTGATCCTCATGTAATTGACGGTTTAAAATTCCCATGCTTTCCCACCTTATTCCAACGAAACCCGATAGCGGTAAAAGACATTGTAATCCAGTTCGGTATTGATTTCTCTTTTTTCATGCGCGAAGTTAAATCCCTCCTGACTTTGGTCGGGACAGGCTCTGCCCCCTTTAATTTAAGGGGGAGTGGCTGAAAATGAGATTTGGGTTGATTATAAGATGGGTTTGCTTTGTCTTGTAGTTATCCATATGCTTTTCAAGGCATAACCACCAACAACGCTTACTTTTCTAAAATCGAACTCAGGTTCCCAAAGAAGATTTTGACCTGCGGCATAGCCCAAATTATTTTTGAAACAAAGCTTTCCTTTTCCGAACAGTCCTTCTATTAAAAGAATTAAAATAATTTTGTTTTTAGAAATCTATGCCTAAATTTGCGCCACAATCATGTCAAAGGCATATATAATTTATATAGGTCTTGATTTATAAAGAAGTAGCGAGAGACTGGCTCTATGACCTACTGGCAACCTTCATCAAATGAAAAGGTGCCAATTCCAGACTCTTAAATAAGAGGACTATAAAATAGACATCATGAAGACAAATCTCAGCCCCATTATTTACACCTTTTCGAAGGGATTTTTTCGCCACAAGACGATTCATTTGTGTTGCTGTTTGCTACACAATAGGGATAAGTCTATGCGTGGCTGCATGTAAATTACATTTCCCAATATCCGATATTAAGACGATTCAGTCTACTGAGTGATTGCTGCAGCATCACCCTATAAAAACCTATTTATTATTTATTAACTTTTAAATTATATTATCATGTCAGAATTAGTTCAGAGAACATTCGAAGGAATTATTGAAGCTACAAACAAGGATGCGAGCCTAACAAAAGGAGTTTTTAGAGTCACTTCCGAACTGGATGAGCATGTCCGTGTGAAAAATACGGCGAGAGATTTCGAGTTTATCGCAGATGAGCCGCAAGCTTTGGCGGGAACAAATTTAGGTCCCAATCCTGTAGAGTATCTACTGGCCTCTCTTGGCTCATGCCAGGTGATTACCTATCAAGTTGTCGCTTCCCTAAAAGGAATTCAGTTAAATAATGTCAAGGTAGAAACCAAAGGAAATATAGACTGGAGGGGATTCCTTGGAATAGACGAAAATGTCCGTCCGGGATACCATAAAATAGAAGTGGAAACGATTATCGATTCTGACGAAAGTCCTGAAAGAATACAGGAGCTTATTAAAGAAGTTGAGGCCCGTTGTCCGGTATTGGACAACCTGGTAAACACTTTAAAAGTAGAAAGCAAAATCTCTATTGTCAATGAGAAAAATCCTGTAGTCTAAATTCAGCAGTCATTAACCAAGCAATTATATCCGGCGATGGGAGTAAAGCAGCAAGGATTTTCAATTCATTTTGAAATGCGCTGCAGCCCTGGCCCGGATATAATTTCCTAATTTAGGAATTAGGAGAGGGTAAGAGGTTGGATAGGGTGATGCTTTTAGTTCATCCAATAAACGTCTGATTTTCTATATTTCGGGAGCAGAAAGTAATTCCTCGATTCTTTTTAATATGCCCTTAAATGCTTTTTTAATCGAGTGGTACTACTTTTCTGACTGCATAGGTCTAAAACTTAAAATCAATCACAGCAAAACCCAATTCGTCTTCGATATTTACATAGGACCATAGCTTTCCGTCTTTGAAGAATTTATAGCCATAAGGATCAAATTTCACTACTTTTTCACCTAACGGATTCATTTTATCGTCAAAAACTGTCAAAATTTGTCTAAAAATCAAAGAGTCACCGATTTCACGATCCAGTTCATTGGTAACTCTCCATGCCTTTTTGCCCTTATCATCAAAGTAAAACCTACCGAAATCAACTTGTTTACTGCTTTCCAAATAAAGAGCGTTCATTTCTTCAAAGGTTTCACCTGTGGTTTGAGAGGGAATAGGCTTGCAATTTTTAGTAATTTGAGAACAATACTTTTTTACACTTATTGAATCCTTTTCTAAATTTACCTGATGGACTTCATTAAAATGTGGAGATGAGGCCATAGCCACACCCTCAATTTCGTTCAGGTAAATGCTTTCTATAGACTGGCTCGTCAATTTCCCATCCATGAAGAAGCTTCGGACAAAAGGATGGATTTTTAGGCCCAACTCGAAAGGAATCTTTTTAACCTGAAGCCCTTCCAGAGAAATTATTGCTAAACCCTGCTGAATCTTGCCATCTTCACTATAGGTAGTTATAAGTTTGGAACCATCACCAGTAATTTTAAATTCCGACCCGATCGATTCGCTAGAATTCAAACCATTCAAATGATCAGCGTTCAATTTAATCAGCCGCATCGAATCAAGTTTTGGAGAATATATTCGAATCTCTTTAAACCCCATCATGAATAGATGTCCCCTTTCATCCAAATGAATATTTCTCGGATTGCCTGTTCCCAATGGGCCTTCCCTTTCTAAAGAAAATTTCTCCTTTAGTTTTAACTTTTCTAAATCAATTACTTCAAGTTGATTTGCTTTAGGATTAAAATTGAAAAGATACTTCTGGTCATTTGAAAGTGAAGATATATTTAGACCCCATAGTAGGGAAAAAATATCATCGCCTGCATCCACCATCACCGTATCCACCGTGAAGGTCAGATTTTCTAGAATATTTCCTGAAGCTGTTTTTTTGGAAGATTTCTTACCGCAGGAAAAAATCAAAGGGAATAAAAGGAGGTAGAATACATTTTTCATTGCTCTAAAATTTAAAGTCTATTATTGCAAAACCCAATTCGTCTTCGACATTGACATAGGACCATAGCTTTCCGTCTTTCCAAAAATAGCTTCCCGGAACTTGTTTTAAACCTTCAATTTTGGTTTCACCCAAAACATTGAAGTCTTGGTCATAAGCGAAAAGAAAAACCTCATAGGTAGATGGATCACCTTTTTCTTTGCCCAAAAAAGTCTTTTTCCCCAGCCGCATATACATCTCCCTGGCCTCGTCCCAGCGCGGTTCCATGTAGTTCAAATGCTCGTAAACCTTTTTTCGATCTGCATTAAATTCTGCTTGTTCCACAGGAGAATTATTTACAGAGAATGCCATGTGATTAGGAAAGTTTTTGTGCTGAATATCAACAAATTCGAAGTTGTTCGTCTTCAGATCCAATCTATAAATTGCGCTCATAGCACCTGCGGTGAGCAAAAGCTGTCGATTTTCAATATACATGTTGTTGTCAACGACAAAAAAGTCTATAATCCCATCCACGACCAAAGTTCCGGCAAATTCCCTTACAGCTTTCATTTCAGGTATCGGTTCAATCTGAAGTTCCTTGGTTATCGGGTCGATAATAAATAACAGGTGCTTCCTATTTCCCTGACTTGGTGGTTGGGAATAGATTCGATTATTCTCAAAATCAAAAACACTGTTTTCATACAGCTGTTGTACCTTATTGGCTAGTTCTGGGTCAATTCCTTCTGGCACCACATTTAAACTTTTTACCAGTTCGCCTCTGGTATTAAATATTCCCTGTGTAGTATAGCCGTTAATAAATAAATCCCCATCTGATCCCAACTGAAACCTAAGCCAATTAGAACCAACTCCATTAGGCCCTTCCTCTTGAAATGGAGTTTTACTAACCAACTTGAGGTTATTCAAATCAACCTCCACTAGATTCAGAGGTTTATTTTCAAAAGACAGCAGTTTGATTTTGTCTTGGTTAAGTGCTTTAGTCCCTAGTACTGAGCTTAAAATGAAAATATCATCTCCGGAATCTACCAGTACTGTATCCACCGAGAAGGTCAGATTTTCTAGAATATTTCCTGATTCTGTTTTTTCAGAAGATGCCTTTTCGCAGGAAAAGAAAAGGGGGATCAAAAGGAGGTAAAATAAATTTTTCATTTTTTTTAAATTAAATGCATTCGCATGTAAGCCTAATTCAAACTCGTACTTCTCGGATCTGGGTTCACCATGGTAAATCGATAGTTCGGTATTTACTTGACGATACGTTTTCTAATAGTTAAATAGACCTAAAACAAATATATATTAAAAACTTAGTTTAAAAGCTTAATTACTAAAAAAATAATGATTAACCTTATTGCTTAGAAGATTTTAAATAGAATTATCTAAACCAATAAATGATTTATGGTTTGGGGAGAGGGGTTGAGATAACTTCTAAACACAGCATTGGCTTTGACCGTGATAAACGATTAGTCCACCTTAGATAGAAATAAGTATTGCTTGAGCATTCAAGCATACTGGCATTTGTGCTGAAATAAAAATTAATTCCAAAAGTTAAAAAATAAATAGGTGTTTGAGTTTAATGAACTGATAAATAGATGTGTAAATATTTGTACTTAAAGTATTTTAGAACTGTATTTATCGCCTACTTCCCGATATAGAAAGTGTAACCTATTGTTTTTAGATGTTATTGTGGTGTGGCGGTACAAATCCGGTACAGGATTCAATAGTGATTTTTAAGGCGAAAAATCGTAGAAGAGATTGTTTAATTTCATAAATCATTTTTTATAATTGATCGATAACTTTAAGTCAAATTATAATGGACTTAGCTGCAAAAAAAATAGAAGGGATCAATTGGTTAACCAGGCAAGATGGAGCCATGGTCGAAAAAATAGATGCTTTGCGAAAATCCTCTATGGAATCGGAATATCATTCGAGGATGGGGGAAAAACTGGGATCCAAGCTAAAATGCTGAAAGGCTGACATAGAAACTGGGAGAACATATCGCCAGGAAGATGTTGAGACTTACTTCGAAAGCAAATTGCTTTGATATTCAGTAATTTATGATTCTAGGGTACAAATAGGGTACAATTTTTTCTTTTAAATTTTACTTGAATGGATAAAAAAACGGCTAAATTACTTTTTTCACTGTTTTTCATTATGATGGGAAAAACCAAGAGTCTGTAGATTTAAACCCCTAAAACGATGGAAGCTTCAATATCAAGTTTTCGGCTTATCTCACGAGCCACTTTTAGTGTAGGTTCACTTTTTCCATTGAGATATTCGCTAATTCTTGAACTGCTTATGCCTAAGAAATTAGAAAGAGCTTTTTGGTTTAAGCCACGCTCATGCATTCTCAATTTAATGGCCTCTGCTAGGGTAGGCGGTAATACAGGAAAATGCGCCTCTTCGTAATCTGCAACCAAATCTGAGAGTATATTCAATTCAATAAATCCCTTAGTTTCAGAATTTTCTATATTAACTGGATTAGAAAGCAATTCCTCAATTCTTTCTAAAATGGCGTTATATTCTTTTTCTGATTTGATCATGTTTCAGATAATTTGGATGTCTTTAATTTTGTCATACTCCGCATGAGTTCCAATAAACCGAATGTAAACCTTGCTGGCGTTGAATGAAATAATGGCAATTAGGCGATATGAATTTCCTTTAATATTAAAAACGAATCGATTGTTGCCAACATAATCAACAGAATTGAAATCCTTTTTGATATCGTTAATAGAACTCCATTCTTTTTTGTTGGTTATTGAATACCAGAATTTTAATGCAGTTTCTGAGTCTGCGTGTTTCTCAGAAAATTCTTTGATTCGCTTGTAAGTGACAACACGCATTAGTTTTCAATTGTTCTGATATTTGTAACAAAATTACAAAAAATAAAATTGAAATAGTATTTTTGAGTTTAATTTTATAAAGCCCTAAAATAATGGGTTTTATAAATGAAAAACGGATAAAATTAATTGCTGAGAAAACCCTATGAATTATATCAGTACTGATACAACGAAGTTTAGGTCGTAATATTCAGTTTCCAATTTTAAGTTTATTCTTTGATAGCACCGTGTTGAGTTGCAAAAATAATTTATAAACCTTTTCAAGGTTCATAGCCGAAGTTTAAAGTTCATTTGGCTTTATATGCTTGTATTTTGGCTAACATTTAAATAAATTCCCATAATCTGAAAAAGAATCTCAATTTAAACGGTAAAAATAACCTGCATCTCCAATAAGAGTAGTTAAAATAATCTAAAAAAAAATATAACGAATTGTAATTTAGGTAGTTAATATATTATAATTAAAGTGATTTAGAGGATTGCTTAGTTAGTTACTTTCCGATACAAAACTTGCTAAAAATATTGGCCAACAGGTCATCGGTGGTGATCTCGCCGGTGATCTCGCCTAGGAAGTATAGCGAGCGACGGATGTCCATGGCCAGGAAATCATTGGTAACTTCTTCGTCCAATCCTGTCAAAACATCCAACAAAGATTGGCGGGTTCTGGTGAGGGAATCGTAGTGGCGAATATTGGTAACGATGGTGTTTCCGGTTCTGAATTTGTCCAGATTTACCAATTCTAGGACTCGGTCTGTTAAGGTTTCTAGGTTTTCTTTCTTTCCTGCAGAAATGAAAATAGTATCTGGATGTGATTTGGTTAATTCACTGATAAATAATGGATTGGCTTTATCTACCTTATTCGCTACTTTAAGGAAAGGAATGCCCATATTTTCCAGTTTATTGACGTCTTTGCTGATCTCTACCATGTCAGTATCTCCCAAATCAAACAGATAGAGGATCAGTGAAGCAGCTTTCATTTTCTCATGCGTTCGGCTTACGCCAATGGCTTCGAGCGTATCGGTGGTTTCCCTTATACCAGCCGTATCTGTAAATCTGAAAATCACGCCTCCGATATTGATTTCATCTTCAATATAATCCCTCGTGGTTCCAGCGATCTCGGATACGATGGCTTTTTCTTCCTTGAGCAAGGCATTGAGTAAAGTGGACTTGCCTGCATTTGGTTTCCCGGCAATTACGGTAGGTACACCATTTTTTATAACATTTCCCAAGTCAAAGCTGCTGATCAATTGTTCCACTACGCGCAGCAATTTTTCTACAAGTATCCGTAAATCATCTCTGCTGGCAAATTCTACATCCTCCTCTGTAAAGTCCAGCTCCAGTTCTATCATGGAAGCAAAATGAATCAACTCGGTGCGAAGGCCGGCGATCTCTCCAGAAAACCCACCGCGCATTTGATTCATGGCCGCTTGGTGAGAAGCTTCGGAATCACTGTGGATAAGATCGGCTACGGCTTCTGCCTGGGCCAGGTCAAATTGTCCATTTAAAAAAGCCCTTTGGGTAAATTCTCCGGGTAGGGCAGGGCGAGCCCCATTCCTAACCAGCAGTTTAATCACCTGATTGATGATATAGGAAGAGCCGTGGGTGGAGATCTCCACTACGTTTTCTTTAGTGAAAGATTTTGGCGCTATAAATAAAGAGACCAGTACTTCATCGATCACTCGTTTTTCATCCCGTATGGTTCCGAAGTGAATCGTGTGACTTTCTTGCTTCTCCAGGTCTTTGCCATAAAAAACCTGATTGGCCAGTTTTAGGGCATTCTTTCCGGAAAGTCGGATAACAGCGATGGCACCTACACCTTGAGGTGTAGCCAGTGCAATGATTGTATCTTCTTTTTGACTAAAATTTAAGGCCATTAATGATCGAAATTTTCAAGTAGTTTTTCAATGGCACTGACAAAATCATTCGGTTCCCTATAGCCAGGGAGCTGGGTAATGTTTTCCATGGAGGCATCCATGATTACAAAGTTTGGATAAGACCTTACCTTCATGGCCCTGGCCATCATTTCCCCAGTATATTCTTTTCCTCTGAATTCAAACTTCTTTTTCCTGTCTTCCGCATTTAGCTTTACGGCATAAAAGTTTTCATTGACGTATTCGATGACCTTTGGGTCAGTAAAAGTGCTTTTATCCATTTTTTTGCACCATCCACACCAGTCGGTATAGACGTCTACAAGAATCATTTTAGGATTTTCGGCAGTCTTACCGATAACTTCTTCAAAACTGTGCCAAGTAATAGCCTTTTCCTGTGCTTTGGCATACTGCTGAACAAAAACCAGCAACAATATGAAACCTACTATTTTTTTCATGGTTTTATAAAATTAGTAATACTTACAGCTGTTTTTTTCTTAAGTCGACAAATTTGATTCCTCTTCCCCGTTAATCTAATGCCTAAATCAGGAGATCATATAACGTACAATTGCCAAGCCAAGATTTTAAAGAACCTATAAAGAATAAATTCGGTTCCATCGGATTACATGGGGTGGAGCATAACCTGAATATTGCCAGCCACTTCTTTTGATACGAATACTTTTTTCTGGTTGTCGATGAATAATTCCTGCGAGCCATCGTAATCTGTTTTTTCCAAGACCAGTACTTTTGCTCCAATGTAGATCCCGACTTTGTCCAGGTATTTTAAGAAGGCAGCGCTGCTGTCACTGACAGAAACGATTTTCCCACTTTGGCCAACAGGTACCTCCTGCAAGATGATTCTAGGTTTGCTGCTAAGTTCTCCGAATTCATCCGGAATTGGATCTCCATGTGGATCAAACTTAGGAAATCCCAGGTATTCATCTAGACGACGAACAAGTAGTGGAGCCTTTACATGTTCCAATTCTTCTGCGATGGCATTGACTTCATCCCAACTGAATTTTAATTTGTCCACCAAAAACACCTCCCACAAGCGGTGCCTTCTAATAATGTGAAGGGCCGTTTTTCTTCCTTCTTCTGTAAGGCTTACGCCATGGTATTTACGGTAATCGATCAATTCTTTTTCCGCCAGTTTCTTTAGCATATCACTTACGGATGCCGCCTTGGTGTGGACAGCCGCAGCGATTTCATTTGTGGATACCTTTTCTAAACCCTCAGCGATCAGGTTGTAAATGGTTCGCAAATAATTTTCCTCAGCAGGACTTAAGACTAGCATAATGTGAAATTTTCACAAATATATAGTTTAGCCTTGTCTAAAAAAATGTTTAATTTCAATCTAAATCACCTGTGGATAACTGTGTTTTTAACTTTTCCAAAAGTTTAGATTGGTTAATAAATTAGTTTAGACTTGTCTAAAAATAGGTTAATATATTGTTTATCAGTTAATTACAAATAATAAATCCACCGTAATAAATAAATTACACCTTAAACAGGCGCATTGGAAAAGTACAATTGGAGCTATTTACCTAGGTTACAAACCCGAAATCTTTTAAATTAAATGCTGGAATTTTCTTTTTTCTACCTGCCAATCAATGCAATCATCTGGCGGAATCTGGTAAAAATCAATGTTTGAAAGGGTTTTCCACACTGAATGCGCCTTATCTGTGGCTGAAAAATCGATGCACATTCCTGCGGGATACTTATCCACAATGGCTTTCCATAGAGGATTGTCAGGCATTAGGATTACCTTTTGTAGGGCAATTCCTTCATAGAGCTTGGTAGGGATTTTGTCCTTTATACTGGGCAGTAAAAGGTAAGGCAATAGTAGGACATCTGCCTGGTTAATCTTCTCTTGGATGAAACTTGCAGGCAAAGGGTTTTGAGAAAGGTCAAGGTTTATACCCTTTATCTGGCCATATTTTTGCTCCAATTCCCTTGCAAATTCAGTCATAGGACAATGCCCTACAATTGTTAATTTTGCCTTTGGAAGGTGTTTACGAAGCTGTAGGAACCAATTAATGGCTGGAATAACCCCGTATACGGCCGTGATGGTGCCACTGATGATAAAGTGGGGTGATTGATAGTCCAGTCGAAAGGAAGGCTTTAGGTTGGCAGGAATAGGTGCTTTATTTTCTATTACCGTATAGTTATTAATGGCAGGCATTTCGGAAACGTAGCATTGCTCAGCAAATAGGTAATGATCAATGGCATGTTGACTGAACTTTTCTGAAATTTTAACCATTAATATACCCAAAATACGCCCTAAATGAGGCAATGTCTGGTTGCAGGCCATGTTTTTGGCATAGTTTTCCTGAATGTCATAAATAAGTTGGTAGGAGAGCAGCCATTTACCTATTGTTGCTACCGGCAGCAACTCAAAAGTGGTCACAATGACTATGGCCGGCTTTATTTTAAAAAGTTGCTGGAGGAACTTAAAAGGGACTAATAAACGGGAAGGATGCGTTCTTGGACCGGAAAAAATTTCAATTAGTCGTATATTTTTGACCTTTGGTGTTTTTTTTGTTGAAAACCCTATGATGTTAAGGTCGTATTTATTTGTTTCACGAATTGAAAATCCCAGCTTATACAACATTCTGGTATCATCCACTGGTTTGAGGACAGAAGCAATTATAAGGGGGACTTTTTGAGGCATAAAATTGAAAATCAAACTAAGCTAATATTAAATTTATGGATTTACAGCATATTATTGAAAAAGCCTGGGACAACAGGGAGCAATTAAATGAAAAAGACGTTCAAATAGCGATCAAGACTGTGATTGCTGACTTGGACAATGGCAAACTTAGGGTAGCAGAGCCTGCTGAAGATGGTTCCTGGAAAGTAAATGATTGGTTAAAAAAAGCTGTAATTCTGTATTTTCCCATTCAAAAAATGAGAACGATAGAGGTCGGACCTTTTGAGTTTCATGATAAAATGGCCCTAAAAACCAATTATGCCAAACAGGGAATAAGAGTGGTTCCTCACGCTATTGCAAGATATGGCGCATTTCTTGCGAGGGGTGTCGTGATGATGCCTTCCTATGTAAATATCGGTGCTTATGTAGACAGCGGAACCATGGTGGATACCTGGGCTACTGTTGGATCTTGTGCACAGATAGGTAAGAACGTTCACCTTAGTGGTGGGGTTGGCATAGGAGGCGTTTTGGAACCCATTCAAGCAGCACCTGTCATTGTTGAAGACGGTGCTTTTATAGGGTCCAGGGCCATCATAGTAGAGGGAGTAAGAATAGGTAAAGAGGCTGTCATTGGTGCAGGTGTTACCCTTACTGCAAGTTCTAAAATCATTGATGTTACAGGTGATAAACCAATTGAGTATAAAGGATATGTTCCTGATAGATCGGTAGTTATACCGGGCACCTTAAATAAAAAGTTTAAGGCAGGAGACTACCAAGTACCTTGTGCACTTATCATCGGTCAAAGAAAGGCCTCAACAGATTTAAAGACTTCACTCAATGATGCTCTCAGAGATAACAGTGTAGCAGTCTAATTTCAATTTATTATATGATTTCAATAAAAAACTTATTAAGCATATTTCTGTTGGTCTCTTTATTTGTGGCTTGCGGTACCAATTCTTCTAACAAAGGAGACGCTTATTACAATAAAGGGCAGTACAAGGAAGCAATTGTGGCATATGCCAGTTACTTGGAAAATAGGCCTAACAATGTAAAAGTATTGTACAGTAAGGGCAGAGCACATGAGGAGTTGAAGGATTTTAAAAGGGCAGAGGAAAGCTTTAAGCATGCCTTGAAGCTAGATTCAAAAAACACGCAAATACTTCTGAGCCTTTCCAATTTGTATCATAACAATGACAAACCGGAATTGGCGCTAATGTATGCTGACAATGCAGTGTCCGTATCGGGTGCACCTGCGTTGGCCTATTTTCTTAAAGCCAGGTCTATGCATAAGTTGGGCAATGTTAAAGAAGCGCTGAGAGAATACAACACAGCCATCAAAATGAGCCCTAAAAATGGTCAGGCTTATTATTATAGGGGAATGCTCTACGCAGCTACAGACAATATAGGAAATGCTTGCAAGGATTTTAAAGCGGCAATAAAAAACGATTTCGAGCCAGCTAAGGAATCAATTAAAAAGTACTGTCAATAGTAAAAAGTTTCAACACCAAAATCAAAAAGGCCTAAACAATTCAGGCCTTTTTTTATGTCTTGAATATTAAGATCTGGAATAAGTTAGGAAATGGGGTTGACTTAGGGCTGATGTCTTGTTAGGGATTTTGAAACATAGAACGAAAATACCTCCGCACAATTCAATCTTCACTTCTCAACCGCCTTCTTTCAGATCTTAGGTTATGGCATTTTGCCAGATCGATGGCCAAGAAAGAATTGAATTTATGTCAGATTAATTGACTGATCATCCTTATGTGTCTATTTGTCCTTAATGAATGTGAATAACCACTTTCGCTGCCATCACTTTCCTTGATCACCCTCACTTTTTTGATTCATTTTAATCCATATCATATCAGTATAGTCGCAATAAACAGCATCAATACAAGCAAAAATCTCTATTGCCAATAGCTAAGAAGGTGTGCTTACCAGCGATTAAAGTATTTTAGCTCAGCTGATCTATAAAGTCATTGAATTAAGTTCAATAAGATTGAACGACTGCCTTATTGGTGTTTACCGTTAATGAATCGGAAAAAGTACTTTCGGAAATCATAGCCGTCTAAGACAGCCTTGATTTTTTTGAATTTTTGCGCCAACAGCTCGGCAATTAATAGGAAGAGATTAAGGATAGCATACTGAATAAGGCCTTAGAAATCTGATTTAACCCTGGTCCTAAGACATGGAAAAAACTACCGTTAAGTAGTTATCTTAGTCGAAATTTTGGTGGTATTGTTTTCGTATTCCACGTATTGAAACCTGCGGCTATTGATTTTATAGTACCTTAACTTCTTCGATTTGCCTCGAAAATCCTAAGATTAGCATTAGATATAGCTATTAAACGTTAAATGGAATTACGCAATAGAATGCCTTACATATTTCGAATTTATTTTTCTGGATCGGTATGGTCACACAATTCTTCGGTCAGGGTAAGTCCCGACCCTTGACATACCGGACAGAAATCTGTTTCAACCAAGGTACCATGGCAGGAAGTACAGGTTAGTCTTCCCTTGCCAGAACAACGCTCGCATTCAAAGTACTCAATGATATTGAAAACATTTTTCTTGGTCACCAGGCCATCCCCAGCACATCGGCTACAACCAATGATACCTATACCTCTGCAAAGTGAGCAAGCTTGTTCCGTTTTACCTTCACCATGGCAAGTTTCACACGTTCCATACCTGTAACCCCTGGCATCACAATATTGGCAGGAAGCAATTTCTTCCAATGGCTGAACCAATACTGTTTGTAATTCTTTGGCTTGTGTGTAATAGCTACCTTTAAAACCATTGAGATCCAGGTATTTATTAACAAAACTATGACTGTTATGGTATTGGCCCAGCTCAAACAGTGTTTTGGAAAACAGGTAGGGCATTTCAGGTGGAATGGGTTGCTTGCTTTCGATGATATCCCTGAAAATACCATTTGCCTTTTTAAAATCTCCTTGATCCATAGCTGCTGATGCATTCTCCAACATGGCTGAAGTAGTTCCTAAATTAGGGCCTGATTGGGCATGTGAGGTGATTGGATGAAGTAGACCAAAGGATACTAGTAGCAGTAAAAGTAATAGATAAGGGCTTTTTTTCATTGTTGTTGCTTCTTCTGGATGGCAAAGTAAATACCTTTCAGGAAATATTCAATTTTCATACAAAACTTTAATGTTTTTTAACCCTAAATCGAGATATTTAAGCAGTTTCCGATTTTTACAGACATGCGAAAGCACCATTTTATAAAATTACAAGCTAGAGCATAATTTTAGAATTTTAATTTAACAAAATAAATTTATGCTTTTTACCATTTATTTGCGAAAATTGAAGCATTTAAAAGGGCAAAGAAACGGTAGTAACTGGCCGAATTTCAGTGATTTCAAAAGCTAGAATAGTCTAATATTTGACTATTTCTGTGAAAATAAATATTATTATATTCCTACAGGTAGAAATTAGATAAAAACACTACAATAAATGTAATTATTTTATTTTAAATTAAGTTGTAAAAAAAAGAATTAAACGATAAACCCTTCCTTATTCTACCCTATTTATTTGCATTTATAATATAGCGTGTAGAGCAGTTATAAAAACAGAAAAGTTTGATCAAGTAGTTAATAATCCAAAGATATGAAGGAAGTTTTTATAGGTTAACTGGCTGTTTATTATGGTTGTATATCTTTTATTAAATATAAACGCTACTGAAGCTGGAACAGCTATTGTATAGGGAGAAAATATAAATAAGAGGGGTTTTATAAAAGGTCAAGGTGTATTGATCTTCAGTTTTACAACTGATCCGCTTACAAAAATCAGGTTTATTTTTGAAGTACAAAATAAACTTTTAAATTACAGGTTGAAAAACTAACCCACATAAAAAAAATACATATGATTTCATCACTTTTAGAAAACCTGTCACCAGAATTAATTTCAGGCCTGACCCAAAAATTTGGTCTGGATCAAAGCAAGGCTTCAGAAGTAGTGAGCACCACCAAAAATAGTTTGATTGAAAGTTTGACAAAAGAGGCAACTGGAGGAAATTTTGATGGAATTCTTGGAATGCTTAATCAGGGGAGTGGTTTGATTCAAAACCCTATGTTTAAAAGTATTTTAGGAAATCTAACAGGTAGTTATGCATCTAAGCTTGGACTTTCTCCTGAAATGGCCTTGTCAATAGCTTCCTTTGTTTTGCCTAAAATAATATCCGCTATTTCCAGTTCAAAAAGTGGCGATATAGACAAAACTTATTTGGTCAAAATGTTAGGCCAATCTTCAGGAAAAGCCATAGCCGATAAGGCTTCAGACTTGCTTAAAGGTGGTCTTGGTGGTTCAAATATTACTTTAATTCATTAAACTTAATTGTATCAATATGTCAAATTCTATTAGCAAAATTGAGGGAATAGGTCCGGTAAATAAAGAAAAACTTTCTACCGCAGGAGTAATTACGGTTGAGAATTTACTCGAAAAAGGGGCTGGAAAAAGTGGTCGTAAAGAAATTGCCGCTTCAAGTGGTATTGATGAAAAAATAATTTTGGATTGGGTAAATATGGCTGATTTATTTAGAATCAAAGGCATAGCCAGTCAATTTGCAGAATTACTTAAAGCAGCGGGTGTAGATACCGTTAAAGAATTGCGAACGAGAAATGCGGAAAATTTATATCAAGCGCTTGTTAGTACCAATGAAGCCAAAAATTTAACCAATGCAGTGCCTGGGCTTTCTAAAGTGACGGATTTTATAGAGCAAGCTAAAAACTTGGAACCTGTAGTGACCCACTGATTCAAGAAAAAGCACCTAATAGTGCTAACTTCATTTAGGGTTAAGCCTTAATGCAATCTTTAGGATTGTATTAAGGTTTTTTTATATTAGAGACAAATTGATGGAACAATTAGACAAGTTCAAGCAGCATATAAACCTCGGGTACACTTTTAAGAAGGATTCCTTTATCATAGGTACAGGGATGCTTGATAAAGTAGCGCTTACTGGTGCACAAGTTAAAATCCCATGGTAAGGCAATTAGGAAGGACATTCTTCGAAGAATTGACGCGAGGGATTATGGGTTCCCTGACAAATAAGAAAAGATAATTAGGAGGCTGATTTAGTAAGGTGGAAAAATTAAAGATTGGAATAATAGGGGGTGGTGCCTCCGGTTTTTTTGCAGCAATTCAAGCTGCTAAGAATGGTGCAGAAGTTTATTTATTTGAAAAAAGCAATAAAGTACTATCAAAAGTATTGGTTTCTGGGGGAGGAAGGTGCAATGTAACCAATGGAACTTCCTCGCCCTCTGAGTTCCTGAAAGGATATCCACGAGGGAACAAGTTTATGAAAAAGGTTTTCCGAAGCTTTAATCCTAAAGATACTGTCTCTTGGTTTGAAAGCAGAGGGGTTCTATTGAAGACGGAACAAGATGGCCGGGTATTTCCGGTAAGTGATAAGTCTTCAAGTATTGCAAATGCATTACAGGAAGAGGCTCAATCAATTGGAGTTAAGGTAATGTACCAATCTGGTATTCAGGAAGTAAAACTGGTTAATGGAAAGTTTTTGCTAAAGACTGCCAATGAAAATAGGGAGGTGGATAGACTAGTGATCTGCACCGGTGGAAAACCTAAGAAAGAAGGCTATACCCTGGTAGATCAGCTTGGGCACAGTATCCATCCACCCATTCCATCCCTTTTTACCTTCAATGCGCCCTCCTCAGAAATCATCTCACTTAAAGGGTTAAGTGTTCCCAATGGACATATACGATTTGAAGGGAGCCAGTTACAATATTCTGGACCGATATTGATTACCCACTGGGGAATTAGTGGGCCTGCGGTTTTAAAACTTTCTGCTTTTGGTGCCGAATGGCTGCACGAGAAGCAGTACGAAGCGGTAGCACTAATAAAATGGCAAGAGGATTTTACCGAGGAAGGATTAAGAGCTGAGCTGTTGGCTTTTAAAGGAGAGCACCCATTAAAGAAAATTTCCAAGAACCCACTTTTTGGATTACCTGGAAGGTTGTGGGAATTTTTGACTGAAAAAGCTGAAATTGATCAAGAATTAAGGTGGGAGGCAGTAAATAAGAAAAAAATTAATAAATTAATTGAAAATTTATTCAGATTTTCATTAAAAATCTCAGGAAAAACTACCTTTAAGGAAGAATTTGTTACCGCTGGTGGGGTATCGCTAAATGAAATAGATGCAAATACCATGGAAAGTAAGTTGGTTAAAGGATTGTTTTTTGCCGGTGAGGTCATTGATGTCGATGGGATCACTGGAGGGTATAATTTTCAGGCAGCTTGGAGTACAGGATTTTTGGCTGGAAATGCTTCAAGTCTGATTGGGCAATAGGATGTTCTAAGCCTACCGAGCAAATGGTGTAATTATTCGAAAATCAATCTATTTGGAGATTGAACCAAAGCTGCGCTAGGATGAGATAGGAAATAGCAATGATTGACTGATTTTGTAAAGATTCCATCACGTAGTAGAATGACTATTGCCTAATTTGGTTTCAACTAAATAACAATTATGGAAGGTAATTTTATTAATATCGATTTTAACAAGATCGAGGAAATAGTAGAAGATGATTTGGATTTTCGAAACCAATTGTTAGATGCTATAGAGGTTGCTATTGAAGAATTGGAGAGTGCCTATATCAAAGGAATTGATGAAGAGAACCTGCACTGTATTAAGCAAGCTAGACATAAAATTAAGCCTACGTTAGGCCTGTTTGGTTTGAAACGGCTTACCCATATTTTGGCTAATGGCAAGAGGATGCTTGAGAAAAATGGATTTGATAATAAGATAGAAGTACATTTGACAGAATTTAAGGAAGTCACAAAAGCAGTTCTTTACGAAGTAAGAAGTTATAGATAAGCTTCTTCATTCAGTTAAACACTGATTATGCATAAGAACCTAGTGTCTTTTTAAAAACACAGGGAATTTTCTCAATAAGCTATTACTGATGTTCATTTCCAACAGGAGCTTTTAATTCTCTAAACTTTTTGTAAAGCAAGTTCACTGATTTTATCCGCTATGGACAGTGCACTGGTGGCTGCAGGAGATGGTGCATTGATTACATGCACAGCCTTAGCAGTTTCCTTAATAGCAAAGTCATCCAATAAACCACCTTCTCTGTCACAAGCCTGGGCCCGAACGCCAGCACCGCCTGATACAAGATCGGAAGGCTTAATATCTGGGATCAACTCTTGCAAGGCTTTGGTAAATGCAGCCTTAGAAAAAGACCTTTTGTATTCTCCTAAACCAGTTTTCCAGTATTTACCAGCTACTTTTTGTAAACCTGGCCAGGTGACTGCGTCCAAAAATTCTCTGAGATCAAAGTCAGTTTTTTTATACCCTTCTTTTTTGAAGGCCAATACAGCATTGGGTCCTGCTTCTACGCCTCCTTTTTGCATCCTTGTAAAATGAACGCCTAGGAAAGGGAAGTTTGGGTCTGGCACCGGATAGATCAAGTTTTTTACCAAGTACTCTCGCTCTTTTTTGATTTTAAAATATTCCCCCCTAAAAGGAATAATTCTTATCTGTAGGGGCTCTTTTTCAAGCATGCCTGCTACTTTGTCTGCATATAGCCCCGCGCAATTAATGACTACTTTAGTGGTAATTTCATTGCTTGAAGTATTAATAGTGATGGTGTTCTTTATGTCTTTAATATCCAATACTTTATGATTGAATAAAACCACTCCTCCTAGCGCTACGAAATTTTTCTTGTAAGCCATCGCCACGCGCTTATAATCAACGATTCCTGTTTGAGGAACATGTAAAGCACCAACACCTTGGCAGTAAGGTTCAAGTTCTTTTAACTCTTCGATCGAGATGGAACGAACGCCCTTAAGTCCATTCTGTAACCCTCTTTCAAGCAAATGTTTAAGTTGCGGCAATTGATCTTCTTTGGTAGCAACGACCACCTTACCCGTTATTTCAAATGGCAGGTCATTTTCTTCACAGAAACGGATCAATTGATGGTATCCATCGATACAATTCTTGGCTTTTAGACTTCCAGGGGCATAGTACAAACCAGAGTGTATCACACCACTGTTGTTTCCTGTTTGATGGCAGGCTACTTCTGTTTCTTTCTCCAAAATGGCCACTTTCAATTCTGGTCTTTGGGCTTTTATCTTTAATCCAGTGGCCAATCCAACGATTCCACCACCAATAATTGTAATATCGTAAAGCATAATTCTATTTTTCTAAGAGGACAAATATACACAGTAGATTGATAATTTTTTTGCAGAGATATTATTTTACTTTTTCTAAAATGAATTTTATGGCGCTAAGAATTAACTACCAATTGTCATCTTCCTCGGGAGCTTGTTCTGGTTTGTCTACATATTCTGAAAAATAACATGGGTTTTTTTCATCAATTATTAAATTCGAGCTTTGCAGTAAATCATTGACCTTCAGCAATTTTTCATAGCCGGGCTCCTGAATATGAGCAGGTACCTTGAACAACCTTGGGTCATCTTTCTTTAATTTACCTTCAGCGGTGAATAAGTAGGGCCATAAAGTTTTGGAGCATGAATACGCAATATAATCTATTGGATATTTATTGAGATATTCTGAAATTTTTTCGTTGATTTCTTCAAAAAACTTTTCTGAAGCTTCTAGTCTCACCCTTGAACCAGCCCTTGATTTCCCTTTGGTTTTCAAATATTTAATTTGACTTTTTCCTTGCTTCTTTCTAACCATATAGGCTCTAATGACCTTATGTTCTGCATTGGTACCTTCCTCAAAATAACCCAATGCGGCAGTTCCTGCCCTGATCAGGAATACAATCCAATTCTTTTCCACCTTAGTGACTCCGTTTGTCTCAGGATTAAAGGATAGGGTGAAGGGCAGCCATAGATCTCCAATTGTTTTTCTTTGGTCATAAATCCGAAGTTTATGTCTTGAAGCGTCGTAGGACAGGTCCAGCTTTCTTAGCAAAACCCAATCTAAAAATTTTTCAATATTGTTTATTATCATTAATTGAAATTGGAAACGTATATTTTTAACCTAGCAGCGCCACTCATTTTTTTGAAAATTAAACCATCACCTTAGTATTTGCTTTTGGCCCTTAAATCCACTTCAAAATTAGACATAAAGATTGCATATAAGGTTTATTTTATTCACTGATTTTGGTACATTTAATATTTTACCGCAAATATACAATTGGTTTGCTGTTGTTTTCGGTACTGAATAGTTACATTATAACTTATTGATGATTTAATTCAAAATAGATACTTATGAATATTGCCATGCTTGGTTCAGGGTTCATTGCCCGTTTTTATGCAGATACACTACATGCCCAAAGAAGGTTGGATAGGATAATTAGTGTTTATTCCAGAAATGTAGAAAACGCTAAAAGATTTGCTCAGGACTATGGATTGGAGACTTACAGTTCTTCTATGGAAGAAATCATCAACAATGAAAAGGTAGATGTAGTAATTATTTCATTGCCAAATCACTTACATGAAGAGGCGGTAATGGCCTGCGTCCAAGTGGGAAAAGCAGTTCTGTGTACTAAACCGCTGGGTAGAACGGCAAAAGAAGCCAAAAAAATGCTTGATGCTGTGGAGAAAGCAGGCGTTTTTGCTGGATATTTAGAGGACCTTTGCTATACGCCTAAATTTTTGAAGTCGGTAGAAAGTGTAAATGCAGGAAGCTTAGGTAAAATATTGTGGACCAAATCCAGAGAAGCCCATCCAGGCCCACATAGTGATTGGTTTTGGGACAAGGAACAATCAGGAGGGGGAGCCATTATAGATCTTGGTTGCCATTGTGTCGAAATCGGAAGAAATTTTATTGGCAAGTCTGTGCGTCCAGTAGAAGTGATGTGCTGGGCAGATACACAAGTTCATCCTATAGATGCTGAAGACCACGCAATTGGATTGGTGAAATATGAAAATGGAGCCATTGGCCAGTTTGAAGTCAGTTGGACCTTTAGAGGGGGCATGGATTTGAGAGATGAAGTAATGGGTACGGAAGGAACGATCTGGTTAAATAGTTTTCTACGGACGGGCTTCGATATGTTTACGACAGGAAAAGGAGCCAAATATATAGCCGAAAAGGCAGAATCAGATTCAGGATGGTTGTTTCCTGTGGGTGATGAAGCACATGAACTTGGGTATCCACACATGTTTACAGACATGTTTGAGGCCATGGATAAAGGTACAGAACCCAGGGAAACTTTTTATGATGGCTACATTGTCAATACCATTCTGGATGCCGCATTTTTATCCGCAAAAAGCAAACTTTGGGAACAAATAATCATTGAGGACTGGAGGGGAGCCAAAACGCAAGAAGAAAAGAAAATTTTCACTAGCCACGATGCCGATTATTTTCTAATCAAGAAAGAAACTTTACCCAATGGTGATGAGAAACTTATCCTGAAACACAAAGAAACAGGAAAGGTTATTCAAAGGACCTCTAAAACCTAACCATTTATACGACCATTTCGCTATCAGTATAATATCAGGTATAATTTAAAAAAACACAGCCGACAAAGCCTAGTTTTTGTATTATTTAGGTTATTATTGCGCTTTAAATTAAATATTTTACCTATTACTGGTCAAATGCTCCATTTTTAGTTTTGGCGGTAAGCTAAATTTGTCATGCGGAAAAGTTTTATTTTATTATTAGTTATTCTTTTTGCCATTCCCGGAATGGCGCAAAAAATCAATGATGCTTACAGGTTAAATATAAAAAGAGCCAGTTCTCCAGTTTTGATTGATGGTGTAGTGGATGAGCAAGCTTGGGCCGATGCCGATGTAGCCAAAGATTTTTATATGATTCTTCCTATGGACACCAGTTATGCTGATGTGAAGACAGAAGTGATGATGACCTATGATGATGAACGAATTTACCTATTGGTGATCAATTACCTTGGAGAGGAAGGCCCATATTTTGTAGAATCCTTGCGTCGGGACTTTTCATTTGGTAAAAACGATAACTTTTTGCTCTTCATGGATCCCTTTGACGATCAAACCAATGGTTTTTCCTTTGGTGCCAATGCAGCAGGAGCACAGTGGGATGGGATCATGTATGGAGGAGGAAGTGTAGATTTAAGTTGGGACAACAAATGGGTTTCCAAAGTTCAGAATTATCCCGACAAATGGGTTTTTGAAGCTTCCATTCCCTTTAAATCCATAAGGTATAAAAAAGGAATCAAGGAATGGGGTATTAATTTTAGTCGTAAAGACCTAAGATCAACAGAAAAGTCTTCTTGGGCTCCTGTTCCCCGACAATTTCCTTCCGCCTTATTGGCCTATACTGGTATCTTGGTATGGGACGAAGCACCACCTGAAGCGGGAATGAATGTTTCTGTGATTCCTTATGTCATGGGAGGCAGGGTAAAAGACAATGTCAGAGAATTGCCCCCAGATTATCAGAATAGAGTCGGTGTGGATGCTAAAATAGCAATAAGTTCCTCTTTAAACCTTGATTTGACAGTCAATCCGGACTTTTCACAGGTGGAAGTAGATCGACAAATCACCAACCTTGATCGCTTTGAATTGTTTTTTCCTGAACGTAGGCAGTTTTTCCTGGAGAATGGCGATTTGTTTGCTAGTTTCGGCTATGAAACTATCCGTCCTTTCTTTTCAAGGAGAATTGGTCTAAATGCACCCATTCAGTTTGGTGCACGTCTAAGTGGTAGAATCAACAAGGATTGGCGTATTGGTGCCATGAACATGCAGACGGGGAAGGTGAGTGAAACAAATACTCCTGGTCAAAATTTCACGGTATTGGCTGGACAAAGAAGGGTCGGCCAAAGGTCAAATATTGGGGCGATTTTTGTCAATAGAACCAATATTGGTGTTTTACCTACAGATGAAGATAATCCTGGAGATCTTATCGCTAGCTACAATAGGAATGCAGGTTTGGAATACAATCTGGCCTCCTCAAATGGCAAGTGGGTAGGTAAGGCTTTTCTTATTAAATCCTTTAGCCCTTTAAAAGAAAATCAGAGCATGGTTCATGCGGCCAATATCCGGTATTTGGGGGGCAATTTGATTTGGGAATGGAAACATGAATATGTGGCACCAAACTACCTGGCAGAAGTAGGCTACGTGCCTAGAAATGGTTATTACAGAATCAATCCGAATGCTTCTTATTTGTTTTTTCCTAAAAGTAAATTAATCCTAAACCATGGGCCAACGATCAACACCTCCTTATTTTACGATATGGACATGGAACAAACCGACAATATCACGGAACTTTCTTATGGCTTGAAATTTAGAAGCCAAAGTATATTGACAGCAAAATATGCTTACAACCATATAATATTACAAAGGCCTTTTGACCCTACCAATTACAGTCAATTTACCCTTGATGCCTTTACAGAACATCAATGGAATTCCTTTGGTTTGGAATACACTTCCAAACCGCAAAGCTTATTTACCTACTCTCTTTCCTCTCAATATGGCGGTTACTTTGCTGATGGAGAACGCTTCAATGTGGCCGGTGAGTTAGGTTATCGCTTCCAACCTTATGTAGGCCTTTCTATTACAGGAAATTACAATCAAATAGATTTGCCGGAACCTTGGGGCAATACCAAATTCTGGCTTGTAGGTCCTAGAGTAGATGTGACTTTTACCAACACGTTATTCTTTACCGCTTTTGGTCAGTACAACGAACAGATCGACAATATTAACCTTAACACCAGGTTCCAATGGAGATTTAAACCCGCTTCTGACCTTTACTTGGTTTATACTGATAATTATATACCTTCGCCATTTTATGTTAAAAATAGAACGCTGGCATTGAAATTCACTTATTGGTGGTCATTGTAAAAGTTTTTGGGGGTTACCAAGGAGAAACTCCCAAAAGTTTTTCACCCAAAGGGCTGAGTTCAGCTTGAGGGTACCTGGTTAGTTCCCATTTTCTAGGGTCTCCGGGAAAAGCATAGCCTACTGGAGAAGCTTTATTTTTCCAGGATGATATCCTCCAGTTTCTTATCTCTTCATTGTCTTCTTCGGCAGGCATCATTGAAATATATTGCGCCATCCTTACCTTTTTATCACTGAGGTTTGGCCTGATGCCATGGGGAAGTTGGCTATTGAAAATCAACAAATCTCCTTCCATTAATTTTACTTTTGTCAACTCAAAACCGCTGATGTCTGGTTTAAAATGATCCCTATCTTTCGGTTGGTCTTTTTTCCAGGTATCGTAAGATCGGTAAAGCTCAGGAATACATTGAAAGCCACCAACATCAGTATCAACCTGATTGTTTAAAGCCACAAGTCCCTGGACATTTTGGGGATTGGTCTCAGGGTCGTAATCCCAGTGAATAAATCCCTTAAACTCAAAGCCAGGTTTTGAAGGAAGGTTTAGATTGGCCCGGTCTATCGTTACCCACAGGTTTTCCATGCCCCAGATGTCTGTAAATGTTTCATAGACTTTTGGATGTTGCCGGATATCCCATAGGTATTGGTGATTGTAAACCTCTACCATCCCACTATTGGTGAGTTCATCCATTTCCATTTCTTTGGATTCCCTGGCGTACCAGGTGGAAATATCTTCAGGGTCTTTCTCTTCAAATTCCCATAACAATTTGGACAAGCTAGCAGTCAAGGTTTTTGGAACAGCCTTTCTTAGGATTACGTAACCGTTCTCTATCCAGAAATTCCAATCTGATTCTGTTAAAACCTTTAAAGGCAACCCATTGGATCTGTCATTTAAGCGGTACTTGCTCGAATAGGCGGTGGAAGGATTGCCTGGTATATCTTTGTGGTTTTTATTATTGGCCATAGTGGATTTTTACTTTACAGACCTGTACAAGTTAGCATTTTAAATTAAATTCTACAATATCACAACTGGGAGATCCAAATTCTTAGCTTGGTCTGCCTATATTTCCATTAATATAATTTAGTTTTAGGTTAATTAACACAATGCTTACTTTTAACTATGATACCTAAACCCACGAAGCTATTCTACGCCCAACCCATAAGCATATGCTTATTCATAATATTCAGCATTTTTTTAAGCAGCTCCATCAAGGCACAGAGTAGTGCTACCATTTACCATGGGCTTTTAAAGCTTCACGAAACCAAAAGGATACTATATGTCGCAGCTCACCCTGATGATGAAAACACGAGAATGATTGCCTATCTAGCCAATGAGGAGATGGCTGAAGTTGGCTACCTCTCCCTTACCAGAGGGGATGGTGGTCAGAACCTTTTAGGAAAGGAACTGGGCATTGAACTAGGGATGATCCGTACCCAAGAATTACTAAAGGCCAGAGAGACAGACGGAGGGAAGCAGTTTTTTTCCAGAGCCATTGATTTTGGTTACAGTAGAAATCCAGACGAAACATTAAATAATTGGGATCGGGAAAAGCTTTTGTCCGATGTGGTCTGGGTCATTCGGAAATTTCAACCTGATATCATCATTACCAGATTCAACACAACACCGGGAATTACCCACGGTCACCATACTACTTCAGCCATAATAGCCGGTGAAGCCTTTAAAGTTTCTGGTGACCCTACCGTTTTTCCTGAACAGTTGACTCAAGTGGAGCCATGGTCTGTCAAAAGGATTTTTTGGAATGCCTATAACTGGGGGGGAGTGTATGAACCAAAGCCAGGTAAGCAATATTATGAATTCCCGGTAGGGAAATTCAATCCTTTGCTGGGAATGAGTTACTCAGAAATAGCAGCCAATAGTCGCACCATGCACAAATCTCAAGGCTTCGGTGCAACAGCTGATATCGGTGAGGGAACGGATTTTATCGAACTTGTAGATGGATTGACTTACAAGAAATCGCCTTTTGAGGACATTGAAGAAAGATGGAAGCTACTGTCAAATGGTGCAGCAATTACCCAAAAGATTGAGGCCTTGATTAAAAGTTTTAACTTTGTGGATCCGGCCAATAATGTCGGAAAGTTGATTGAAATCAGGAAAGAGTTGAATAAAGTTCAAGAGAACTTATCTTGGGTAACAGACAAGCAATTGCTTATTAATCAATTGATAATGGAGGCAATAGGCTGGAAGGCCTTGTTTCTTTCTGACACGGAATTGAATTACCCTACTGGCGATATAAAGGGTAAAATCATCCTCAATCAGGTCACAGCAAATCAAGTAAACCTACAATCTTTTCAGGTTTTTGACCAGGTCTTATCATTGAAAGCCAATCTGGCAGACAATAAGTCAATCGTGGAAGAATTAGAATTTAAAATTCCTGCGGATCATTTAAATTCTCAACCCTACTGGCTCAGAAATGAACCTGAAAACAATCTGTATACGGTAAATAACCAAGTGATGATTGGCAAGCCTTACAATGCACCAACCATTGAGGGGATTTTGTCCTTTACTTTGAAAGAGCAACAATTTGAGTTACCCATACCCCTGCAATACCGATACAATGATCGGGTAAGTGGAGAAATCATCCAACCATTTAAAGTAGTTCCTGAAATAGCGGTATCTGTTGAACAAAACAATGTTTTTCTACTGAACAACACGCCAGGAAACTTGGATGTACTTGTGAAGTTTGGAAAAGAAATAAAGGAAGGCCAACTACACATAGATGGATTAAATGGTCTGGAATTTACAGAAAAGGATAAAGTTATTGACGACAAAAATAAAACCATCCGTTATCAAATTGAGCTGAAGAATGTAAATGGAGAAGAAAAATCTTCGCACAAGGTTTATTATGAAACGATGAATGGTGAGGTTTATCAAAAGGATACCAAGCGTATACTCTATCCCCACATTCCCAATCTTACTTATTTTCCTGACGCCACTTTTAATTTGATACGGCTTAATATGGAAGTTAGCAACCAAACCATTGGTTATATCCAAGGAGCAGGGGATGACGTTCCTGGGATTCTGAGAAACTTGGGCTATACAGTAGAGGTAATTGAAGATTCTCAGTTGAGCTCGGATTTATCAAAATACAATACCATTATTACCGGTATTAGGGCATTTAATGTGAATCAGGCGCTGGCCATAGGTAGGGATGCTTTAATGGAGTATGTCAAAGAAGGGGGAAACCTTATCGTTCAATACAATACGAGTGCTTCACTTTTGAGCAATGAATTTGGGCCTTATCCTTTGACTTTGTCCAGAGACAGGGTAACTGTCGAAAATTCTCAAGTTAAAGTATTGCTTAAAAATCATCCTGTCCTCAATACTCCCAATAAAATCAGTTTGGCAGACTTTGAAGGTTGGGTGCAAGAGCGAGGTTTGTATTTCCCAGGTACTTGGGATGCGCATTACCAAACACCTCTATTAATGCAGGATCCTAGCGAAACACCTTCGAAAGGAAGTCTTCTAGTTACCAATTTTGGTAAAGGCACTTATACCTATTCAGGTATTTCCTGGTTTCGGTTGCTTCCTGCAGGAGTGCCGGGAGCTATCAAACTATTTGTGAATTTAATAGAGCAAGGTAATGAAGAATAGTAAGGAATATCAAAACTGGAACCGCTTGTATTGGCTTCAAATAGTAGTTTTGGGGGCTATAATTGCTATTTTATACTGGTTAACTAAATATTATTCATGAGTTATCTGGATTGGACTATTCTATTAGGAACACTGCTGATCATAGCAGGATATGGCATTTATAAAACGTACGGGCCAAAGGATATGGACAAATATATCCGTGGTGGCAATGACATGAATTGGCTCACCATAGGTTTGTCGATTATGGCCACACAAGCCTCTGCCATTACTTTTTTAAGTACACCCGGGCAAGCCTATTCAGATGGCATGCGGTTTATTCAGTTTTATTTTGGCTTACCAGTAGCCATGATTTTTATTTGTGTGTTTTTTCTGCCCATTTACTATAAACTAAAAGTTTATACTGCCTATGAATTTCTCGAACAAAGATTTGATCTAAAGACAAGAACCTTGACCGCTAGTCTATTTCTGGTACAGAGAGGTTTAGCGGCAGGTATTACCATATATGCCCCAGCTATAATATTGTCCACACTATTGGGGTGGAACCTTACCTTTACCAATGTATTTATAGGTTGTATTGTGGTGATTTACACCGTTTCGGGTGGCACCAAGGCTGTTTCTGTGACCCAAAAACACCAGATGACCGTGATGATGGGGGGCATGGTGCTAGCTGGGATTATCGTTATACAAATGATACCAGTTAGTTTCACAGAAGCTTTGCATGTCGCAGGCAAAATGGACAAGCTAAATATTGTCAATTTTGAGTTTGATTTGTCTGACAGGTATAACTTTTGGTCCGGTTTTACTGGAGCTTTGTTTCTTTTCCTGTCCTATTTTGGAACAGATCAATCTCAGGTTCAGCGGTACCTGAGTGGTAAGACCCTGACTGAAAGTAGAATGGGCCTAATGATGAATGGCTTTTTGAAGGTGCCTATGCAATTTATTATCCTTTTTATAGGGGTGATGGTGTTTGTATTTTACCAATTTTTTCAACCTCCAGTTTTCTTTAATACCATGCAATTAGATAAATTAAAGGAAAGTGAATATGTGCATGAATTCAATGATTTGGAACAAGAGTATACCAATATCTTTGAAAGCAAGGGGCAGAGTATAGATGGGTTATTGGGAGCCATCGAAAAGGAGGACCAAGAAGCTGTTGACCAGTACACAGCAGCCATTAGCGACCAATCTAAAGCACAGGAAGAAGTAAGAGACAAGGTTAAGGATTTGATTGTTAAAAATGATCCATTGGCAGAAACCAGAGATACGGACTATGTTTTTATGCGTTTTGTGATGGATTACCTTCCCCAGGGGGTCATTGGCTTGCTTTTCGCTGTGATCTTTAGTGCAGCCATGTCTTCGACAGCTTCAGAACTGAATGCGCTATCTTCTACCACTACGATTGATATTTATAGGAGGTCCATAAATAAAAAGAAAAGTTCACATCATTACATGAAATCCACAAGATGGTTTACAGTGCTTTGGGGGGTATTTGCTATTCTTTTCGCTACTTATGCCACTTTGTTTGAAAACCTTATTCAGGCCGTTAATCTATTAGGCTCCCTATTTTATGGGAGTATTCTAGGGATTTTTATGGTCGCATTTTTCATGAAATGGGTAGGAGGGAGAGCAGTATTTATAGCTGCCATCATTACTGAAATTCTTATCTTGACACTGCATTATTTCAACGGAAAAACGGTAGGGGATACCAGCATTGACATAGGGTTTTTATGGTACAATGCCATTGGCTGTTTGTTGGTAATGGCGATCGCTGCAATTTTAAATTTGTTTTTTCCCAAACGTGAAAAATTGATAGAAAATAAGGAGTAGATTAAGGTTTAGCTCAGGTTCAAAGACAAGGGAAAATAAACGGAGGTTGGCCAACTTGAAAAACACCTAGCCGTCAGGACAGGCCCTGAGAAATGTAAGAAAAATCTATTATCGACTTCGTGTTGAATGCTTTCAAAACGGAATAACCTGAGTTCGATTATAGAATAGTACGAATTGTGGGTGCTAATCCTTTCCGAATCAAACGGGTAATTGCCTGATAACACAAACCATCTAAGTATCAACCCAAATCTCATTTCCAGCGACTCCCTCCGCCGCCGCGGAGGGTTAGGGGGATATCAACGGGAATAACAAGTTATAACGAATTTATATTTGGGATGTTAGCGAAAAAAATCCCCATACCCCCTTTAACCCACCTTGCAGGTTTTGGGGTCCAAACGAGAAATTTCTATTTAATTTCGGACCTAAAGCCATCTTTTGTGTGTACCTCCCTACAGGTAAATGGATTTTTCGCTCTCTATTTGGCTT
>Ga0105055_10001115_pt1 | contig 43436 bp, 42 predicted proteins | sample BON03_FD_78090 | JGI IMG/M metagenome (GOLD analysis project Ga0105055, IMG submission 78090) | Freshwater microbial communities from Lake Bonney liftoff mats and glacier meltwater in Antarctica - BON-03 | ecosystem: Environmental > Aquatic > Freshwater > Ice > Glacier meltwater | place: Lake... | reverse complement strand
TCTTGCCGGCGCCCGGGGTGCCGGTGACGAACAGGATTACGTGGTGCCCCTGGTCGCGCGCCCGGTGGCAGGCGGCCAGGATGGTGTCGGTGGTCTCGCGCAGGTTGCGTGCCTCGGCACCCGCATCGGCGATCTCGGCCACGCTGTTGCGGGCATAGAGCGTGCGCGCGGCATCGACGATGCCCGGCACCGGGCGATACGCCGCCGCGGCCCAGCCCGCCACATCGACATCGCCGGCCTGGGGCAGCCGCGCCCAGAGATCGCGCAGCAGGCCGGGCAGGGAGGTGGCCGAGGCATCCAGCACGGGCGTCGCGCCGCCGATCGCCAGAGGCCAGGTGACCGGGCCCGGCCGGGCGGCGGTGCCCACCAGGATGGGCACGATCACATGGCCGCGGCTGCCGGCATGGAAATCCTGCAGGTCGAGCGCGTAGCCCTCTGCCTGGCGCCGGTCGGCCGGGGTGAAGGTGGTGGCGTCGGCCTTGAACTCCAGCACCAGCACCGCGCGCGGCGTGACCAGCACGGCATCGATGCGCAGGCCCAGCCGGCGCATCGGGAATTCCAGCACCAGTTGCCAGCCCGCCGCCTCGGCCCAGCCGCCGAGGGCCCGGCGGAGGCAGGCCAGCGACACGTGCCAGGCGCGCAACTGCGCGGCCTCGTGGGTTCGGTAGTGGCGCACGGCGTCATGCGCGAGGCGGTCGACCAGCGCGCCGTCGTCGCCGCTGAGGAAATCCGCGACGGTGAGCGCGATCATCGGTGCATGGCGCGGGCTACAGCAGTGTCTCCTTCAGCCGTCCGCCGCGGCGCAGCAGCCAGGCGGTGAAGCCGAGGGCGACGATGGTGAACAGCATCAGCAGCGTGGCCACCGCGGTGATGGTGGGGTTCACCTCCAGGATCAGTTCATTGAACATCTTCTTGGGGATCGTCTCGTAGGTGCCCGCCACGAAGGAGGTCACGATCACCTCGTCGAAACTGCCGATGAAGGCGAAGATCCAGGCGGCGAAGACGCTGGGCGCGATGTTCGGCAGCAGCACGGTGCGCATGGTGTAGGTCCAGGAGGCGCCGAGGCTCCAGGCCACCTGCTCGATGCGCACGTCGAAGCTGCGGATCGCCACGCCGAGGACCATGATCACCAGCGGTACGTTCAGCATGGTGTGCGCGATGACCAGCCCGGCGAAGCTGCCCAGCAGGTTGGTCTTGGCGAAGCCGAGATACAGCGCCACCGCTGTTATGATGGTCGGCACGATCAGCGGCGCCATGTAGTTGCTCTCGGCCGCGTCGCGCCCGCGGAAGGTGCCGCGCCGCAGGCCATAGGCGGCCAACCCGCCCAGCACGACGGCGCAGACCGAGGAGATCAGCGCCAGCGACAGCGAGGTCCACAGCGCTTCCATCCAGCGTGGGTCGCCGAAGAAGCCCTCGTACCAGCGCAACGAGAACCCCGGCGGCGGGAAGGTGAGCGAGCGCGCCGAGGAGAACGACATCGGCACCACGATGAGCAGCGGCAGCACCAGGAAGGCGAGGGCCGCGATGCCCAGCACCGCCACGGTGCGGCCGGCGAAGGCGTGCTGCCCGTTCATGCCCCCACCTTCCGGTCGAGCGCGCGGTAGCCGGCGAAGATCGCCAGGGTGACGACCAGTAACAGGGTGGACACCGCCGAGGCCTGTTCCCAACGCGGGTACTGGTTGATCATCATGTCCAGCAGGTTGGAGATCATCGGCACCTTGCCGCCGCCCAATATCGCGGGGGTCACGTAGAAGCCCAGGCACAGGATGAACACCAGCAGCGCGCCGGCGGCCAGGGCGGGCAGGGTGAGCGGCAGGAAGACCTTGAGGAAGATGGTGCGCGGCGGCGCGCCGAGCGAGGCGGCGGCCTGCATCAGCCGGTCGTCGATGCGCAGCATGGATGCGAACAGCGGCAGCACCAGGAAGGGCAGCAGCACGTTGGCCATGCCGATCATCACGCCCAGCTCGTTGTAGAGGAAGGAGACCGGTGCATCGACCGCGCCTGACCACAGCAGCAGGCGGTTGACCATGCCGTTGTTGCCCAGCACCACGATCCAAGCATAGGTGCGCACCAGGATGCTGATCCAGAACGGCGTGATCACCAGCGCCACCGCGATGAACTGCGCCCGTGGCGACAGCCCGCGCATCCAGTAGGCGAGCGGATAGCCGATCGCCACGTTCACCAGGGTGGCAACCACCGAAATGCGCAGCGTGTTGCCCAACACGCGCATGTAGATCGGCGTGTCGATCAGCTCGGCGTAGTAGGCGCCGGTCAGGCCGCCCTCGGCCGACCAGATGCTGAGCGCCAGCATGTAGAGGATCGGCAGGTTGAAGGCGATGAACATCAGCCCCAGCAGGGGCGCGGTGAAGCCGAACCCATGGCGTCGTTCGGCAATCGGTGCGGCCAATGAGGCAGTCTCCGAAGCTGCGCCCCTGCCCCGCACCAAACGGCGCGGCGCGGGGGCGCGTGGAAGTCAGGTCAGAGGTTGAACTTGAATTCTTCCCACTTCTTGTTCACCGCCTCGCCGTTCTCAGCCCACCAGGCGGCGTTGCTCACCCACTGCACGTCCTTGTTCTGCTTGGCCGTGGGGTAGATGTGCAGCTTGTCCTTGGGCAGCAGCGGGTCGAGGTTCGGGCTGGAGCCGGTATAGGCGATCACCGCGGCGGCCTTTGCCTGGTTCTCCGGCACCGACATCTCGTAGTACAGCTTCGCCACCGCCTCCTGCTCTGCCTTGGGCGCGCCCTTCACGGTGCAGATGTAGGACAGGTCGGCCGCTGCCTCCTTGAAGGTGAACTCCAGCTCCTTCTCCTCGACGATGCGGCCCGACCAGGCGATGGCGTACTGCACCTCGTTGTCCTTCAGCAGCTGCGGCGGCTGGGCGCCGGCCTTCCACAGCACCGAGATGTCGCGGCGGATCGACAGGAGCTTCTTGATCGCGCGGTCCACGTCCAGCGGGAACAGCTTGTCCATCGGCACCCCTTCGGCCAGCAGGGCGAAGGGAATGGCGTATTGCGGATAGTCGGGCAGGGTGCGCTTGCCCGGGAAGTCCTTGGTGTTGAAGAAATCGGCCCAGTTCGTGGGCGCCTTGGCCCCCTTCCGCCATGCCATGCCGGTGGAATAGTACTGGTAGCCGAAGCCGTATTCGTGCTTCGCCTCGGGGAAGATCGCCATCGGGTTGATCGCCGCCCAGTCCAGCTTCTCCACCAGGCCCAGCTTCACCGCCTGCACCAGTGAGCCGGAGCCGAGCTCGAACGTGGCCGCGGTGATGTTGCCGCTGGCCACCATTGCCTGCAGCTTGCCGAACGGGGCGGGGCTCTCGCGCACCAGCTTGATGCCCGTCTTGGCGGTGAAGGGGTTGCCGTAGCCCACCTCGATCGACTCGCCCGACTTGCCGCCGGCCTCGATCATGCGGATTTCCTTCACCTGCGCCTGGGCCAGGCCGGGGCGCAGGATGGCAACCAGGGGCAGGCCCGCGGTCGCCTTGATCAGTGTACGACGCTTCATGCTGTCCTCCTTTGTGCGGGCCGGCGGTGCCGTCCCGTCGAGCGAATCGGAAAGGCAATGTCAGGCCACCGGCCAGACATCCTCATCATCCCAGACCAGCGACACCGTCTCGCCCACGGCGAACGGCCGCCCGACGAAGGGTGCCCCGGCGACGAAGGCCTGGCCGCCCTCCACCGTGCTAAGATGGTAGCGAATGGTCTGGCCCAGATAGACCGCCTCGGCCACCCGTGCCTGCCGCCCGCCCGCGGCCGCGTCGGTCAGGCGGATGCGCTCCGGCCGGATCACCCCGGTGCGCCCGCCGGGCAGGTCGATGAAATTGGCGATGCCGAGGAAATCGGCGACGAAACGGTTGGCCGGCCGCAGATAGGCCTCCTGCGGTGCGGCGTTCTGCTGCACCTGGCCGCGGTCCAGCACCACCACGCGGTCTGACAGCGACAGCGCCTCCTCCTGGTCGTGGGTGACCAGGATGCTGGTCACGCCCAGGCGGCGCTGCAACTGCTTCAGCTCCACCTGCAACTCCTCGCGCAGCTTGCGGTCGAGCGCGCCCAGCGGCTCGTCCAGCAGCAGGATATCGGGCTCGAACACGAAGGCGCGGGCCAGCGCCACGCGCTGCTGCTGGCCGCCCGACAGTTGCGACGGGCGCCGCCGCTCGAAGCCGCCGAGCTGCACCAGTTCCAGGGCCGCCATCACCTTGGCCCGGATATCCGCCGCGCTCATATTGCGGACACGCAATGGAAACGCGACGTTGTCGAACACGCTCATGTGCGGGAACAGCGCGTAGCTTTGGAACACCAGCCCCACGTTGCGCTGCTGCGGCGTGCTGCCGGTCACGTCGCGCCCGCCGATCAGGATGCGGCCCAGCGTGGGCTGGTTCAGCCCGGCGATCAGGCTGAGCAGCGTCGTCTTGCCCGACCCGCTGGGGCCGAGGATGGTGACGAACTCGCCCTGCGCGACGCTGAGGTCAACGTTGTCGGCGGCCTTGAAGGCGCCGTAGTGCTTGCTGATGCCTTCGAGGCGGATGTCGGTCATTTGGGCCTCAGGAGCAGGCTCGGAAATGGCCGAGCGCGGCGCCGGCAAGCAGGCACCGTTATTTTCTTCGCTGTCATGTTCCGATCATGTGCCAGCAATGTGCGAGGCGCAAGCCAGAATGGCGATCTAGTTGGCTTCGGGTCAGTCGCTCTCGCGGAACGGCGAGTATTCCGCCAGTGCCGCCATCTGCTCGCGCTTCTCGGCGCGTTCCTCGACCAGGAAATCCGCCACAGCCCGGCGCAGGCCGGGATGGGCGATCCAGTGCGCCGAGTAGGTCTCGCTGGGCAGGTAGCCGCGCTGGATCTTGTGCTCGCCCTGGGCGCCGGCTTCGACCCGCGCCAATTTGTGTTCGATGGCAAAATCAATGGCGCGGTAGTAGCACAGCTCGAAATGCAGGAACGGCCAGTCGCCGCGGCAGCCCCAGTTGCGGCCATAAAGCGTGTCGCTGCCGGCAAGGTTGAGCGCGCCCGCCACCGGCGTGCCGTCGCGCAGTGCCATCATCAGCACCACTGCGTCGCCCAGGCGCTCCGACAGCAGCGAGAAGAAGCGCTGGGTCAGGTAGGCGCTGCCCCATTTGCGGTCCACCGTTGCGGTGTAGAAATCGTAGAACGCATCCCAGTGGCGGCCGCGGATCTCGTGCCCGCGCAGCGCCACGAATTCCAGCCCCGCGGCATTGGCGTCGCGCCGCTCGCGCCGGATGGTCTTGCGCTTGCGCGACGACATGGCGTCAAGGAATTCGTCGAAGCTGGCGTAGCCGGCGTTGTTCCAGTGGAACTGGAGCCCCAGCCGCTGCAGCCAGCCGGCCTCACCCAGCGCCGACCATTCCGCCTGCGTGCAGAAAGTGGCATGCACCGACGACGTGCCGAGTTCCGTGCACGCCTGCTCCAGCGCGCCTGCCAGCACCGCCACGCCCACCCCGCTGCCGGGGCGCACCAGCAGGCGCGGGCCGGGCACCGGGCTGAACGGCACGGCCACCTGCAGCTTCGGATAATAGCGCCCGCCCGCGCGTTCCAGTGCATGGGCCCAGCCATGGTCGAACACGTATTCGCCGTAGCTGTGAGACTTGGCGTACATTGGTGCCGCCGCCATCAACCGCCCGGCGACATTGCGCAGCACCGCGTGCTGCGGCAGCCAGCCGGTGCGCGACGTGGCCGAGCCGCTGTCCTCCACGCAGGACAGGAAGGCGTGGCTCACGAACGGATTGTCGTGCCCGGCGCAGTCGTCCCACTCCTCGGCGGAAATCTCGCCGATCGCCTTGTGCAGGGTGAGGGTGAACTGCGTGGGCTCGGTCACTAGGCGATCCGGAACATCCCCTCCACCTCGACCGCGGCATCCAGCGGCAGGGAGGGCACGCCGATGGTGCTGCGCGCATGGCGCCCGGCATCGCCGAACACCGCCACCGCGAGGTCAGAGGCGCCGTTCATCACCGCGGCGTGCTGGGTAAAACTGGCCGGCGCGGCGATGAAGCCGCCCAGGCGCACCACTTGCTGCACGCGGTCGAGGTCGCCGCCGCAGGCTGCCTGGAGCTGGGCCAGCAGGTTGACGAAGCACAGCCGTGCCGCGGACACCCCGGTCTCGATGCTCACGCCGTCGCCGACCTTGCCGGTGAAGGCCACGCGGCCGTCCTGCATCGGCACCTGGCCGGAGATCACCACCATGTCGCCGCTGCGCACGAAGGGCACGTAGTTGGCCACGGGGGCCGCCGGGGTGGGCAGGGTGATGCCGAGTTCGGCGAGCTTCGCGTCGATCCGTCCAGCCATGGCGTGGGTGCTCCGTTGGGTATTGTCGTGCCTATTTCGCCACCAGCCGCAGGGCGCGGCGGCGCGGGCGCGGGCCATCCTCGCGCGGCCAGCCCCCCGGCGGCAAGCCGGTGAGCAATCCGGGCAGCAAGGGTGCGCGGTCGCGCGCACCGTCGCCCACCGTGTCGCCAGCCTCGTCCTCGGCTTCGGGAATGTCGGTGCGGTTGAGATAGTTCACCGCCAGGTTGCGGAACACGTAGTCGAGCAGCGAGGTGGCGCGGCCGACGGCGGCATCGCCCTCCACCGTGCCGGCGGGGCCGAAGCGGGTGAAGGTGAAGGCTTCAACGAAGGCTTCCAGCGGCACGCCGTGCTGCAGCCCGAGGCTGACGGCCACGCCGAAATTGTCCATCAGGCCGCGGAACGCCGGGCCCTCCTTGTGCAGGGCGATGAAGATTTCGCCCAACCGCCCGTCGGCATACTCGCCGGTGCGCAGGAACAGCTTGTGCCCGCCGACGGCCGCCTTCTGGGTATAGCCGCGCCGGCGTGCCGGCAGGTCGGCGCGCGGCATCGCCGGTTGCGCGGCGGCCAGTGCCGGGCGCGCGATCGTCTGGTCGAGGAACGCGGCGACCGCGTCATGCATCGCCGCATGTGCCTGGGCGCCCGCGGCGGGGAACGGCGACTGGCCGGCCAGCATCGCCGCCAGTGCCGCCTCGGCGGTCATGCCGCGCGCAGCGAGCCAGGCCCGGGCGGTGCGGCTGAGCCCGCCGCCATTGTCCAGCGGCGAGAAGGCGGGCGCGATGCCGCCGGTCTCCACACCCAGCAGGGCGGCGGCAAGGTCGGGCGCGGCGAGCGCGGAGACGCCATGGTGGCGCCGTGCCGGCTGGGCCGCCGCGGCCGCCTGTGCCGCGCGCGCCGCCTCGGCAAGGCCCGGCAGCACGGTGGCGGCCGGCACCGACAAGGTTGGCACCGACAAGGTTGGCACCGACAAGGTTGGCACCGACAGGGTGGGGCCGGCCTGCGCCAGCGTGCCGAACATTGCCGCCATGTCAGCCGAGCCCAGGCCGGCGCCGGCATGCAGCAGGGCGGCGAGGCTGGCGCCCACGTCGCGCGCCGCCACGCTGTCGTACGCCAGCCCCAGCCGCGACAGCAGCCCGGCCAGGTCGTGCATGGCCACGGCCACGGTGGTGGCGGATGGCACGGCCAATGTGAGCGCGGCCACCGCCAGCCTTGCGGCAGCCACGAAGCCGGCGCTGTCGAAGCCCATCTCGACATCGTGGAACGCCGGCAGGTTCAGCACGAAGCCGGGCCGCGGCACCGCAAGCCCCTGCCACACCGGCTCGGCCGGCGCCCCGCGCCGGGCTGCCAGCAGCGCATGCAGCGCATCGCCGAGATCCTCCGCGATTCCAGCCCGGCGGGCCCGCGCGCCGACCGGCCCGATCCAGGCTTCCGCGGCGGATGGCAAGCTGACCGCGCCTAGACCAGGGGCCAGCGCAGCCAGGGCATCGCCGGCGGCCTGTTCCCATGACGCCGGCAGCGCCACCTGGCGTGGTGCGGCGTCTGGATCGGCGACGGCGGCCATGCGGCGCATCCGCACGCCGCGCCAGGCCGGGATCCCTCGCGTCGTGGTATGGTTCGAGAGGCGCCGGAGCGCTTCGGGCAGGGTCGTGTCTGTGTCCATGTCCATGATGCTAGTCTGCCTGCGCCCGACTCGAAAGCCGTATTTTGTGGTCGGCGGGCCTGTCAACCACAAAATCCTGTGGATAGAACCATCTCGTCCGCGCCAACGGCTGCGCCATGGACCATTCGGCTGCGAACGCCTATATCATTGTCATGACCCTAGGCACCCGTCTCTCCACCTGGCTCCACGGCCGTCTCGTCGGGCGCGACGGCGCGGGCAACTCCTATTACGAGGACAAGCGCAGCCGCCCGGGCCAGCCTTCCCGCCGCTGGGTGGTGTTCCTTGGCGCGCCGGAAGCCAGCAAGGTGCCGCCGGAGTGGCATCCGTGGCTCCACTACACCACCGACACCCCCTTGCCCGAGCAGGGCCGGCGGCCCTGGCAGAAGCCGCACGCCGCCAACCTCACCGGCACCGCCGACAGCTACCGCCCCGCCGGCCACGACTACGAGGGCGGCCGCCGTGCCGCCGCCACCGGCGACTATGAGGCGTGGACGCCGGGCTCCTGAGCCTTTCCACCGCGCCGGTCCTTTCCCTCACTGACAGCGACCCTTCCGGAGCCACAAGATGGCGCAGCGCAACCTCACCGAGTTGATTGCCGGCGCCGCCGTTCTCCTGGTGGCCGTGGCTTTTCTCGGCTACGCGGTGGCCAATACCGGCCGCAGCACCTCCGGCGGCATGACGTTGCTCGCGAAGTTCGACCGCATCGACGGCCTCGCCGTGGGGTCGGACGTGCGCCTGGCCGGCGTGAAGGTGGGCAGTGTCACGTCCGCGCGGGTGGACCCGGAGACCTACCAGGCCCTCGTCACCCTCACCGTGCAGCCGAACCTGCGCCTGCCGCGGGATTCCAGCGCTGAGATCAGCAGTGAAGGCCTGATCGGCGCCAAGTCGATCGCCATCGTGCCGGGGGGCGATGAACGCATGCTGGCCGAGGGCGCCGAGTTCACCATCACCCAGTCGGCGGTGAGCCTGGAGCAGCTTCTTGGCAAGTTCATCTTTAGCGTGAGCGACCTGTCCACCAACGTGCAGCGCCAACTCGACCAGCCCCCCAAGCCGGGGCCGTGATGGCTGCCCCGCGCCCGGCCCCGCCGTCGCACTGGCCGCAGCCCGACGGCACGGCGATTTCCTGCCGCGAGAAGCTCAAGACCCTGGCCGAGAACCACGAGGAACTCGCCCAGGTGATGCAGGACGCCTTTGAGGACGCCGTGCTGATGGGCGTGGATGAGGCCGCCATGCGTGCCATTCTCTCCGATATGGTCCAGGCTCTCCGCAGCCCCCGGAAGGGTGGGTGATCGTGCTGGTGCGCCCGGTGCTGGTGCGCCCGGTGCTGGTGCGCCTAGTCCTGGCCGTCGCGGCTGCCATCGCCGTCGCCCCAGCCTCTGCCCAGAATCTGCCCGCCGTCAACGTTCCCGGGCGGGCGCAGCAGGCCCAGCCGATGCCGATCCAGGCCACGCCCCTGCCGGTGCCGTCCACTGCGCCGCAGCTTCAGCCCGGCCAGTTCCTCCCCGCCGTGCCGCCGCCCGTCACCACTACGCCCTTGCCCGCCGCCCCGCTTCCCGACGCCCGTCCTTCATCGCCGCGCGCGGCCCCGCTGCCCGCGGTGCAGTCGGAATGGGTGCCCCGCGACAAGGTGGAACTGCGGTTGATCGACAAGGTTATGGCCCGCACCACCTCAATGGCGGGCAAGGTGGGCGAGACCCAGATTTTCGGCCCGCTCACCGTATTGGTGCGCCACTGCGTCGTCCGCCCGGCCGACCAGGCGCCCGACGCCGCCGCGTTCCTGGAGATCGGCGAAGCCGGCAAGCCACTGATCTTCCGCGGATGGATGGTGCTGTCGGTGCCGCACCTCGCGCTGCTGGAACACCCCACCCACGACATCCGCCTGGGAGCCTGCCCGCCATGAACAGCGACAACACGCCCCCGAACCTGACGCCGCCCATCCTCACCCCGGGCATGGCGCTGCTGCTCGATGTGGACGGCACGCTGATTGATTTCGCGCCCACGCCCGACGAGGTGGTGGTGCCGCCCGACCTGCCGGACAGTCTGCGCAGCCTGCGCGCGCTGCTGGGCGATGCGTTGGCCATCATCACCGGCCGCCCGGTTTCCCAGATCGATGCATTGTTCGGCGACATCCCCTACGCGGTCGCCGGCGAACACGGCGGCTTGATCCGCCATGCGCCGGGCGAGGCGGTGATGCGCGGCGCCTCCCCGCCGATCCCCGAGGACTGGCTGAAGCGCGCGCGCATGGTGATCGGCGCCCATCCCGGCACCCTGCTGGAGCGCAAGGCAAACGGCGTGACCCTGCATTTCCGCAAGGCGCCCTGGGCCGGCCCGGCGCTGCGCCAACTGGCCGACCTGCTGCTGGCCGAGATGCCCAGCCATGAGCTGATGAGCGGCAGCATGGTGTGGGAAATCCGCCCGCGCGGCATCGACAAGGGCGGCGCGGTGGTGGCCCTGATGGCCCGCCCGCCCTTCCTCGGCCGCATGCCGCTGTTCATCGGCGACGACGTGACCGACGAGGACGCGATCCGCGCCGCGCGCGCCATGGGCGGCATCGGGCTGCGGGTGGATACCAGCTTCGGCGGCCCGGCCGATGTGCGCGCCTGGCTGGCCCGCGAGGCTGCCCGCGCCTGACGTTCCGCGCCTGATGTTCCGCGCCTGATGTTCCGCGCAACGAGAGAGACCGCCATGAACGAGAACGACGCCCGCTACCCCAGCCTGCGCGACCGCGTCATCTTCATCAGCGGCGGCGCTACCGGGATCGGTGCCGCCATGGTGGAGCATTTTGCCGCGCAGGGCGCCCAGGTGGCCTTCGTCGACATCCAGCCGGAGCCCGCCCTGGCCCTGGTGGAACGGCTGGCCGCGGCCGGCCACGCGCGCCCGCACTTCCTCGCCTGCGACCTGCGCGACATTCCCGCCTACCAGGCCGCGATCCGCCAGGTCGGCCGCAGCTTCGGCGGCATCGACGTGCTGGTGAACAGCGCCGCCCATGACGAGCGGCACGACTGGACCACGGTCACCCTGGAATACTGGGAGGACCGTATCCAGGTGAACCTGCGCCACCAGTTCTTCGCCATCCAGGCCGCGGCGCCGATGATGCAGGCGCGCAATCGCGGCTCCATCATCAATTTCGGCTCGATCTCCTGGCACGTGAAATCGGGCGGCATGCCCGCCTACACTTCGGCCAAGGCCGCCGTGGAGGGCCTCACCCGCAGCTTCGCCCGCGACCTGGGCGCGGACGGCATCCGGGTGAACTGCCTCATCCCCGGCTGGATCATCACCGAGCGGCAGAAGGCCCTCTGGCTCACCCCGGCAGGCGAGGCACGGACATTGGCGGCCCAGTGCCTCAAGCAATTGCTGCTGCCGCCCGATATCGCGCGCATGGTGCTGTGGCTTGCCGCCGATGACAGCCGCATGTGCACGGGGCAGAACTGGGTGGTCGACGGCGGCTGGTGGTGAATGGATGGGGGCCTGGGGCCCCGGGCCCCAGTGGGGTCCAGGGGCGACGCCCCAGAGGCGCTAGGATAAGGGAGGCTGGGCTCTGCCCAGACCCGCCAGGGGCCAAGCCCCTGGACCTTTACCTACAAGAATAATTAATGATTACAATTAATTGAGAGTTTGGGAACGCTAAGAGTTTCCTGGCTGAGCCAGCAGCCCCAGATTGATACACGGCTTCGACTGATGGCCGCTGGCACGGCCATTAAAGAGAATGGGATCAAAGGGTCTCCGACCCTTTGCGGGTCGAGGGCAGAGCCCTCGCCTTCCTTATCCTAGCGCATATGGGGCGACGCCCCGGATCACTATCTTGATTTTGTGGGGCGATTCACCAGACGCTTGGATAGCAAGCGTTTGGATCGCACCACTAGCTTGTCCCGCTATCCCTCGAACGCCGGCACCGTAACCCGCCGCCCCATCAGGAACGCATCCGCGGTCATCTGGAGTGGGGCCACGTCGATCTCGCTCTGCCCCCGGCTAATCAGGTCGGCGAAGCGGGCGTAGAGCAACGGGTATTCCTCCCGCTTCCTGTCCACCACCACCGCGCCGTCGATCACCAGTTGCCCGGCGCTGTCCAGCAATTGCACGTCGTGCCCGCATTGGGTGGTCAGCCGCACCTCGCGCTGGTCGGGTCCCTTGATGCCCCAGTCCATATGCGCCTCCATCGACCCGTCGCTGTCCAACGAGCCGAAGGTCAGGCTGGCTGAGATCGGGGCGGCGTGGTTCGCGGCGATGCGCAGTTCGGCGGCGCGCACGAAGGGCGGCACCGCGACGATGCGGCTGAGCACCGACAGCGCGTTGATGCCCATGTCGAACACGCCGAACCCGTCGGACTCCCAGATCCAGGTCTGGTCCGGGTGGTATTTGACGAAATCCTCGTTCCAGTCGATGCGCAGCGCGGCCAGCTTCTTCCCCGCCAGGAAGCGCCGCGCCTCCTCCACCGCCGCGTTGCACTGCGAGTGCCAGGTGGTGAACAGCACCCGCCCCGCGCGGGCGGCCAGGCGGGCCAGCGCGTCTACCTCGGCCACGCCCATGCCCGGCGGCTTCTCCAGCAGCACGTGCAGCCCCGCGGCGAGCGCATCGCGCGCCACCTCGAAGCGCACGCCGGGCGGTGTGCAGATTGCCACCGCGTCGAGCGCCACCTCGTCCAGCAGGGCGCGATGCGAGGGATGCACCTTCATGCCGTCCACCGCCGGCGCGGGATGGTGGCTCGCCAGCCCCGCAAGGGTGAACTCGCCGGAAGCCGCGATAGAGGGCAAATGCCGGTTGCGGGCGATCTCCCCCACGCCGATCACGCCGATGCGAATGCTCATGGCCTACCTCCCTGCTGCGCGCCGCTACATCGAGGTGAACCCGTCATCGGCCACCATGACCGACCCGTTGATGAACCGCGAAGCCTCGTCTGAACACAAAAGCAGCAACAGCCCATCGAGGTCCCGCGCTTCGCCCATGCGTCGGCGGGGCAGGGAGTTCACCCATTTCCCGCCCGGCTCGGTGGCGAGGAAGTCGGCGCTGATCTCGGTGGCGATGTAGCCGGGCGCGATGGCGTTGGTGTTGATGCCGTGCCGGCCCCATTCGCGCGCCATCGCGTGGGTCATCTGGATCAGCGCGGCCTTGGACATGCCATAGGTGGAAAGCTGGCCGATGGCGCGCATGCCGGCGATGGAGGCGATGTTGACGATCCGCCCGTCGCGCTTGTGCGCCATCATCTGCCGCGCCGCCGCCTGGGCCATGAAGAAGGCGCCCTTCAGGTTGGTGTCCAGCACCGCGTCATAGTCGGCCTCCTCGATGCTCTCCAGCTTGGCCTGGATCGAGATGCCCGCATTGTTCACCAGGATGTCGATCGGCCCCCAGGCATCCAGCACCGCCTGCGCGCCCGCCCGCACCGAGGCCACCGAGGCGACGTCGATTGCCACCGGCAGGGCGTCATGCCCGGCCGCACGCAACTCGCCGGCCAGGGCTTCGAGCCGGTCGGTGCGCCGTGCGGCGATGGCCACCCGGGCGCCGGCCGCGGCCAGCACGCGGGCGAAGCGGTCGCCGAGGCCCGAGGAGGCGCCGGTAACCAGGGCAATCCTGCCGCTGAGGTCCGCCACGGCTCAGGCCGCCAGGGCAGGGGCAAGGCCCAGCCGTGCGCGGGCCGCGGCATATTCGCCGGCCAGGCGATCGACCAGTTCCGCGGCACCCACCACCGCCTTCACCGCGCCGATGCCCTGGCCCGCGCCCCAGATATCCTTCCAGGCACGCGGCTTGTTGTCGGCGAAGCTCATCTGCGACTTGTCGGCCACCGGCATGTTTGCCGGGTCGAGCCCGGCGCGTGTCAGCGACGGGATCAGGTAGTTGCCGTGCACGCCGGAGATGGCGTTGGTGTACAGGATGTCCTGCGCCGCGCTGTCCACGATCATCTGCTTGTAGCCCTCCGCCGCGTTGGCCTCGTGCGTGGCGATGAAGGCCGAACCGATATAGGCAAGGTCGGCGCCGGCTGCCTGGGCCGCCAGCACCGCCCCGCCATTGGCGATCGCGCCCGACAATGCCACCGGCCCGTCGAACCAGGCACGGATTTCCTGCAGCAGCGCGAAGGGTGAGGTGGCCCCGGCATGCCCGCCCGCCCCGGCGGCGACCGCGATCAGTCCGGTGGCGCCCTTGTCGATCGCCTTGTGGGCGAAATTGTCGTTGATGATGTCGTGCAGGGTGATGCCGCCATAGGCCTTGGTCGCCTCGTACACCTCCTCGCGCGCACCGAGCGAGGTGATGACGATGGGCACCTTGAAGCGCACCGTCTGCTCCAGGTCGTGCATCAACCGCGCGTTGGAGCGGTGCACGATGTGGTTGACCGCGAAGGGTGCGGCCGGCCGGTCGGGGTGCTTGGCGTTGTGTTCGCCCAGTTCGGTGGTGATCCGGTCGAGCCACTCCGCCAGCGCTTCGGCCGGGCGCGCGTTCAGCGCCGGAAAGCTGCCCACCACGCCCGCCTTGCACTGGGCGATCACCAGGTCGGGGTTCGACACGATGAACATCGGCGAGGCGATGACCGGGATGCGGAGGTTCTGCAGGATCGGGGGCAGGGACATGGGGTGCTCGTTTCCGTGGTTGGGCGCGATCCTGCCATGGCCCGGTCGGTCGGCCAATCGGCCGGGCCGGGCACTGGCGCCGCCAGCCCCGGGGAGAGTTGGACAATCGGCTTGGAAATGCCAACAGTGCCGCCATGAACATCCATCCGATCCTCGTTCCCTACGCCAACGATATCGCCCGCTGGGGTGCCGCGCGTGGCCCCGCCGCGATCATGCAGGCAGGCCTGGCCGATGCTCTGCGCGCGCACGGCCACACCGTCGCCGCGCCGCTGGAGATCGCCTTCCCCCGCGCGCGCCGCACCCGCGACCCGGTGACCAACCTCGGCGTGATCGCCGCCATGGTGTCCGACGCCGTGGCCGCCGCCATTTCGCAGGGGGCCATGCCGCTGGTGCTGCAGGGCAACTGCACCCAGTCGGTCGGCCCCGCCGGCGGGGTCGCGAAGGCCTGCGGCGATGCCGGGATCGTCTGGTACGACGCGCATGGCGACATGCACACGCTTGCCACTACTTCCACCGGCCTGCTCGGCGGGATGCCCTATGCCGTCGCCCTGGGGTGGGAGTTCGACGACTGGCGCGAAGCCGCCGGCCTCGTCCGCCCGGTCGCCGCGCGCGCCGCGGCCCTGATCGGCGCCTCGGACCTCGATCCCGAGGAGGAAGCGGCGCTCACCGCCCACGACATTGCCCGGCTGGACGCCGACGCCATGGGCGCCGATACGGCCGAACGGATCACGGCGCTCCTCACCCCGCGTGCCGCGGCCGCGCCCGGCTGGTACATGCATATCGACCTGGACGTTGCCGGGCCCGAGGCCGTTCCCGGCCAGCTAACCAACGCGCCGCACTGGCCCTCGCCCGCCGCCCTGCGCGCCTCGGTTGTCGCCGGTGCCCGCGCGGTGCCGCTGCGCTGCCTTGGCATCGCCGCCTACGACCCCGCCGGCGACCCGGAGGGCCGCGGCGCGCGCCTGGCGGTGGATCTCGCCGTCGCGGCCCTTTCCCACAGGTAACGGTCTCGCCTAGGCTGCACCCTCGAAACGGGGGCTGCCATGGACGTGCTGACCATCCTGCTGGTGATCGTCGTGGTGGCGGCCGGCTACGTCATCGTCACCTATAACCGCCTGGTGTCGCTGCGCACCCGGGTGCGCGAGGCCTGGTCGGACATCCAGGTGCAGATGAAACGGCGCTACGACCTGATCCCCAACCTGGTCGACACCGTGGCCGCCTATGCCACGCACGAACGCGGCACGCTGGAGGGCGTGGTGCGCGCGCGAGCCGACGCAATGGCCGAGAACGGGCCACCCCCAAGCCAGGCGCAGGCCGAGAACGCGCTGCAATCCACCCTGCGCTCGCTTTTCGCGCTCGCCGAGGCCTATCCGCAACTGAAGGCCGACGGCAATTTCGCCCGGCTGCAATCCGACCTGGTGGAGGTCGAGACCCAGATCAAGATGTCCCGCCGCTACTACAACGGCGCGGTGCGCGACCTGAACGTGGCGGTCGAGCAGTTCCCCTCCAACCTCATCGCCGGCCGCTTCGCCTTCCACAAGGAGGAGTTCTTCGAGCTGGACGAGGCCGAGGCGGAGGCCGCGTCGCGCCCGGTGCGCGTCGATTTCGCCGGGCGGGGCTGAGCCGACCATGCCGCTTCGTGCCGCCGGATGGCGCCTGTTGCTGGCGCTGCTGCTGCTTGTCCCGTTGTTGATCGCGGGTGCCGCCAACGGACTGCGCGCCCAGCCGTTCGAGCAGATCCGCGACTTTACCGCCCGCATCGAGATCCAGCCCGACGGCGCCGTGGAGGTGACCGAGGAGATCGAGGTGCTGGCCCTCGGCCACAGCATCAAGCGCGGCATCTATCGCGACCTGACGCTGCGGGCAACCGACCCGCTCGGCCTGCTCGCCCCCGCCTTCGTGCTGCATGAGGCCCTGCGCGATGGCGCCCCCGAACAGTCGCGCATCGAAAGCACGTCCGAGGGCCTGCGCATCTATCTCGGCTCGCCCGATCGCCTGCTGAAGCCGGGCACCTACCGCTATCGCCTGCGCTACCGCATGGCCGAGCAGGTGGCCGCGCATGACGGGTTCGACGAGCTCTACTGGAACGTCAACGGCACCGGCTGGAGCTTCCCGGCGCTGCGGGTGGCCGCCGAGATCGTGTTGCCGCCTGGCGCGGCCATCACCCAGAGCGCCGCCTATACCGGCTATTCCGGCGAGCAGGGGGTGGATTTCTCCACGGCGAAACTGTCGGGCAGCCGCATCGCCTTTGCCACCACCCGCGCCCTGTCGGCCCATGAGAACCTGACCGTCGCCGTCGGCTTCCCGCCGGGCTTCGTCACCCACGCCGACCGCCTGCCATGGCTGCGCCGGCTCGTCGAGGCCGATCCGGTGCGCCTGACAATGGGGCTGCTGGGCGGGCTGCTCGCCTACTACGCCGTCGCCTGGTTCGCCGTGGGGCGCGATCCGCGGGCCGGCACGATCGTGCCGGTCTATCGGCCGGACCTTCCGCCGGCGGCGATGCGCTTCATCCGCTCCATGCGCTTCGACGACGACTGCGTGGCCGCGGCGCTGATCAACCTGGCGGTCAAGGGCCATGTGGTGTTCGACGATGACGCGAAGGGCACGCTCACCCTGCGCCGCGTGGTGCCGCCCGACGACGCGCCGGAGCCCTCGGCGGGCGAGGCGGTGCTGCTGAACGCCCTGCTCGGCAGGCGCGGCAGCGTGGTGCTGGAGCAGAAGAACCGCAGCACCCTGTCCAGCGCCCGCCAGGCGCTGCAGGCGCATTTCGAGAAGACCTTCAACCGCGTCCATTTCCGCCGCAACGGCGCCTGGTTCGTGGGTGGGCTGGTGTTGACGGCGCTGGGCTGGGTGGCCGTGGCTTTGGGCGATCCCGCGCGGCTGTTCGGCGTGCTGTTCGCCGTCTGGTTCATCCTGCTGGCATCGCCCCTGCTGATGGTGGCGCGAACGGTACGGCGCCATTGGCGATCGTGGCGTGCCATGGGCCGGGGCGTCGACCTGGCGGCGAGCGCCGGCATGCTGGCGGTATTTTGCGTGGTCGGCGTGATGCTTGCCATGCCGCTGCTGGCGCTGAGCGAGGAGATCGGCTGGGAGGTGCCCCTGGCGATGGCGGCGCTGGGCGGGGTCAACCTGCTGTTCCTGCACCTGCTGAAGGCGCCGACCGCCATTGGCCGCGCCGCGCTGGACGAGATCGAGGGCACGCGCCGCTATCTCGCGGTGGCCGAGGCGGACCGGCTGCGCTTCCACCACCCGCCCGACCGCACGCCGCAGCATTTCGAGGCGCTGCTGCCCTATGCCGTGGCGCTGGGGCTGGAGACCGACTGGACCCGCCAGTTCGCCGCCGTGCTCAGCCAGGCGTCACAGGGGGATGGCAGCGGCGGATACTCCCCGCACTGGTACCATGGCAGCCAGTTCAGCGGCGCCCGGCTTGCCGGCCTCGGCACGGCGCTCAGCACCAGCTACGCCAGCGCCTCCACCGCGCCCTCAAGCTCGTCGGGCAGCAGCGGATCTGGCGGCGGTGGTTCCAGTGGCGGCGGTGGGGGAGGTGGTGGCGGCGGCGGCTGGTAGGGGCTATCCTTCCGCCGGGAACAGGTAGCCGCCGATGATCCGCTTCGCCTCATCCAGCACGCGCGCGCGCGCCGGCGCATCGGGCTGGGCCATCGCATGGGCGATCAACCGGTCGCCGATTTCGGTGGCAATGCGCAGGCGGAACAGGAAATCGCCATCCACCGCCACGCCGAACATCGTGGACAGGAAGTCGCGCACCATCCCGGCGATCTCGCCCGAACCCGCCTGCGCCTCCAGCAACGGCCGGCTGATTGCCCGCGAGCCGCCAGGCGCCCCGTAGGCCACGGTGCGGAAATCCGGATTCTCAAGCAGGTAGCCGGCGAAGGCGTCGACCACACTGGCCAGGAAATCCGCGGGGGTGCCGGGGAAATCCTGCATTATCCGCCCCGCCAGGCCCTCCTGGAAAACCTCCATGTGGCGCAGGGCGATGGCGTCCACGATGGCCTGCTTATCGGGGAAGAAGCGATACAGCGCGCCCACGGAAAGCCCCGCCTCCCCGGCGATCTGCGCGGTGGTCAACGCCTCCACCGCCACGCCGCGCCCCAGCAGCCGCCCGGCGGCGGCCAGCACCCGGCTCACGGTCTCCTGGCTGCGCTCCTGCACCGGATCGCGCCGGTTGGAGGCGGGGCGGCCGGCGGTGGGGCGCGGCGCGGTTGACAAGCTCATGGCCGGTCCCTAAACGAAAACATGAATGCGACGTCGCGTTCGTATTTTCTAGCAGAGGGCTTCCGCCATGGCCATCCCCCTCCACCAAGCCGTTCGCGTGGGCGCCTATGTGGTCAAGCAGCATCTGCTGGGCCGCAAGCGCTATCCGCTGGTGCTGATGCTGGAGCCCCTGTTCCGCTGCAACCTGGCCTGCGCCGGCTGCGGCAAGATCGACTATCCCGCCGAGATCCTGAACCAGCGCCTGTCGGTGGCCGAGTGCCTGGAGGCGGTGGACGAATGCGGCGCCCCGGTGGTGGTCATCGCCGGTGGCGAGCCGTTGCTCCACCGCGAGATCGACGAGGTCGTGCGCGGCATCATCGCGCGCGGCAAATACGTCATCGTCTGCACCAATGCCCTGCTCCTGGAAAAGAAGATGGAGCTGTTCAAGCCGAACAAATTCTTCTCGTGGTCCGTCCACCTCGACGGCAATCGCGAGGACCACGACCGCTCGGTCTGCCAGGAGGGGGTATACGATCGTTGCGTCTCGGCGATCGCCAAGGCCAAGGCGGCCGGGTTCCGCACCATCATCAACGCCACCCTGTTCAACAACGCCGATCCCGAGCGCATGGCCCGCTTCTTCGACGACGTGATGGAAATGGGCATCGACGGTATCTCGGTCTCGCCGGGCTATGCCTATGAGCGCGCGCCGGACCAGCAGCACTTCCTCAACCGCACCGCCACCAAGGAACTGTTCCGCGGCATCTTTTCGCGCGCGCTGCCGGGCAGGAAGAAGTGGCAGTTCAACCAGTCCAGCCTGTTCCTCGACTTCCTGGCGGGCAATCAGACCTTCCATTGCACGCCTTGGGGCAACCCCACGCGCACCTATTTCGGCTGGCAAAGGCCCTGCTACCTGCTGGGCGAGGGCTATGCCAAGACCTTCAAGGAACTGATGGAAACCACCGACTGGGATAAGTACGGCACCGGCAACTACGAGAAATGCGCCGACTGCATGGTGCATTCCGGCTACGAGGCCACCGCCGTGGCCGCCGCCGTGCGCAACCCGCTTAAGGCGCTGAAGGTCGAGCTTGCCGGCGTGCGCACCACCGGCCCGATGGCCCCCGAGATCCCGCTGGAGAACCAGCGCCCCGCCGAGTTCGTGTTCAGCCGCCACGTGCAGCAGGCGATGGAGAGAATCCGGCACGAAAAGAAGAAGCCGGCGGAGGTGGCGTAGCCCGGCCAACTGCTGCACGCCGGCGGCTCACAGCGCGCGCCAGTTCTGTAATTGCGCCGCTGTGGCCCGGCGCCTAGCATCGCGTCGCGGTGCGCTTCAGGGGGCCTCCCGGGCCTGGCGCCACCCGAGGAGAATAAGCATGACCGACCACGCCTACAACTATGCCGTGTTCGATCTGCAAAGGGACATGGGAAAGTTTACCGAGTTTCAGAACCACCCGCTCCATGTCGGTACGCAGGCGCACGATTTCCCGCTTGAGAATCTTGCGACGGGCCAGACCACGGCGATGAAGGATCTCTGGCGCAGCGGTCTCGCCGTCATCGAGTTCGGCTCCTACACCTGACCCTACTGCTCCCTCGCAGCCGAGGCCATGGAAGACATGGCCATTCGGTATGCGGACCGGTCCGTGCGATCGGTTTTCGTCTACACGAACGAAGCCCACCCGGGCGAGAACTACCGTCACCACACATCGATGGACGGCAAGCGCCATAACGCCCGCGCCTTCCAGGCTGAGTTCGGGCTGAAGCGGGACATCCTGCTGGATGACCTCGCCGGCACCGCGCACCGGGCCTATGGCACGCTGCCAAACATGACCTGGATCATCGGCCAGGGCGGCATCGTCCATTACCGCGCCGCCTGGACGGATGCCCGCGACCTGGAGAATGCGCTGAAGGCCACGATGGATGGCATGTCGCGGCGGATCAAGGACAAGCTGGTTCCGTTCTATTCGGAGCGCTGGGCCTGGCGTACCCGAGATGACGACGCCTTCCGCGGCCGCCTTGCAAACGGCGGTCCGCAGGCCGTGACCGACTTCTACGGCAAGAAGTGAGCGGCAATCGCACCTGGCGGGTCGACAACGGGTCGCACGGTGCGTGCGCTGCGGCGCGCGGCCGGTTCAGCGCCGGATGACGTTTTCCGGAATAACGCTTTCGTAGACCAGCACCTGGTAGCCGTCGCGCTCGTAGGACTCCACCTGCACCATGCCGATCGCGCCGAGCACCTGGCGCGAGCCGATATTGCTCGCTCGGGCCACCGCGATCACCCGCTCCAGCCCCGTGCGGTCATGCGCGAACCGTAGCGCGGCACCGGCCGCCTCGCTGGCGTAGCCGCGGCCCTGGGCGACGGCGTGCAGGGCGAAGCGAAGTGCCACACCTCGCCCGTCGGGGCGGCCATGCAGCCCCACCAGGCCCAGGAATGCGCCGGTGGCGTCCTCGCGCACGCTCCACATGCCCACGCCCTGCGCGCCCCAGAAGGATATGTCCTCGGCCAGTTCGCGCGCCGTCTGCTCGGGGGTGCGCACGCCGCCCAGCATCACCGCGAACACCAGCGGATCGGCCTTCAGGCGCACTAGGTCAGCCAGGTCGGCATAGCCCACCGGGCGCAGCACCAGTCGTCCCGTGCGCAACACCCGCGCGTCGTTCATGGGGTGCACGGCGCGGCCGCCGGCACCCGCCCTCCCGGCGCAGCGCCGCCCCGGATCACGAAGCCGCGCCACGGCAACCGCCCCCGGCGACCGCCGTTTTCCCGGGCACCACCTTTGCGCGAGGCACCCAACACATGGCCCAGGATCCCAAGGAAGCCGGCGCCAAGCCGCCGATGCCCACCCAGCGGCAGGAGCCACCCGGCCACACCGAGGCGATGCAACCGCGCCCCGACCATGGCGAGGAGAGCTACCGCGGCAATGCCAAGCTGCAGGGGCTGGCCGCGATCATCACCGGCGGCGGCTCCGGCATCGGCCGCGCCGTGGCGATCGCCTTCGCTCGCGAGGGGGCCGACGTGCTGATCGCCTACCTCGACGAGCACGACGACGCCCGCGAGACGGCGCGCTGGGTGGAGCAGGCCGGCCGGCGCGCCATCCTCGTGCCCGGCGACATCGGCGATCCGGCGCATTGCCAACGCATCGTCGACGAGGCGGTGCGCGGCTTCGGCCGGCTGGACATCCTGGTCAACAACGCCGCCTACCAGCGCAGCTTCGAGAGCCTCGACGAAATCGAGCCGGCGGAATGGGACCGCACCTTCCGCATCAATATCCATTCCATGTTCTACCTGTGCCGCGCCGCGGTGCCGCACATGGCACCAGGTGGGGCCATCGTGAACACCAGTTCGGTGAACGCCAAGCACCCCTCGCCGGGGCTGCTGCCATACGCCGCCACCAAGGGAGCGATCGCCAACTTCACCGCCGGCCTGGCGCAAATGCTTGCCGACAAGGGCATCCGGGTGAACGCCGTGGCCCCCGGCCCGGTCTGGACGCCGCTGATCCCCTCCACCATGCCGCAGGAGAAGGTGGAACATTTCGGCGGCCACGAACCGCTCGGCCGGCCGGCGCAGCCGCGCGAGCTTGCCCCGGTATATGTGCTGCTCGCCTCGCAGGACGGCAGCTACATGACCGGCGCCCTGGTGGCGGTCACCGGCGGGCGCCCGATGCTCTGAGCGGCATCGGGCGTCGCGCCGCGCGCCGCCGCCTAGCGCTGCAGAGGGCGGTACTTGATCCGGTGCGGCTCGGTGGCGTCAGCACCCAGGCGGCGGCGCTTATCGGCCTCGTAGTCCTGGAAGTTGCCCTCGAACCACTCCACGTGGCTGTCGCCCTCGAAGGCCAGGATGTGGGTGGCCAGCCGGTCGAGGAACCAGCGGTCGTGGCTGATCACCACCACGCAGCCGGCGAACTCCTCCAGCGCCTCCTCCAGCGCGCGCAGCGTGTCGACATCAAGGTCGTTGGTCGGCTCGTCGAGCAGGATAACGTTGCTCTCGCTCTTGAGCATCTTGGCCAGGTGCACGCGGTTGCGTTCGCCGCCCGACAGGATGCCGACCTTCTTCTGCTGGTCGCTGCCCTTGAAGTTGAAGGCGCCGACATAGGCGCGCGAGGGCACCGCCCGCTTGCCGATATACAGCACATCGGTGCCGCCGCTGATCTCCTCCCACACCGATTTGGTCGCATCCAGGCTGTCGCGGCTCTGGTCCACGTAGCCCAGCTTCACCGTCTCGCCGACCACCAGTTTGCCGCCGTCCGGCTGCTCCTGGCCGGTGATCATGCGGAACAGCGTGGTCTTGCCCGCGCCGTTCGGCCCGATCACGCCGACGATGCCGCCCGGCGGCAGCTTGAAGGTCAGGTCGTCGATCAGCAGCCGGTTGCCGTAGGCCTTGCGCAGCTCATCGGCCTCGATGACGATCCCACCCAGGCGCGGGCCGGGCGGAATGACGATCTCGGCGACGCCCGACACCATCTCCTGGCTTTTCTGCAGCATCTCCTCGTATTTCTGGATGCGCGCCTTGCTCTTGGTCTGGCGCGCGCGGGCCGAGGAGCCGATCCATTCCTGCTCGGCGGCGAGTGCGCGCTGGCGCGAACTCTCCTCCTTTTCCTCCTGCTGAAGGCGCTTGCGCTTCTGGTCGAGCCACGAGGAATAGTTGCCCTCGAACGGAAAGCCGCGGCCGCGCTCGATCTCCAGGATCCAGTTGGTGACGTTCTCCAGGAAGTAGCGGTCGTGGGTGATCACCAGCACGGTGCCGGCGAAGTCGCGCAGGGTCTTTTCCAGCCAGGCCACCGACTCGGCGTCCAGATGGTTGGTGGGCTCGTCCAGCAGCAGCAGGTCGGGCTTCTCCAGCAGCAGCCGGCACAGCGCCACGCGCCGGCGCTCGCCGCCCGACAGGTTGACGACCGGGCTGTCCGGCGGCGGGCAGCGCAGGGCGTCGAGTGCTATCTCGATGCGCCGGTTCAGCTCCCAGCCATCCTCATGGTCGATCAGTTCCTGCAAGTCGCCCTGCTCGGCGAGCAGTTTGTTCATCTGCTCGTCGTCCATCGGCTCGGCGAACAGGTTGGAGATTTCGTTGAAGCGGTCGAGTGCGGCCATCAGCGGCCCGAACGCCAGTTGCACGTTCTCCGCCACCGTCTTGGTATCGTCCAGATGCGGCTCCTGCTCCAGGTAGCCGATCCGCACGCCCTCGGCCGCCCACGCCTCGCCGCCATAGTCGGTCTCGATGCCGGCCATGATCTTCAGCAGGGTGGACTTGCCGGCGCCGTTCACGCCGAGCACGCCGATCTTGACCCCGGGCAGGAAGGACAGCGTGATGCCCTTGAACACCTCGCGCCCGCCGGGGAAGGCCTTGGTGAGGTCTTTCATCACGTAAACATATTGGTAGGCGGCCATGGGAGGCTCCTTCCTGCGGGCGGGGGAGGGGAGGCGGTGTTCTAGGGGCGCTGCCGCCCGGGCGCAATTGCACCGCTGGGCCAGCAGGCACCCCGGGACCGCGCCACTGCGGACTGCGCCACTGCGGACTGCGCCACTGCGGACTGAGCCAGGGCGTGAGGAAGGTGGTGCGCCCGGCAGGACTTGAACCTGCGACCAAACCGTTATGAGCGGTCCGCTCTAACCAACTGAGCTACAGGCGCCCCGGGCGGCACAATTCCGCAGTGCGTCGCTCTTGGCAACCGTGCTGACATCAACCCGCCGGGCCGCCCTCCGGTTGCCTGCCGCCCGCAACTCTGCCATATGGCCCGGCCGTATTGCGGAACATTCATCCGGTCGTATGCCGGGTACGGCGAGGCCCGCTTGCGGCCTGCTGCAATCAAGGGGGAACTACGGAATGGCCTTGGCCACAATCATCGTCATCGCCTGCGGGGTGATCGCCCTGCTGTACGGGGTGATGGCATCGCGCCAGGTGCTGGCAGCCGATGCCGGCAACGCGCGGATGCAGGAGATCGCCGGCGCTATCCAGGAGGGCGCCCGCGCCTACCTGAACCGCCAGTACCTGACCATCGGCGGGGTCGGCGTGGTCATCCTGGTGCTGCTCGGCATCGTCCTGGGCCTGACCGTGGCGATCGGCTTTGCCATCGGCGCCATTCTCTCGGGCGTGGCCGGCTATGTCGGCATGAACGTGTCCGTGCGTGCCAACGTGCGCACCGCCCAGGCCTCGCGCCTGGGCCTGGCCGCGGGCCTGGACATCGCCTTCAAGGCCGGTGCCATCACCGGCATGCTCGTGGTTGGCCTCGGCCTGCTCGGCGTGGGCGTCTACTACTTCATCCTGCGCGCCGGCATGGCCCCGGGCGACGACATCCGCCCGGTGCTCGAAGCGCTGGTGGGCCTGTCGTTCGGCGCCTCGCTGATCTCCATCTTCGCCCGTCTCGGCGGCGGCATCTTCACCAAGGGCGCTGACGTCGGCGCGGACCTGGTGGGCAAGGTCGAGGCCGGCATCCCCGAGGACGACCCCCGCAACCCGGCCACCATCGCCGACAACGTGGGCGACAACGTCGGCGACTGCGCCGGCATGGCCGCCGACCTGTTCGAGACCTATGCTGTGACCATCGTGGCCACCATGCTGCTGGGCGCCATCTTCTTCAAGGCCGGCCCCGACGCCGACGCCATGATGCTGCTGCCGCTGCTGATCGGCGCCGTGTGCATCATCGCCTCGGTCGCCGGCACGTATTTCGTGAAGCTCGGCGCTTCGAACAACATCATGGGCGCGCTGTACAAGGGCCTGGCCGTCACCGGCGGGCTCTCGGCGATCCTGATCGCGCTGACGATTATGATGACCACGGGCTTTGGCGGCACGCTGACCATGAGCACCGGAGTCGTCATCTCCGGCATGAGCCTGTTCATCTGCGCCCTCGTCGGCCTGGCCGTGACCGGCCTGCTGGTGTGGATCACCGAGTACTACACCTCCACCGAATACCGCCCGGTGCGCAGCATCGCGCAGTCCTCCACCACCGGCCACGGCACCAACGTGATCCAGGGTCTGGCGATCTCGATGGAATCCACCGCGCTGCCGGTGATCGTCATCGCTATCGGCATCATTGTCTCCTACCTCACCGCGGGCCTGTTCGGCATCGCGGTGGCCGCCACCACCATGCTGGCGCTGGCTGGCATGGTCGTGGCGCTGGACGCCTACGGCCCGGTTACCGACAACGCCGGCGGCATCGCCGAGATGGCCGAGTTGCCGGCCGAAGTGCGCAAGGTGACCGACGCGCTCGATGCCGTGGGCAACACTACCAAGGCGGTGACCAAGGGCTATGCCATCGGCTCGGCCGGCCTGGCCTCGCTGGTGCTGTTCGCGGCGTATACCGAGGACCTGAAGCACTACTTCCCCGACGTGACGGTGGACTTCACCCTCCAGTCGCCCTGGGTGGTGATCGGCTTGTTCATCGGTGGCCTGTTGCCGTATCTGTTCGGTGCCATGGGCATGACGGCCGTCGGCCGTGCCGCCGGGGCCGTCGTGGTCGAGGTTCGCCGCCAGTTTAAGGAGATGCCCGGCATCATGCTGGGCACGCAGAAGCCGGAATATGGTCGCGCGGTGGATCTGCTGACAAAGGCCGCGATCAAGGAGATGATCCTGCCGTCGATGCTGCCGGTGGCCGCCCCGATCGTGCTGTATTTCGTGGTGTACTATGTTGGCGGCCAGGGTGCCGCGTTCAGCGCCGTCGGCGCCATGCTGCTCGGCACCATCGTCACCGGCCTGTTCGTCGCAATCTCGATGACCTCGGGCGGCGGCGCCTGGGACAACGCCAAGAAGTATATCGAGGAAGGCAACCACGGCGGCAAGGGCTCGGACGCGCACAAGGCGGCGATCACCGGCGACACGGTGGGCGACCCCTACAAGGACACCGCCGGCCCGGCGGTGAACCCGATGATCAAGATCACCAACATCGTGGCGCTGCTGCTGCTCGCGGTGCTGCACCAGTTCGCCAACTGACCGCTGGCCGGGCTGCCCCTTCTGGGTGGCCCGGCGGCGGCTGGTTCAAAGGTCTGCCGCGAACGAAAACGGCCCCGGAGCAACGCTCCGGGGCCGTCGACGTATCTGGCGAACAGGGCGCCGTCAGACCAGGAAGATCGCCATCAGCACCAGCAACACCACGGTGCCCACCACGCTGATCGTCGTGGCGCTGCAGAAACCCTGCCAGAAGCGCTGGCGATCGGCCAAGAAGGCGTCTTCGGTGATCGGGTTGGAGTTCTGCGACGGGGCCTGGGCCATGAGAGGTCTCGATCTGCTGCGTGGTGGAACGTGGCGGCTATCTGGCTTCCTGTCCTTTCCGTGCACCATGCGTCGTGGCCGGTGAAAGGGGCCGGTGAAAGGGGCAGGGGGAATCTGGCAATCCAGCCCCTTACTTAGGGCAGAATCGCCGGCAATGGAACCGGCCCACGCACTCAGCCGGCCGGGTTGCGCAGCACCGAGTCGGCGGCCGGCGGATAGGCGGCGCCCCCGGCGAACTGGCGCAGCGCCAGCGGGTACAGCACATGCTCCTGCGCCAGAACGCGCCCGGCGAGCGACTCCTCGGTATCGCCGTCCAGCACCGGGACTGCGGCCTGCGCCAGGATCGGCCCCTCGTCCATGTCCTCGTTCACCAGGTGCACGGTACAGCCATGCAGCTTCACCCCGGCGACCAGCGCGCGGGCATGGGTGTCCACGCCGGGGAAGGCGGGCAGCAGGCTCGGGTGGATATTCAGTATCCGTCCGGCATAGCGCTCCACGAAGAACGGCGTGAACAGGCGCATGTAGCCCGCCAGGCAGACGATCTCCACGCCGGCGGCCGCAAATTTCTCCGCGATCGCCGCCTCGTGGGCCGCGCGGTCCCGGCCGAATGGGCGGTGCGCCACCACCGCGGTGGCCACCCCGGCCGCCTGCGCCACTGCCAGTCCCCCGGCATCCTCGCGGTTGGCGACCACCAGTACCACCTCGGCGGGGTAGTCGGGCGCCGCGGCGGCGCGCAGCAGGGCGGTCATGTTCGAGCCGCGGCCGCTGATCAGGATGCCGACACGGCGCTTCACCGGTACCACCGCTTCAGCCGGGCCAGCCCGCCGGCAGGTCGATGCGAATGCCCGCGCTCGCGCCGTCCGGCCCCGCCTCGACCCGCCCGATGTCGAACACCGTCTCGCCGTGCGCCTCCAGCAGCGCCCGCGCCGCCACCGGTTCGGCGGTCACTACGGCCATGCCGATGCCGCAGTTGAACACGCGCAGCATCTCCTGTCCGTCCACCCCGCCGGTGCGCGCCAGCCAGCGAAAGGCGGCCGGCAGGCTCCAGGCCCGCGCATCGACCACCGCCTGCATTCCCGCCGGCAGCACCCGCGGCAGGTTGCCCGGCAGTCCGCCGCCGGTGATATGGGCGGCGGCCTTCATCAGCCCGGCGCGATGCAGCGCCAGCAGCGGCTTCACATAGATGCGCGTCGGCACCAGCAGCGCCTCGCCCAGCGTGCCCGTCCCGAACGGCGCCGGCGCCGCCCAGCCGGCGTTGCCCGCCTCCACGATGCGCCGCACCAGGGAGAAGCCGTTGGAATGTACCCCGCTGCTGGCCAGCCCCAGTATGGCATCCCCCGGCGCCACATCCTTCGGCAGCAGCCGGTCGCGCTCGGCCGCCCCCACCGAGAACCCGGCCAGGTCATAGTCGCCGGCGCCGTACATGCCCGGCATCTCCGCCGTCTCGCCGCCCACCAGCGCGCAGCCGGCCTGCCGGCAGCCCTCGGCGATGCCCGCCACCACCCGTGCGGCGGCTTCCACATCCAGCTTGCCGGTGGCGAAATAATCGAGGAAGAACAACGGCTCCGCGCCCTGCACCACCAGGTCGTTCACGCACATCGCCACCAGGTCGATGCCCACCCCGTCGTGCTGTCCGGTGTCGATGGCGATGCGCAGCTTGGTGCCCACCCCGTCGGTGGACGACACCAGCACCGGATCGACGTAGCCGGCGGCCTTCAGGTCGAACAGCGCGCCGAAGCCGCCCAACCCGCCCATCACACCCACGCGGTTGGTCGAGCGAGCCAGCGGCTTGATCCGCTCCACCAGGGCATCGCCCGCGTCGATGTCAACGCCGGCCGCCCGATAGGTCATGCTGGTCATGCGGCCCTCCAGCCGAGTTGTGCGACGAACGGTGTCGGGCATGCTTAGAAATGCCGCCCGCACGCAGCGCGCATCGCGGTGGCGCGGAAACAACCATACGCCCCGATGTCGCGCAACTGACCGACGCGCGCAACTGCGGGCCCGCACTGCGGCAACAGTGGCGGCCGCCCGGTTCGACCGGCTATAGTTTCTCGATGCCTGACGACAGCAAGCCTCCTCCCACGCTGGGCTCGGCGACCTTTACGGTGGCCAACCTCGTCACGCTGTTGCGGCTGTGCGCGGTGCCGGTGGCCGTCTGGCTGGTGCTGCGCGGCCAGTTCCTGGTGGCGTTCTGGCTGTTCGCCGCCGCCGGCGTGTCCGACGCGATCGATGGCTGGCTGGCCCGGCGCAACGGCCCCACCAAACTCGGCGCGCTGCTCGACCCGATCGCCGACAAGGCGCTGCTGGTGAGCATGTACGTCACCCTGGCAGCGGTGCATGTGCTGCCGGACTGGCTGGCGATCCTGGTGGTGTTCCGCGACGTGCTGATCGTCGGCGGCGTGCTGGCGCTGTCGGTGCTGGGCCAGGATGTGGTGATCCGCCCGCTGGCGGTGTCCAAGATCAACACTGTCCTGCAGATCGTGCTGGTGGCCGCCACCCTGCTGATGGCCGGGCTGGGGCTTGATTGGCCGGTGCTGACCGACCTGTTGATCTGGCTGGTGGCCGCCACCACGCTGGCCTCGCTTGGCGCCTATGTCTGGACGACGGCGCGCGCCCGATGAGTACGCAGTTCCCGCCCGCTCCTGCGTCCCCCGTGCCACCGCACCCCGTGCCACCACCTGCCGTCTCGCAAGCACCCGCGGCGCCCGCATCGTACGAGCCGCCCGCCACGCCGCCGGGTGCCATGGGCTATGTCGCGGCCACGCGCACGCAGCGCATCGTCCTGCTGGTCGGGCTGCTGGTCGGTGGTTCGCTCGCCCTGCAACTGTTCGCCTCCATCCTCCTGCCGTTCGTCCTTGCCGCCGGCGTCGCCTACTTCCTCGACCCGCTGACCAGCCGGCTGGAACGAACCGGTATGCCGCGCGGCGCCGCCTCGCTGCTGCTGCTGATGGCGCTGCTGCTCTGCGCGCTGCTGTTCATCCTGCTGCTCTACCCGCTGATCATCTCCCAGGTCGGGCTGTTCCTGTCGCGCCTGCCCAGCTACGCCCGGCTGATAAGCGACTTCGCCGACGACCTGCTGGCGCAGCTTCAGCAGCGGCTTGGCCCGGAGGTCGTGGACGCGCGGCTGCGCCAACTGGTCGTCAGCCAGGCCGGATCGGTGCTGGGCTTCCTCGGCACGGCCGTTTCCACCCTGATTGGCGGCGGCTTCGCGCTGTTCAATGTGCTGACCGTGCTGGTGGTCACCCCGGTCGTGGCTTTCTACCTGCTGCGCGACTGGCCCGCGGGGATGCGCCGGATCGATGGCTGGCTGCCGCGCCGCTATGCCGGCGTGCTGCGCGCCCAGGCCGCCGAGGTGGACCGCATCCTCTCCGCCTGGCTGCGCGGCCAGGCGCTGTGCAGCATGGCGCTGATCGTCTTCTACTCCAGCATGCTGTCGCTGGTGGGCCTGGATCTCGCGTTCATCGTCGGCCTCATCGCCGGGCTGCTCTCGTTCATCCCCTATGTCGGCACCATCACCGGCCTGCTCATCGGGTTCGGCCTGGCGCTGGCACAGTTCCCCACCTGGTCCGGCGTGACGATGGTGGTGGGCGTTTTCATGGTCGGCAACCTGCTGGAGAACTACATCATCTACCCCCGCTTCCTCGGCGACCGGGTGGAACTGCATGCCGTGTGGGTGATCTTTGCCCTGTTCGCCGGTGGTGCTGCCTTCGGCTTCCTCGGCGTGTTGCTGGCCGTGCCGGTGGCCGCCACCATCGGTGTGCTGAGCCGCTTCTGGCTGCGCCGCTACCTGCAAAGCCCCCTCTACCTCGATCCGCCCCGTAACGGTGCCCCGCCCGCCGGGACCGCACACCATGACGCCACCCGCCACGACGGAACGGCCCCGTGAGTGTGATGGACCGCCAGATCCCGCTGCCTTTCGCCCCGGTGGCCATCCGCTTCGCCACCGCGGTGCTGGAGGCGCCGTCCAACGCCGCCGCCCGCGCCTGGCTCGCCCGCACCGCCCAGTGGCCGCAACTGCGCCTCGCCCTGTGGGGACCCACCGCCAGCGGCAAGTCCCGCCTGCTGCGCGACTGGGCCGAACGCCGGGGCGGCACCATCGTGGCGGGCCGGGACCTGCATTTCCACCCCCCGACCGGGCCGCTGGCCATCGACGACGCCCACGAGGCTGCGCCCCTCGCCCTGCTGCACACGCTCAACGCCGCCCAGGAGGCCGGCCACCCCGTGCTGCTGGCTTCCGCCCTGCCGCCGGCGCGCTGGCAGGTGGCGTTGCCGGACCTGGCCAGCCGCCTGCGCGCCCTGGTGGCGGTGGCCATCGATGCGCCCGAAGATACCCTTCTGTGCACGCTCCTCGCCCGCCTGCTGGCCGAACGGCAGTTGCGCGTGCCCGAACCCACCCTGGCCTGGCTGCTGGCCCGCCTGCCGCGCACCCATGCCGCCATCGCCGATGCCGTCGCGCGCCTGGACGCCGCCGCGCAGGCCAGCGGCATGTCGATCAGCCCGCTGCTCGCCCGCCAGGTGCTGCCCAACCTGCGCGACGACCTGCCCGACGACCTGCCGCAGGATCCATCGATCGAAGCGCCAGCCGCGCCGCCCGCCCACGGTTGCTCGCATGAAGATTCAGCGATGGTTTCGGCCGCGGCCTCGTCGCTGGCCGTGGGGCTCCTGTAGAATGCCGCGCAGCACCGCGCCGAACCATTCGGGAGCCCGCACGATGAATGCCGCCGACCTGGCCACGCCCGCGCCCGCCGCCGAGCCTGCCGGAGCGGGCACCGCCACCACCGACGCCACGCCGCCGATCGCCGCCCGCCCCGAACGCTTCATCAACCGCGAGCTTTCCTGGCTCGATTTCAACCATCGCGTGCTGGAGGAGGCCGAGAACCCGCGCCACCCGCTGCTGGAGCGGCTGCGCTTCGTCTCCATCAGCGCCGGCAACCTCGACGAGTTCTACTCGGTGCGCGTCGCCGGCCTGATCGGCCAGGCCAAGGCCGGCGTCACCAGCCCGTCGCCCGACGGCCGCACCCCCGCCCAGCAATTGGTCGAGGTGGAAGCCCGCGCCGAGCGGCTGATGGCCGAGCAACTGGAGGTCTGGCACCAGTTGCGCACCCACCTGGCCGAGGCCGGGCTGGTGCTGGTCGACCCCGCCCAACTCGGCGACGGCGACCGGATGTGGCTCGATGCGTGGTTCATGGAGCGGGTCTTCCCCGTCCTCACCCCCCTGGCCATCGACCCGGCGCACCCGTTCCCGTTCATCCCCAACATGGGCCTGGTGATGGTGCTGCGCCTGCTGCGCGAGGAGGACGCCATCGGCATGCGCGCCCTGGTGCCGCTGCCTTCGCTGATCGAACGCTTCATCCGACTGCCCGACGAGGCCCCGTGCGCTGTGCCCCCCTCCGCTGTCGCAAGCGCGGGCGCAGGCGCAGGCGCAGGCACGGGCCGCATCCGCTTCATCATGCTGGAACAGCTGGTCAGCCTGTTCCTCGACCGCATCTTCCCCGGCTTCAAGGTGCAGGCCGACGGCATGTTCCGCCTGATCCGCGACACCGACGTGGAGTTCGAGGAGGAAGCGGAAGACCTCGTCCGGTCCTACGAAACCGCGCTGAAGCGCCGCCGCCGCGGCGTGTCCATTCACCTCTCGGTCAATGCCGGCATGCCGGCCGACCTGCGCGGCCTGGTGATTGACGAACTGGACGCCGCCGCCCAGGAGGTGCACGTCCATGGCGGCATCCTCGGCCTGGTCGACCTCAAGCAGCTGATCGTGGACGACCGGCCGGACCTGCTGTTCCCGCCCTACACCCCCCGCTTCCCCGAGCGCATCCGCGATTTCGGCGGCGACTGCTTCGCGGCCATCCGCGCCAAGGACATCATCGTCCACCACCCTTTCGAGAGCTTCGACGTGGTGGTGCAGTTCCTTCGCCAGGCCGCCCAGGACCCGGCGGTGGTGGCGGTGAAGCAAACCCTCTACCGCACCAGCCGCGACAGCCCGATCGTCAAGGCGCTGATCGAGGCCGCCGAGGCAGGCAAATCGGTCACCGCCATGGTGGAACTGCGCGCCCGCTTCGACGAGGAGGCCAATATCCGCCTCGCCCGCGTCATGGAGGCGGCCGGCGTGCAGGTGGTGTACGGCTTCACCGAACTGAAGACCCACGCCAAGCTGTCGCTGGTGGTGCGCCGCGAGGGCCACGCCATGCGCAGCTACGCCCATTTCGGCACCGGCAACTACCACCCGATCACCGCGCGCATCTACACCGACCTGTCGTTCTTCACCTGCGAGGCCGGCTTCACCCGCGATGCCGCGCGCCTGTTCAACTACATGACCGGCTATGCCAAGCCGGAGCGCATGGACGCGCTGTCGTTCAGCCCGCTCACCACCCGCGCCACCATCTGCGAATTGATCGACCGCGAGATCCTGTTCGCCCGCGAGGGCCGGCCCGCCGCGATCTGGCTCAAGATGAACTCGCTGGTCGACGACCGGCTGATCGACAAGCTCTACGAGGCCTCGTGCGCGGGCGTGAAGATCGCCGCCGTGGTGCGCGGCATCTGCTGCCTGCGCCCCGGCGTACCCGGGCTGTCGGAGAACATCCGCATCCGTTCCATCGTCGGCCGCTTCCTGGAGCACAGCCGGATATGCGCGTTCGGCAACGGCCAGGCCCTCCCCAGCCGCCACGCCCGCGTGTATATCAGCTCGGCAGATTGGATGGCTCGCAACATGGACTGGCGCGTGGAGAGTTTCGTGCCCATCCTCAACCCAACGGTCCATGCCCAGGTGCTGGACCAGATCATGGCGGTGAACCTGCGTGACACCATGCAGTCCTGGGAACTCGACGCCGAAGGTGTCTGGCGTCGCGTGCCGCCGGGCACCGGGCGCAAGCGCGTCTCGGCGCACGACTACTTCATGACCAACCCCTCGCTGTCCGGCCGCGGCTCGGCCCTGCATGGCCCGGCGGTGGCCCCGCCGGTGTCATCCGGCCGCCGCGCCGATCGCCTGTCGCAGGACTGAGGCGTGGCGTTTTTCTTTGCCGATATCCCACCGGCTGGCCCCACCCCCGACCCGGTCCGCCGGGCCGTGGTCGACCTCGGCTCCAACTCGGTGCGCCTGGTGGTGTTCGAGGGCAACGGGCGCAATCCCGTACCTATCTTCAACGAGAAGGCGGTGCTGCGCCTCGGCCGCGGCATGCAGTCCTCCGGCCGGCTGAACGACGAGGGCATGGCCCAGGCGCTGATGGTGATGAACCGCTACGCCGCGATCGCCCATGCCATGCGAGCCGATCCGTTCGAGGTGCTGGCCACCGCCGCGGTGCGCGACGCGGTGAACGGGCCGGAGTTCGTCGCCCTGCTGCAGGCCCGCCTGCCCGGCGTGCCGATCACCATCCTGTCCGGCGAGCAGGAGGCGGCGCTGTCGGCGGCCGGGCTGCTGTGCGGCATCCCCGATGCCGACGGCCTGCTGGCCGATATCGGCGGCGGCTCGCTGGAACTGGTGCGCCTGGTCAATGGCCACCACACCCATGCCCGCACCCTGCGCCTCGGCGTGCTGCGCCTGGCCGAGCGGGCCGGCGGCGATACCGCCCGCGCGCGTGCCATCGCCGAGGCCGACCTGGCCGGCGAGGCCTGGCTGGGCGAATGCGCCGGGCGCGACCTCTATGCCGTCGGCGGTGCCTGGCGGGCGCTGGCGCGCATCCACCTGGCCCAGACCAACTATCCCCTCGCCCTGCTGCACCACTACACGATCAGCCGGGAGGAGGCGCGCGACCTCACCGGCCTGGTTGCCGCCGCCCCGCGCCGCCAGCTTGAAAAACTGCCCGGCATGCCGCGCCGCCGCGTCGACGACCTGCCCTTCGCCGCAGTGGTGTTGCGTCGCCTGCTGCGCGTCACCGGGGCGCGCCGCGTGGTGTTCAGTGCCAACGGCCTGCGCGAGGGCTGGTACATGCAGCACGTGCCCCAGGCGCAGCGCGACATCGACCCGCTGCTGGCCGCCGGGCACGACTATGCCCGCCGCTTCGCCCGCGACCTCACCCTGCCGCCGGCTCTGATGGCATGGACCGAGCCGCTGTTCCCCGGCGAAACGCGCGAGGCCCGCCGCCACCGCGAAACCGCCTGCTGGATGAGCGACATCGGCAGCCGCGACCATCCGGAATACCGCGCCGAACAGGCCTTCCTGCGCATCCTGCGCCAGCCCGGCATCGGGCTGGACCACCACGCCCGCGCCTTCCTGGGCCTGACGCTGGCGCTGCGCTACGAGGCGGAGCCGGACGCCGCCTTCCTGCGGCCCACCGCCGCACTGCTGACGCCCGAGGCGATCCGCCGCGCCACCATCCTCGGCGTGGCCCTGCGCCTGGCCTATACGCTGTCGGCCGGCACCACCCAGCTTCTGTCGGGAACCCGCCTGGTGCCGGGCCACCGCCTGACCCTGCAGCTTTCCGAGGGCAGCGGCGTGTTCGCCGGCGAAAGCGTCACCCGCCGGCTGGACATGCTCGCCCAGGCCCTCGGCCTGGATGCCACCACGGCGCTCCAGGCCGCCTGACGAAGCTGCCGGCCACTCCCGGCGGGCCTACGCCTTCTTCTCCCAGCCCCGCGCGCCCTGCTGCCAGTAGGTGAGGGTATGCCCGGCCGTCTTGGCCGACCGCCAGCGTGCCCGCGCCTCAATCACCTGTGCCTCGTCATTGCCGTCGAACAGGTCGAACACGCGGGTGAACTCAGCGAGGCGCGCGCTTTCCGCCCCATCCACCAGGAACAGGAACCGCGCGCCGTTCGGTGCCTCGTCCTCGGTGGTCAGCCAGATCGGCTGCATCTCGGCCTGCCCGGTCGCCGGCGTGGCATGCGGCAGCCAGACCGGATCGGCGCATAGCCACAGCGCGGTGTCCAGCGCCGCCATCCGCTCCGGGCTGCCGCAGCGCACCACGGCACGCTCACCCGCCTCCAGGGTGCGGCCGAGCAGCCGGGGCAGGGCGTCCGACAGCCCCGACCTGGTCAGGTGGTAGAAGCCAATCTCGGCCATGATCAGGCGGTTTCGAAGTGTTCTGCCACCAACCGGTCAAGCAGGCGCACGCCGAATCCGGTCGGCCCGGCGGCATGCGCAGGCTCGGCCGTCGCCCGCGCGGCGACCCCGGCGATGTCCAGGTGAACCCAGGGGGTGGTGCCGGCGAACTCGCGCAGGAACGCGGCGGCGTGGCAGGCATCGGGCTGCATCCGCTCCGGCAGGCAGTGCTTCAGGTCGGCGATGGCGGAATCGAGGTCACGGCGGTGGCCTTCGCCGATCGGCATGCGCCACACCAACTCGCCGCAGAAGCGCCCGGCCGCCGCGACCCGGGCGGCCAGGGCGGCATCGTTGTCGAACAGCCCGGCCATGTGGTGACCCAGCGCGGTCACGATGCTGCCGGTCAGCGTCGCCAGGTCGATCATCGCCCGCGGCTTGTGCTGCCGCGCCGTCCAGGCCAGCGCGTCGGCCAGCACCAGGCGGCCCTCGGCGTCGGTGTCGATCACCTCGATGGTGCGGCCGGAAAAGCTGCGCAACACGTCGCCCGGCCGGTAGCTGGCCGCCCCGGTGGCGTTCTCGGCGATCGCCAGCACCGCGATGGCCGGGGCAGGGGAGTTGCGCAGCGCCAGCGCCATGATCGCCCCGGCGCAGGCGGCGGCACCGGCCATGTCGCCGCGCATCGCCTCCATCCCGGCGGCCGGCTTGATCGAGATGCCGCCCGTGTCGAAGGTGATGCCCTTGCCCACGAACGCCACCGGCGGGGCACGCAGCCGCCCCTTCCAGCGCAACACCGCCAGGGCGGGTGGATGCACCGAGCCGCCGCCGACCGCCAGCAGCGCGCCCAGTCCCTGGCGTTTCAACTCGGGCCGGCCCAGCACGCCGATCGCCACGCCGTGCCGTGCCAGCGGGGCAAGGCGCTCGATGAATTCCTGCGGAGTCAGGATGTTGCCGGGCTCAGCCACCAGGTCGCGGGCGAACAGCGCGCCGCGAACCCCGGCCGAGGTGGTGCGCCAGGCGGCTTCCACCGCGTCTGGCGTGTCGGTCAGCAGGTCGATGGCGGCAAGCTTCGGTGCATCAGGCTCCGGCCGCGTCTTCAGCCGGTCGAAGCGCCACGCCCGCAGGCAAGCCCCGGCCGCGAACGCCGCTGCATCGGCCGGGCTCAGCGCGTGCGCGTCCAGCGCGACATGCGCCACCCCCAGCAGCGCCGCGGCGGCCCGCGCACCCGCCTCGGTCAGGTTGGGTCGGTCGCCGGTGCCGACCAGAAGCAGCCGGCCCTGTGCGGTTGATATGTCGCATAACGTTCCCGCCGCGCCGGTGAACCCGTCCACCGCCGCCGCCGCGCGCGCCTGTTCAGGCATGGGCGCACCGGCGGCCACCGGCACCGCGATGGCGGTGGCCGCGGGGGCGGTGCGTCCGATCCTGACTTCCAGCATGGCCGGCCTGCCGTCCGCCGGGCTCAGCCTTCGTAGTTCTCCGCCACCATGCGGTCGAGCAGGCGCACGCCGAACGCCGTGGCACCCTTGGGGATGGTCGGCGCGTCCTTGCTGCTCCACACCATGCCGGCCACGTCCAGATGCGCCCAGGGCTTGCCGTTGACGAAGCGCTGGATGAACTGCGCGGCGGTGATCGCCCCGCCCGGCCGGCCGCCGACGTTCTTCATGTCGGCGATGTCGCTCTTGATCTGCTTGTCGTAGGCCTCGGCCAGCGGCATGCGCCAAACCTTCTCGCCGCTGGCCGTGCCGGCATCGTAAAGCTGCTGGGACAGTGCGTCGTCGTTGCTGAAAAATCCCGCATATTCATGGCCCAACGCGATGATCATCGCACCCGTCAGGGTCGCCAGGTCAACCATGAAGCGCGGATCGAACTTCTGTTGGCAGTACCATAGCACGTCGGCCAGCACGAGGCGGCCCTCGGCGTCGGTGTTGATCACCTCCACCGTCTGGCCGGAGTAGGTCTTCACCACGTCGCCCGGCCGCTGCGCGGTGCCCGAGGGCATGTTCTCCACCAGCCCGACGAGGCCGACGACATCCACCTTGGCGCGGCGCCCGGCGAGTGCCGCCATCAGCCCGATTACCGTGCCGGCGCCGCCCATGTCCCACTTCATGTCCTCCATGCCGCCGGCCGGCTTGATGGAGATGCCGCCGGTGTCGAAGGTCACGCCCTTGCCGATGAAGGCCAGCGGCTTGGCCGGCTTGGCGCGGCCCTTCGCGCCACCCGCGCCGTTCCAGTGCATCACCACCATGCGCGGCTCGCAGGCGCTGCCCATCGCGACACCCATCAGCGCGCCGAAGCCGAGCTTGGTCATCTCCTTCGGCCCGAACACTTCGACCTTCAGGCCGAGCGACTCCAACTTGCGGCAGCGCTCGGCCATTTCGGCCGGCGTCAGCACATTGGCCGGCTCGCTGACCAGGTCGCGCGACAGGAACACGCCCTCGGCCACCGCCTTCAGGCTGGTCCAGGCATCGCGCGCCTTCGGCACCTCGCCGGTCAGCACGGTGGCCTTGGCGAATTTCGGCTTGTCCTCCGGCTTCTCGGTGGTGCGGTAGCGGTCGAAGCGGTAGCCGCGCAGCACCGCCCCCATGGCCACGTTCGCCGCCTGCGCGCCCGACAGGCCCGCGGTGGAGATGGCGCCTGCCGCCTCGCGCGCCAGCGCCACGGCCACATGCCCGCCGGCATCCTCCAGATGGCGCGCCTCGATCCCGTCCAGGTTGCCCAGGCCCACCGCGACCACCCGGCTGAGGCCGGCGCCGGGCGCCAGCACCGTGACGGTCTGGCCGCGCTTGCCCTTGAACTCGGCCGCGGCAAGGGCACGCGACACCGCGCCCCCGGTCGCCTCGTCGGCCGCGGCGAGCAGGGCGGCGGTGGGCGAGTCGGCGGCTGCTCCCTCCTCCAGGAGCAGCGCGAGCGCGCCGGACTTCGGCAGGGCCGTCTTGGCAAAGGCGATGTCGAGCATGCGGGGCGCTCCGTAGGGAAATGGGATGGCGGCGGACTGTAGCAGCCATCCGCCGATTGGCCAGACCGTTCCGGCCCCCACTTCCCGCCACCCCATTGGCTTGTGCCCTGGCGGCTTTGCGCCGCCGGCGCCGGCCTGTCTGGCGGCTTTGCGCCGCCGGCGTCGGCCTGTAAGGATGGCGCATGAACGACAGGGCCCTACTCGACCTCGCCTTCGACCTCGCCCACCGGGCCGGCGAGGTGATCATGCAGGTGCGTGCGCGCGGCTTCGAGACGCTGACGAAATCGGACGACTCGCCCGTGACCGAGGCCGACCACGCCGCCGAGGCGGTGATCGTCGCCGGCTTGCGCCAGGCCTGCCCCGAGATTCCGGTGGTCGCCGAGGAGGAGATCGCCGGCGGCCACGTGCCGCGTGACGCCGACACATTGTGGGTGGTTGACCCGCTGGACGGGACCCGCGAGTTTGCCCGCCGCCGCGACGACTTCGCCGTGTGCATCGGCCTGGTGCGTCGCGGCGCGCCGGTGCTCGGCGTGGTGGGCCAGCCGGTGACCGGGGCGCTGTACGGCGGCATCGTCGGCGTGGGGGCCTGGAAACGGCAGGGCGGCGTACAGCTGCCGATCCATGCCCGCCGCCCGCCGCCCACCGGGCTGAGCGTGGTCGCCTCGCGCCACTATGCCGATGATCCGCGCCTCAAGCCGTTCCTGGCTGGGCGCAAGGTGGCTGAAGTGTTGCACATGGGCTCGGCGCTGAAATTCTGCCGCGTCGCCGAGGGCGTGGCCGACCTGTATCCGCGCTTCGGCCCGACGATGGAATGGGACACGGCCGCGGCGCAGGCGCTGGTGGAGGCGGCGGGCGGCCGCGTGCTCGTGCTGGAGGGTGGCGATGTGCTGCGCTACGGCAAGCCGGGTTGGCTCAACCCGCCCTTCGTCTGCACGGGGGTGGCGTGAGGCAAACGCGCCTGCTGCAGGCCGATCCCGCCGGCATCGCCGAGGCCGCCCGCCTGCTGCTGGAAGGCGAACTGGTCGCCTTCGGCACCGAGACGGTCTATGGCCTCGGCGCCGATGCCACCAACGACCGCGCAGTCGCTGCGATCTTCCAGGCCAAGGGAAGGCCGCACTTCAATCCATTGATCTGTCACTATCCCGACGCCGATGCCGTGTTCGCCCATGTCGAGGCCGACGACCGTGCGCGCGCCCTGGCCGCGGCTTTCTGGCCCGGCCCGCTCACCCTCGTGCTGCCGCGCCGGGCCGACTGCCCGGTGGCGCTGCTGGCCGGCGCCGGGTTGGAGACGCTGGCCGTGCGGGTGCCGGATCGGGCCGCGGCGCTGGCCCTGCTGCGCGCGGTGGGCCGCCCGGTCGCCGCCCCCTCGGCCAACCGCTCCGGCCAGGTGAGCCCCACCACGGCGGCGCATGTGCTCGACGGGCTGGGCGGGCGGATCGCCGCGGTGCTCGACTGCGGAGTGTGCGAGGTGGGGCTGGAATCCAGCGTGCTCGACCTTGCCGGCGGCACCCCGGTGCTGCTGCGCCCAGGCGGGCTGACCCGCGAGCGCATCGAGGCGGTGGTGGGCCGCGTCGGCGCGGGCATCACCCCGGCGCAGGTGGAGGCGGCGCGCGGCCTGCGCTCGCCCGGCCTGCTGGTGTCCCACTATGCCCCGAGCCTGCCGGTCCGCCTGGAGGCGCATCAGGTGGCGGATGACGAGGCGCTGCTGGCGTTCGGCCTGCCCTTGTCCGGTGCTGCCGTGACGTTTCAGTTGAGCGCGGGCGGCGACCTCGGCGAGGCGGCGGCGCGCCTGTTCGCCGGGCTGCGCTGGCTGGATGCCGAGGGCGGGCGCCTCGGCATGCGCGGGATCGCGGTGATGCCGGTGCCGGATCAGGACCTGGGGGTGGCGATCAACGACCGCCTGCAGCGTGCCGCGGCCCCGCGTTCCGCATCGATCCCGCCTGCCGCAGCGATCCCGCCTGCCGCAGCGACTGGCCCCGGCGCCACATCAGCATAAGCCAGGCAGTGCCGAGGGCGAGGATGGCGAGGTTCACCGCGCGCGTTCCGGCCGGGCCCGTGACCGTGCCCTGGGGGAAGCCGTAGGATCGGTATTCGACGTGGCCTGGCCCGGCCGCGCCGGTTTGGTCGGAATTCGACTGAATGTTGCTGAGTTGGGCGTGCAGCGTGCCGCATCCTTCGCAGACCGTGGTGCCGGGGGCTGCGGCCAGCCAGCCGGTCAGCATGTCCGCTGTCAGCGGTGCCGCCGCATGCATGCTGTGTGGCAGTATCAGCGCGAGTTCGCCGCCAGATGCCGCGGCCGCGCGGTCGAACCTGGGCGAAGCATGCAGGGAAGCATGCGCCATCGCGCCAGGCGAGGCGGCTGCCAGTATCGCGGGCAGGGCAGCGATCCGAACGATCCATGCCAGCTGTCGCATGATTCTCCTCCTGGGACAGGGGTCTGCTGACGTAAGTTTACAAAGTAAAGCAATCATCGTGCCAATGAACTGAATCAAGGGTTTGGCTCTGGCCCTGTCGCAAAACTGTAAAATCTCTTTACACATTTTGGCCCGCAGGGCGGCCCCGCCGCAGGGATGGGCTGGGCGGCATTGTTTGCCCTGGCACCCGGCGATAGGCTGACCGTGGAGGTCACCCGCATGCCCGATACCCCGGTTTCCGACGACACGTTGATCGACCGCCTCGTCGCCCGCCTGGACGACATCGTGGGCGCGCGCGGCATGCTGACCGACCCGGCCGATACCGCAGCCTATGCCGAGGACTGGCGCCGGCTCTACCGCGGCCACACCCGCGCCGTGGTGCGCCCGGGCAGCACCGCCGAGCTTGCCGCGGTGGTGGCGGCGTGTGCCGAGGCCGGGGTTCCGGTGGTGCCGCAGGGCGGCAACACCTCGATGGTCGGCGGCGCGGTGCCGGCCGAGGATGGTAGCGAGATTGTTCTCAGCCTCGCCCGGATGAACCGCATCCGCGATATCGATGCCATGGACCTGACCCTCACCATCGAGGCGGGCGCCACGCTGAAGGCCGCCCAGGTCGCCGCCGCCGAGGCCGGCTGCCTGCTGCCGCTGTCGATCGGCTCGGAGGGCACCGCCCAGGTCGGCGGCATCCTGTCCACCAATGCCGGCGGCAACAACACCGTGCGCTACGGCAATGCCCGCGACATGGTGCTGGGGCTGGAGGTGGTGCTGCCGGACGGGCAGGTGTGGAACGGGCTGCGCCGGCTGCGCAAGGACAACACCGGCTACTGTCTGCGCCAGTTATTCGTCGGTGCGGAGGGCACGCTGGGCATCATCACCGCCGCCGTGCTGAAGCTGGTGCCGCGCCCGCGCGAGGTGGAGGTGGCGATGTGCGCCGTGGCCTCGCCCGAGGCGGCGCTGGCGCTGTTCAACCGGGTGCAGACGCACGACCCGGCGGCGATCCAGGCATTCGAATACATGTCCGGCCTGGGGCTGCGCTTCGTGCTGACGCATATCCCGGGTGCCAGCCTGCCGCTGGCCACCCCGGCCGAGCACTACGCCCTGATCGAACTGGCCACGCCGCGCCCCAATGCCGGGCTGCGGGCGACGCTGGAGGAGGTGCTGGAGGCGGCGATGGCGGCCGGCGAGGTGCTGGACGCGGTGATCGCCGAGAGCGAGGCCCAGCGCGCCGCCCTGTGGCGCCTGCGCGAGGAGCATTCGGAGGCGCAGAAGCGCGAAGGCGCCAGCGTGAAGAACGACGTCTCGGTGCCGGTCTCCCGCGTGCCCGAGCTGATCCGCCGCGCCACGGCGGCGTGCGAGGCGCTGATGCCCGGCATCCGCGCCGTGCCGTTCGGGCACATGGGCGACGGCAACATCCACTTTAACCTGGAGCAGCCGGTGGGCATGGACCCGGCCGCCTTCCTGGCCCAGGACCACGCCATCATGGACACGGTGTGCGAGGTGGTGCGCGACCTGGACGGCAGCTTCTCGGCCGAGCACGGCATCGGCAAGCTCAAGCCGTACATGATGCCGGACTGGCGCGGCGGCGCCGAACTGGAGCTGATGCAGCGCATCAAGCGGGCGATCGACCCGGCGGGGCTGATGAACCCTGGCAAGGTCCTGCCCTGAACCTTCCAGCCGGAGCCGGTCCCCGTGGCGCGACCCAGGCACGCGGCGTTTGGCCCGGCGACGTGCTGCGGCTAGACTGGAGGGGCACCCGGCGGAGACTCCGATCAACCATGCGGCCGACCTCATCGCCCAAGCCCTCGCCAATCGTGCGCCAGTGCGCCGTCGCCGGTTCGGGTGGCCGCGCCTAGCCGATGCCCATCGCGACCACCCTGACTCTGTACGTCGCCCGCGTCTTCTCCTTCCACATGCTCGGCATGCTGTTGGCGCTGACCGGCGTGGTGGCGCTGTTCGACCTGATCGAACTGCTGCGCCGCGCCGCCAGCCGGCCGGAGGCGACCTTCGCGGTAGTGGCCGAGATCGCGGCGCTGCGCCTGCCATGGGCGATGATGCAGATCCTGCCGTTCGCGGTGCTGCTGGGCGGCATCCTGGCGTTCTGGCGGCTGACGCGCTCGTCCGAACTGATCGTGGCGCGCGCGGCGGGGCTGTCGGCGTGGCAGTTCCTGGCTGGGCCGACGCTGTGCGCCCTGGG
>Ga0105055_10001102_pt1 | contig 43698 bp, 36 predicted proteins | sample BON03_FD_78090 | JGI IMG/M metagenome (GOLD analysis project Ga0105055, IMG submission 78090) | Freshwater microbial communities from Lake Bonney liftoff mats and glacier meltwater in Antarctica - BON-03 | ecosystem: Environmental > Aquatic > Freshwater > Ice > Glacier meltwater | place: Lake... | reverse complement strand
GGTTTTTGGCTTGCTTTTACTGCTTGTCAGAAGTACCCATGCACAAATTTCCTTAAGCCAAGATTTAGTATTCCCACTTTCACTTCATATTGTAGCTGAAATTGCACCGGTTGATTCTCCAGATTATACTTTGGAAGAAATTATTAAGATGGAAAGCTCACTGGGTTTTCATAGGTTAAAAAACCCCATTACAGATCTTGGATTTACTGATCAGACATTTTGGCTTAGGTTTTCTTTGGAAAATGACACTGATCAGCCAAAGACTTTTTACCTGGAAACTGCCAGGCCAATTACAGATGTCGCTCATTTGTACCAATTATCCCAAGGAAAAATAATCTCTGACCAAATAAATGGCGATATGATAAAGTTTGCTGATCGGCCTTTTAACCATAGAAAGCTGATCTTTCCGATTACTATTCCAGCCAGTTCCAAATCAGATTTTTATATTAAATACCAAAGTGATGGAGAAGTAATCAATCTTCCTTTGTTGCTCAATGATACATCATCACTTGTATCAACTACTTTTTTCAACCAACTGATTTTTGGCTTTTTCTACGGCATACTCTTTATTGCCGGAGTTACTTATCTCTTCTTTTATTTTGGAATGAAGGAATCGAGTTTCATCTTCTATGTGGCATATGTGTTTTCTGTAGCACTACTTCACTTGAATCTTGATGGATATTTTTTCCAGTACATCACACAAGAGCCCGGATGGTTTGCAAATCGCTCACTCCTGATCTTTGCGGCCCTAAGTTCCTTGACACTTGGCACCTATAGCTTTGTTTATCTCAAGGCCGGAGAACTTTCACAAGTCATTAAGAAATCCTTTCAGCTATTATTTCTAGCTCATGGGATCCTCTTTCTATTTATAGTCACTTACACAGCAGGTCAGGCATTTTATTACCCCGCAGTCAATGTTTTGGGCTTTCTAATGCTTATTCTAGTCATCATCACGATTTTGAAAAGCCTCCTCTCAAAAGTACCTGTGGATACATTTTTTAGTAGTGGTATTGCCTGCCTGACATTTGGTTTTGTTATTTTCATTCTGAACAATTTTTCACTGATTCCAAATTCATTTTTAACAGCAAATGCTTCCAAAATAGGAACCGGAGTCGAAATCATCTTCCTCTCACTTTCTATGGCAAATAGAATTCGGTTGCTTAAAACAGAAAAGGAGGAAATTCAGAAAATAGCACTGATGCGCGCAGTGGAGTCCAATGACATGAAGACTTACTTTCTCTCAAATATGAGTCATGAACTTAGGACTCCTCTAAATGCGATTGTAGGGCTTTCAAAATCAATATTAAGTAGCACTGATAACACCTCTATCAAAAATAACCTGGAAGTAATCCAGTACTCTTCCATGTCTTTACTTGGCTCGATCAATGACATTCTCGACTATTCTAGAATAGAAAAGGGTGAGTTGAAACTTGCTCGTGATGATTTTAATTTGCCTAGAATCATACAGGAGCTGAAAGTAGTCACCAATCAAAAATCGCGTGAAAAAGGTCTAGATTTCATTTACGACGAGCGCAACGACATAAACATAAAGCTGGTCGGTGATCCCATAAGATTGAAGCAGATCATCTCTAATGTTTTAGATAACGCTACAAAATTCACCCAAAATGGTCAGATCAAACTAGCTGTAGGTACCAAGGAAAAGAAAGGAAATATAGTTACCCTCATTTTGGAAATTGAGGATACAGGAGTTGGAATTGCCAAAGAAAAACTCAATCAGGTTTTTGATTCATTCAGCCAAGAGCAAATCAATGACAAGCGTAAATACGGAGGTTTTGGGATTGGACTTTGCATCGTAAAGGCATTGGTGGATCTACATAATGGGTCTATAAATATAAGGAGTGTGAAAAATGAAGGCACTCAGGTCAAGATCAGTATCGATTTGGAAAAATCTATTGCTAGCCCTAAAACTCTAGACCTATTATCTCCTAAGCAATCTGAAAAGCTTATGGAAGGAAAACATTTTCTTGTCGTTGAAGATAGCACAGTTAATCAGCTGGTAATCAAATCAATCCTAAGAAAATGGAGGGGAGTAAGCTTTGACTTTGCAAATCATGGTTTGGAAGCGCTCGAAGCCATGAAAACAACGGCATATGACTTGATACTTATGGATCTACAAATGCCAGAAATGGATGGATATGAAGCGACTGAATTAATACGCGCTGGACAATCAGCAATGAATTCTAAAGATATTCCAATCATCGCCGTGACAGCTGACACTACAGAGAAGACCAAAGTCCGCGTTTATGCTATCGGAATGGATGATTACATCACTAAGCCAATTGATCAGGAATTACTTTACGCGAGCGTGCAAAAAGCACTTTACCTAAAAAATATCAAGCTGGATATTGACGAACAGGTAAATGGCTCATCAAACTAGTTAAATCCTACAAAACTTTTGCTTTCCTACTCCTAACTCAGCTTCTGAGTAATAATCTTAAAGAATAAAGTCTACTACTTTACTTCGGCGCCGTTCGGGTCATCAAGAATGGCTTCAGGATAATAATCTATTGGAACAAGATCTCCAACCCGTTCCCAGCCTATGTACCCTTCGACCACGAGTCCAAAAGGATCGGCCAGACTTCCATTTTCAAAAATCTCTAAGAAATCCACTGTCAATCTTATTATTGAGGATTGACTAGCGCGAACTCCTCTCCTCAATCCTTGCGTATATAAAGGACTTTCTGTTTCATTGAGGTAGGTGACAAGAATATGATCCGAGAATTCCAAATATTCTCTCCTTTCCCTGTTTTTACAAATAGCAATGGATGTAATAGGTTCAGTAGCCACACTGTCTATAAACTTACCTGGATGAACAGGGTCCTCCTTGCGGTAAAGTCTTCTTATCTCAAAACCCTCAACCACTGTTCTTCCAAAGTATAAAGCTTTGATGAAATGCTGCAAACTTCCATAATATGCTTTCAGCCGATTCCTTTCCACCTTTCGCTTTTTACTCCTTGAAAGACTTGAATCAGGAATAAAAAGGGGAAATCCGCTGTAGGTAACGAGCCCAGTTTTGTATTCAAAGTGAAAATCATTCAGCAAATATTCCAGTCTATATCCTAAGTTTTTGTTATCGATTTTTAGAATATCCCGAGAGGAAGCTATCAAGGTACCGGAGATAGACTGATCGTCCAATATCATGGACAATTCATTTAATATTTCGGTATCTCTACTATTCTCTGACGTTCCCAAGAAATATTTTTTGAAATCATCTAAATTCCTATACCAGGAAGGATCGCGCGTTTCACTCACCTCCATTTCATCCAAGTTTTCATCTGTAGAAACAAGCATAAACTTGTATCCTTGAGGTTCTACCATTGATGCAGGAAGGTTAAATGTGAGCCCTTCATATCCGAGTATTCGGATAATAACTTCATAATTCCCATCAGGCAAATACAAAGAAAACTTACCAGCCTCATCCGATGAGGTACCGATGGTTGTATTTGCTAAAAAAACAATCGCGTAAGGTATTGGTTCTTCTGTCTCGAAATCTACAATGCTACCTTTGAAAATTGCTTGAGCTTCTGCACAAAAGCTTCCAAAAAACAAAAACAAGCCTAAAACAAGCCTAAAACAATTTTAAGAAGAATTGAATTAGGCTTGTTCATATTGGATCAAATAAGATTTGATTAATTGACTGGAAGCTTACTTTTTCTTGGCGAATTTCCCGCCCTTTTTCTTAGGTTCTGGCTGATTTTCAATGATATGAAGCGTCTCTTCATAGGTTAATGTTTCAGCCTCTTTATCCTTTGGAATCTTAAAATTATTCTTACCCATCTTGATGTAAGGCCCCCATCTACCGTTCAATACTTGAATCTCAGGATTCTCATCAAAGGATTTGATATGTTTCTTAGCATCTGCTTCACGCTTGTCTTGGATCAACTTAATACCTTCCTCTTCATTGATGCTCAGCGGATCCATTTCCTTTGGAAGAGAAACAAAAGATCCATCGTGACGAACATAAGGCCCAAATCTGCCAATCGCTGCCACCATCTTTTTGTCTTCAAACATCCCGATGTCACGAGGCAATTTGAATAACTCAAGCGCATCTTCCATCGTGATATTTTCGATGAACTGTCCCTTTTTCAAACTTGCAAACTGCTTTTCTTCATCTTCAGAATCACCGATCTGAACCAAAGGTCCAAATTTACCAAGCCTTACTATCATTGGCTTACCACTCACAGGGTGATTACCAAGTTCTCGACTGGAGTTAATATCCTGTCTCGGAATCAGCTCTGTATCTTCTACATTTTTATGAAAATTGCCGTAGAATGACTCTAGCATATCCTGCCAAACCTGTCCTCCTGAAGCGATATCATCAAACTCTTTCTCTACCCTAGCGGTAAAGCTAAAATCAATCACGTTTGGAAAATGCTCAACCAAGAAGTCATTCACTACCATCGCAATATTGGTAGGGAAAAGCTTTTGCTTCTCTGCTCCTGTTATTTCTGTTTTGTTCGCATCATTGAATGCCCCTTTAGCAATAATCATTTCCACATAATCTCTAGGCGTGCCATCTCTGTTCTCCTTGATCACGTATTCACGTCTTTGTATCGTAGAAATAGTAGGTGCATACGTGGACGGACGACCGATACCCAATTCCTCCAACTTCTTCACCAGCGATGCTTCTGTATATCTAGGAGAAGCCCTTGAGAAAGTCTCACGACCTTTCATTTCCTGAAGTGCTAAGGATTGACCGATAGTCAAAGGAGGCAATAGTGCCTTACCCGCGTTGCTATCATCCTCTTCAGGCTCATCATCTGTGTCTTCCAAATACACTTTTAGGAAACCATCAAACTTGATGATCTCACCAGTTGCGACCAAATTTTGCGGTTGGTTGGAAATATCTACTGTGATAATAGTCTTCTCCAACTCTGCATCAGCCATCTGCGAAGCAATAGCTCGCTTCCAGATCAGCTCATAGAGGCGCTGTTCGTTGCGTTCTCCCGTAGTGACATGAGAATTACTAAAGTCCGTAGGACGGATGGCTTCGTGAGCCTCCTGAGCGCCTTCAGACTTGGTGGTGAATTTTCTTGATTTGTGATATTTATCTCCGTATGAATCGTGGATGGCATTTTTGGCGGAAGCCATCGCATCATCCGATAGATTCACACTATCTGTTCTCATATACGTAATCCTACCAGCTTCGTACAACTTCTGAGCTACCGACATAGTCTGTGCTACTGAGAAGTAAAGCTTTCTACTTGCCTCCTGCTGAAGAGTAGAGGTAGTAAAAGGAGCAGCTGGAGTTTTCTTTCCCGGTTTCTTCTCTAGGTTCGCAACCGAAAAATTAGCGTCAAGACATTTTTTTAAAAATTCCTCTGCCTCAGCTTTGGTGTCAAATTTCTTCGGAAGTTCTGCTTGGAATGTTTTTCCTTCTACTTCGAAAATCGCTGTGATTCTAAAGCTTGACTTGGAATTGTGCTTTTCGATTTCCCGCTCACGATCTACGATCAAGCGAACAGCCACAGACTGAACTCTTCCTGCCGATAGGCCAGTTTTGATTTTCTTCCAAAGAATAGGAGAAAGCTCAAAACCTACCAAACGATCCAGGATACGTCTAGCCTGCTGTGCATTTACCAGATCTATATCGATCCCTCTCGGATTTTCAATCGCTTTGACAATTGCATTTTTTGTAATCTCCCGAAAGACGATCCTTTTAGTATTTTCATCCTTCAGTTTCAATACCTCCTTTAGATGCCAAGAAATGGCCTCTCCCTCACGGTCATCATCACTGGCTAGATAGACGGTCTCTGCATCCTTCACCAAAGCCTTGAGATTCTTGATCACATCCTTTTTGTCAGCCGTGACCTCATAGGTAGGATTGAATCTATTTTTAATATCGATCGCTTTATCGCCTTTAGGTAGATCCCGAACGTGGCCGTAGCTGGATGCTACCTTATAGTCTTTGCCCAAGTATCCCTCAATGGTTTTGGCTTTGGCAGGTGACTCGACGATAACAAGGTTTTTTGACATAAAAGGCAATATTTCTGGGTTTTCAAGCCCGTTTAGAAAAGCTAAAAATAGATGGCATTGTATTCTCGTCCAAATATTTAAAATTGACTGGACTCTATTTGGTGGGATTTTTGATTAAAGTAAGAGATACTTTTAAGGGCATAAAACACTTATCATGAAGCAATTGTTTTTACTCAGACACGGAGAAGCAGGTTTTTCTCAAGGTTCAGATTTTCAAAGGCAACTCACCAAAAAAGGCAGAGAAAATCTAATTCGCATGGGTGAAAACCTAGACCAAAAGCTAAAATCTGTTGATTTGATGTATTGCTCCTCCGCAGAATGTACGATGGAAACAGCCGATTTGATCGGAAAACATATTGCTTGTAAGGAGACCATTTTCACTAGAGATATCTATCAGGGAAATATGGGAGATATGATTTCCTTGCTGGAAAAAACTTCCTCTTCAGTAGATACTTGTCTCTTCGTAGGACACAATCCTACTATTAGCCTACTTCTGTCACACCTATCTGATGAGAATTATGTGGGGCTCCAGCCTGGCATGTTGGCTATAATTGACCTGGAAATATCCACTTGGAAAATGATTGGCTTTGGAACGGGGATCTTAAAAGAGATTATCCAATAATTGCAAAACACAAAGAGATTACTCAACAGGAAAAGAAACCATTTTTCTGATTTTTGTCAAAAATATTTAGCTATACATCAAATTTCATAACCTACTTATTTTATATTTACATAATTATTAGGAGATAAACAGAGCATATTAATCATCAAAGTCAATCTTAGCTATCTCAGGAAATATGAATTCTAATAAATACTCTTAAAATTCGGGATATTACCCCCGAAGCCTAGCCCAAAATATTCGAATGAATCCAATGCCACTGAACTAAAATTTGATTTCAATTCAAATGGCTAAATCGTTGAGTACCCTTTAAAGAATATACATACCCAAATTGTGATTACCCTTATTAAAATTTTAGTGGTATAATTTTAGAATTTGTCTGAGATGAATAGGCACCTTTATTCCTAAAACATTTAAATGAGATGTAGCTTCCAGAGAATTACCATTAAATGCAAAAAGCCCTGAATCCAAAAATTCAGGGCTTTTTCATGTATTCTCTACTTCTTAGAAGTCTGTTGATTTACCGTCAAGGTCAATCTTTTTGATCCAGATATTTCTATAATAAACATCATGTCCTTCTGCCTGTAGCTTTAATCCGCCCGGCCTATCGGTAATCCCTTTTCCACCCTCATTTCCACCATCGAGACCTGAGTTTGGACCACCCCATACTTGCGTGATTTCCTTGTCTTCATGGATTTTAACACCATTCAAATAGACTGTTGCACGAGGCTTCTCTGCTAGCTTGCCACCTTCAAAACGTGCAGCTTTAAACTCAATATCATAGGCATTCCACTTTCCTATGCCATAGTATTCTTCTGATGTCGGAATATGCTCATTGATCAATGCAGCCAAACCGTGATCACCATAATCGCCATCCAATATTTGAACTTCATAGCGATTTTGAAGATAAACACCAGAGTTTCCTCCTTCGCTTTTGATGAAAAACTCTACATGTGCACGAAAATCCTCGAATTTATCCTTGGTCACAACATCTGAGGCACCATATAAGCCACCAGCAGAGGAAGGATCGTTACTGCTGATCGCTTTTCCACCATCTACAGGGTCTGCTACCTCAGGCCATTTGATAGGATTTTCGGCAGAAAAACGTGGCCCTTCCCAGTATTCCCAGTTTTTCTCCAGTGATTTCTTTGAGCCATCTAGGTAAATCTTAGCTCCTTTTTCGGGCTTAGCTCCTACACCGGTTTGAGCTTGTACGAGCGTGGCTACAGCAACTAAGGCTAAGGATAAAGCTAGTCTTTGAAAAACTTTATTGTTCATAGGTTTTGGGATTTGGTTATTTTTTTTGAAAATAAATATAAGAGAATGTCCAATAGTTCAATTTGGTTATTTTTGACCAAAATAAAACCTTTTATGTCATGAAATGGGAAGGAAGAAGACGAAGTTCAAATGTAGATGATAGACGGGGACAAAGCAGTGGTGGATCACGCGGAGGCGGGATTAGTCCTCTGCTTATTGGACCGCTCATTAAGATTCTGTTTTCTAAAACAGGACTAATAATCGTAGGTATCGTAATTGCCATTTCGGTGGTGACAGGCACTAATCCGCTTACCTTCCTAGGAAATTTCATAGGCGGTGGTGGACAGGGATTTACTACTGAGACCAATTATACCCCCTCTGCTAAGGAAGAACGACTGGCTGCTTTTAGTGAAACCATTCTAGCGGATACAGAAGACGTGTGGAATAAACTGATGGAAAACTATAGAGAACCTACTTTGGTACTTTTCAGCGGACAAGTTTCATCTGCTTGTGGACTTGCCTCTAGTGCCACAGGGCCTTTCTATTGTCCAGGTGATGAACAACTTTACATAGATCTAAGCTTTTTCGAAGACATGGAAGCCAAATTAAATGCTCCAGGCGACTTTGCACAAGCCTATGTAATCGCGCATGAAGTGGGACACCATATCCAAAAGATCATGGGAATCACCTCAGAAATGGACAAACTCCGTGCACAGGTAAGCGAAAAAGAATACAATCAATATTCTGTGAGATTAGAGCTTCAGGCAGATTTCTTAGCGGGAGTGTGGGCAAATCACAGCCAAAAATCTGTTGGATGGATGGAAAAAGGAGATTTGGATGAGGCACTAAATGCCGCAAATGCAATCGGCGATGATCGCCTACAGAAACAAGCAACAGGTCGTGTAATGCCTGATTCCTTCACTCATGGCACATCAGCTCAACGTATGAAGTGGTTTAAAAAAGGTTTTGAAACTGGCGACATCAATCAGGGCGACACCTTCAATACATCTGATCTTTAAGAGAACGAATTCGTCTCCAGAACCAATATCTGTTCTGGGCTGATGTGATGAATATGCTGACGTAGGATGTAAAAAGTCTCTGGCACTTGAGTCACTCGCTCAAGTTGCGAGGGAATATCATCGGTGATCTGATCATTTTGCAAATAGGCAAATCTGCTCAGCATACCGCTTTCAAATACACAGTAAGCCATTTCATTTGAATTCCGCCCTTGAAGCTTAATCAAAATTTCCTTTTGACTCTCTTTAATCTTGGCCATAAAATCAGCCACCCTATTGTTGTAATCCGTCGGTTTCTCTGTGCAATCGCACCCTCCTTCACATCTCATTTCCTCATCTTGCTCACAATTTACTTTTCTGAGTCCGCATAGTTTGGGACACAAACCATACGTTTTGATGCCTGTTTTCAGAAATGCATTAGCCTCTTCCATGGAAAAAAAGGATTCAATCGGCTTGAAAAACTTGGTGATTTTTGACACTTGAAATCTCCCATAACCTGAATTGTCCTCGTAATGAAATAAGCCAAACAGGCGCTTTGGAAGTTTTAAAGCAGAATTAAATTTTGGCCATAGTCTCTTGATTTCCAACGCTTCAAATAGAAGCGCCATAAATTCAGTTCCTGTCAATTCCCATTTTAAATCATGAACCTCGGTCTTGAGTTTTTGCTTCAAATTTGGAAGCAATTGTCCCGAAAAGTGATTCTTGAATCGCTCTCTTATATTTATCGCTTTACCTACATAGATTACTTTGCCACGCTCATCCACCATGTAATAAACTCCACAGGCAGTTGGAATTTCCTTGAATTTGGAATGAGGGAAATTAGGAGGAAGAAAGGTTTCTCCGGTATTTTTCTTGAGCGATTGATTGATGACCTGATAGTCAGATTTGATCATTCTATCGAATAAAATAGCCGTCGCTTTTGCATCACCCATTGCTCGGTGTCTGGCGTCAATCTGTATTTTCTGACTTTCGCAAAGTCTTCCCAGACTATATGAACCTAATCCCGGATAAACTTTTCTACTCAACTTCACTGTGCAAAGTTTAGGACTTTTCAACTCCCTTCCTTCCCTTAGAAAAGCCTCACGAAGGAATCCGAAATCAAAGCTAACATTGTGAGCAACGAATACTCTGTCATTGAGCAACTCCCAAAGTTCGTCCTGAATAGCTGCAAAAGTAGGCTTATGCCTCACCATGAAATTATCAATTCCCGTCAATCCTGTAATGTAAGTTGGGATCGCTTGCTCGGGATTGATAAGTGTTTGATACTCTCTTATAATCGATTCCCCATCGTGAATCAATACGGCAACTTCTGTAATACCACCATGTTTGGCAGCTCCGCCGGTGGTCTCAATATCTACTATGGCAAATTCCATTGGGTAAAAGTATGAATTAGAATTTTCAGTTAAGAATAGATGTCACAGAATGACGCAATTTGAATGATTTTTTAATTTTCTATCGTCTAGAAAGCACTTTAGGATTTCTCTACCTCAGTCTGTATGTCTACAAACCGAAATTACAGTATGGTCTGAGGAGACATATACCACGGATGGGGCGATTAGCCTTCCACGCAAATAGACCTACTCTTCCAGTGCCAATAAAAAGCCAAAACTAGAATAGGATAAGGCTAACAGTAGAAATTCGTCAACTTAGGTCTCGCTCTTCAGTCATCCCTCCAATCGAAACACACGCTACTTTCAATTTTTTACCATCTATCCCATAAATGCAACTTTGTTTCATTTATACTAGTTTATAAATCTAACGCCTTCTATTTTTGCATTGTGAATTTGAAAACAGCAATACTACTACCATTGATTCTACTGCTTGGGTATAAAACTCAAGCTCAGGATTGTACTCTTTCTATTCGGGGAAAAATTATTCATTTGGAAAATAACGAGCCAATTGAAGCGGCTTATATATGGGTAGTCGAAGCGAAAGAAGGAGCTGTGAGTGATAAGAATGGAAATTTCACTGTTAAGAACCTTTGTAGTGGCACTTATACTATCACGATACAATACCTTGGTCATAAAGGGATTAACGACACTATAAAATTAGAATCCAATACGTTCACCAAAACCTACAGACTGGAAGAGGAAGCGATGGGACTGCAAGGCGTGGAAGTTCATGGGCATCGGGATGCGGTGCAAACTACTACAGCTGTTTCGGCACTTTATGGAGAAAAACTACTAGAATCCCGAGGTGAAAACCTTGGAGAAAGTCTAAGTCGAATCTCAGGTGTATCGACATTTTCAACAGGAAACAGTATCTCAAAACCCGTGATTCATGGAATGCACAGCAATCGGATTATGATTATGAACAATGGTATTCGCCTGGAAGGACAGCAATGGGGGGCTGAGCATGCTCCTGAAATCGATCCTTTCCTAGCAGATGAAATCACGGTAGTGAAAGGTGCCGAAACAGTGAGATATGGCCCTGAGGCGATGGGCGGAGTGATATTAGTAAATCCTGCTCCTCTTCCTACCAAGAAAATGAGCAAGACAAGTCTTAACCTTATCGGTGGGACAAATGGAAGAATGGGCAACATTAACCTAGTACATGTAGGTGGCTCAGACAAAATCAAAGGCTTGGGTTACCGTATCCAAGGCTCAGCGAAAAGATCGGGAAATGTGAAGTCCCCAGAATATTTTCAAAAGAACACAGGCGTAAGTGAGCTAAACCTAAGTAGCTCACTTGGATATAGCAGTTCCAAACTTGGGATCGAAGCGTATTACAGTCTTTTCCATACCGAATTGGGAATACTGAATGATTCTCATACGGGAAATCTTTCAGATCTGGAAAACATAATTGCAAATGGAAGACCGTTTTCCGATGGAGAATTCAGCTACGATATCGTCAATCCAAAGCAACGGGTGACTCATCATCTGGCAAAATTGAAATCACACTATCATATCTCTGAAAGCTGGAAATTAAATTTTCAATATGGGTTTCAGCTCAATCATAGACAGGAATTTGATAAAAGACGTGGTGACTTGAATGAAAAGTCAAGCTTAGATCTGGAGCTTTACACTAATACTATAGATCTCTATGTCAATCACACGCACAAGAATGAATTGAGCGGAACTTGGGGTATCAATTTCATTCAACAGGCAAATAGCAATGTTCCTGGCACGGGAGTGACCCCACTGATCCCTAACTATGATATGGTGAATATAGGCTTATATGCGATGGAGAAATATTCTAAAGGTCCGCTAGAAGTAGAGGCTGGCGTGAGATATGACTTTAGAAATTTGAGTACTGCCAGATATATCAATCAAGAATTGAGAACCGATGACCTGAATTATCAAAACTTCTCAGCATTCCTTGGAGGGCTCTATCATATCAGCCCAGACTTAACTTTCAATTCCAATCTTGGCTCAGCCTGGAGGCCTCCAAACGTGAATGAGTTATTCAGTGAAGGACTTCACCATGGTGCTGCTGCAGTAGAAATAGGAAATGCTGAGCTGAAATCAGAGAAATCATTCAAATGGATCAACGAGCTTCAATATGACGGAAAAAAAACCCACTTAGAATTAACTGCCTACCTCAATCCTATAAGCGATTACATTTATCTTAATCCTACAGGTGAAGTGTATGTAAGTCTGCGAGGAACATATAATGTGTATGAATATTTGCAAGCAAATGCATTATTCTATGGCGTTGACTTTGCAGGAAGCTATGAATTTACTGACAAAATCAGTGCATACTTGAAAGGGTCCATCGTACACGCTAAGAACAGGGATGATGCCAATTATTTCCCCTTTATCCCAGCCAACAGAATGGATTGGGGTGTTTCTTATGACTTTGCGAAGGACAGTGATTCGCCATCGAATAAAATAACTTTAAGTAACGTCCTGGTTGCCAGACAAAACAGAGAACCTGATTTTGATATTACTCCTCCTCCTCCAGCTTATGCCCTTTTTAACGTTTCATACCAAAAGCAATTGAACATAGGAGAAAACAAGCTGAACCTTGGCCTGCAGGTACAAAACCTGTTCAATACCAGTTACAAAGATTATATGAATCGCTTCCGATACTTCACCTATGATATGGGAAGAAATGTCCTTTTAAAAATCAATTATGAATTCTAACAAATTTAAAAATCAATTACCAATTCTAAACAATCCAACTATGTTCAATTCAAGAAAAATATTCCTGTACGCAATCCTATTTGCAGCTTTTACCTTTACAGCCTGTGAAAGTGAAGATCCTGAACCAGAAAATGATGGTGAAGTGATCACGGATGTGATTCTAAACTTTCAGGAATTAGATGCCTCCGGAAATCCAGTGGGAGCGGTATCTTCTTTCAGCGCATCTGATCCACAAGGAATCGAAGTAGGTGCAACCCCTACGATAGAAACTGTCGAATTGACCAAAGGTAAAACTTATCAGCTCAATATTGAAGTAAGAAATTCTATCGAGAATGAGGATATTACTGAGGAAATCTTGGAAGAAGCCGATGAGCATCAGTTTTACTTCTTAGGTACGGCATTCGTCGGATCACCTATTTTGACTTATCAATATGATGATCTTTCTGGTGAATTAATTGGAGTACAAGGTATATTGACAGTGCAGCAGAATCCAGGATTCAACAATGCAAATATGCAGCTCATTCTTCGTCATGACTTGGACAAAAATTATCCTGGTGCAGGTAATCCAAATTTCCAAGAGTATGCCATGGCTGGTGGGGAATCTGATCTAGACATTACTTTCCCTGTTGTGGTAGAGTAATTAGTATTATCCGTTAAACCAGAAAAAGCAGCTTTAGAGCTGCTTTTTCTGGTTTAAAATACTGTTAGTTTTAAAAATCCGGAGAACAAATAGTCATTTGCGATGCATCAAATTGTTCAGCATTATTCAGTGTTGAGCCAACATTCCCGGCTACCAAGATCACATTATAGTCTGGACCTTCGCTGTCCAGATGAACTTTTACATGTCCATCGAAATTTTGGAAAGATTCAAAATTTAAGTTACTTCCATCTGTCAGTTGTTCTATTCTTGTTTGAGATAACAAAGTCATCGAATTAACCGGAGCCAGCATAAATGCCATAGGGGCATCTGGGGTATCATAACTTCCAAAATGTAGGTGTGCAGGGAAGTTTATATCAGAGTTTCGAGAACCATCCCAGTCTAGCTGAATATTCAATTCTATTCCCTTATCTGGGTATTCTCTTACGGTGACTGTACCTGTATAGTCAAAATCACTCGATTGGTATAAGGTATACTTGAGTTCCCTACCTGTATAATCCTTTGGCTCGACTATTTCTTGTGAGCAAGAGGCAAGCCCTAGTGATAATACTATAATCCCAAACACTAATACTCTCATATTCTTATCGGCTTGATTTCCCTTGAAATTACGAATAAAGGTGCCGATAGTTCTCAAATCTCTGAAGTTTCTAGTCTGTCAAAAAACTTCAAGAACCAAGAAACTTGCTTCTCACTACGCTATTAATTAGCTCTCCAGAAGAATGGCGTAAATAGAATTAGTAGTGTAAATAGCTCTAATCTACCGAGAAGCATGATCACTGAAAGGAAAATTTTCGCCGCAGGAGAGAAAAATGCAAAATTATCAACTGGGCCAACACCACCAATCCCAGGGCCAACATTTGCTAATGATGTAGCTACCGCTCCTAATGAAGTCGCCAAATCATACCCCAACAGTGAAAGAGCAAGAGCTCCAAACACAAAAGTTAGCAGGTAGATCAGCAAGAAATTCATGATATGTGTGATGATTCGACCTGTTACTCTATCCCCATTGATCATCAAAGGGACAATTGCTCTAGGGTGAACTAAGCGCTTGAATTCCAACCATGAGTTTTTGAAAAATGTAAGATGTCTTACAAATTTGATCCCACCTGCAGTAGATCCTGCGCATCCGCCCAAAAACAGCAACATAAAGCAAATAAACGTAAATCCTTGGCTGTATTGCGTGTAGTCATCTGTGACAAATCCCGTTGTAGTCACAATGGATACTACCTGAAAAAGAGATTTCCTGAAAGCTAGTTCAGGATTAATACCTGTAGCAGCAATCGGAAAATATAGTATTATTGAAATGGCTAGCAGTGAAAGTCCATACATTTTGAATTCATCACTTTTGAAGACTCTCTTGAATTTTCCCATGAGACCAAAGTAAATTACGGTGAAGTTGGTCCCTGCCAAAAACATAAATAAGATGGCCACATATTGAATGAAAGCTGAATCGTAATACGCCATACTGGCATTTTTCGTAGAGAAACCACCAGTAGCCAACGTGGTAAGTGCATGATTTATCGCATCAAAAAATGTCATTCCTCCTACCCAATAAAGCAAGGTCGCCAACACAGTAAGACCTACATAGACATACCATAGGCGCTTGGCTGTTTCGGAGATTCTTGGGTGTACTTTATCAGAAGTTGGCCCTGGAGATTCCGCCACAAATAACTCAATCCCTCCTATTCCAAGAAGTGGGAAAATCGCAACCGTTAGCACTATAATCCCTAAACCACCGATCCATTGCGTCATACTCCGCCAAAAAAGCAAGCCTTTTGGCATCGCCTCAATATCAGTCAAGATGGAAGCTCCTGTAGTGGTAAGACCAGACATAGTCTCGAAAAGAGCATCTTCAAAACTTACAATTTGTTGACTTAAGATATAGGGAAGCATTCCAAAACCAGCCATAAAAATCCAGCTCAATGCGACAATCAAATAGCCTTCTCGCTTCCGAATATTTTGATCCTGCTTAGAAAATGAAAAAAACAGTGTCATCCCGATGACCATAGTGATCAATGCAGAAGTCAAGATCGGCCAAGGATCTTCCTCAAAATGTATTGAAAAAATAATTCCAGGAAGCATCAAAAGGGCTATTAGCACCAAGAGTGCTCCCATGATTTTTCCTATTTCTTTGAAATGAATCATGCTTTAATGAAACAATTTTTCAAGTGCGCTCTTTGCTTCGGGTAATGCCAAAACAATCGCTTTATCATTCAAGTTTAACTGAAAATCTCCGTCTGGAATAAATACTTTTTCTCCCCGTATCACGCCAGCTACAATCGCAGAATCTGGAAAATGCAATTCTCTTAGCGGGTTTTTAATTAATCTATTGTTCTTACAAACCGAATATTGGATGAATTCAGCATCTACTCCATAGATACCCGAAACAGCTTCGACAGTTCCCTTTTTCAAAAATCTAGAAATCTCATTTGCCGCTACCAGCTTTTTATTGATCAGAGAATCCACACCGATACTGTGAGAAATATGAATATATTCCCGTGTATCTACGTGTGCTATTGTCTTATAAACACCGTGATTTTTGGCGGTCAAACTTGCAATAATGTTGGTTTCTGAAGACTCTGTCAAAGCAAGGAATGCATCCATCTGCTCTAAACCTTCTTCAATCAGAAGTTCTACATTTTTGTAATCTCCTTGGATCACAAGAGAATTTTTTAGGTTTTCTGCAAGCCATTTACAGCGCTCTTTATCTTTATGGACCAGTGTCACTCTGAAATGATTCTCTAGTCGAAGCGCTGTGGTCAAGGCCATATCGTCACCACCGATAATCATCACATTGCTTATTGTGTGTTTCTCCTGACCCAGAACTTCCATAATTGTCTGCGTATTTTTCTTACTGGAGATGAAAAATACGTGATCATTATTACGGATAATCGTGCTTCCACTAGGAATTATCGTTTTTTGATCCCGAAGAATTGCAATGATTCTAATGTCCTCAAAAATAGGATTGGACTTGGTATCCATGATTCGCTGATTGACCAAAGGATTGCTCTGATCCAGCGTGATACCCACAATATTTAGCTTTCCGCCTTCAAAATCAAAAACCTCCGTAAAACTAGAGTTCTCAATCATATTAAAAATATGCTTACTACAAAGCATCGTCGGCGAGATCAAATTGTCAATGCCTAAGTTTTTAAAATACAACAAGTTCTCAGCATCCATATAGGAGTGATTTCTCACCCGTGCCATCACACGCTTTGCACCTAATTGTTTTGCTAGAACAGCCGTTACAATATTAGTTTTCTCGGAGGTAGTGACGCACAAGACCATGTGTGCCTTGTTCACATTGGCTCGCTTGAGAACCTCAAAAGCAGTAGCATCCCCCTGCACCGTCAAAACATCGAGTTTGGAAGACACATAATCCAAGACTTCTCTGTCTGTATCGATCAGCGTGATGTCTTTATTATCGTAACTTAATTGCTCGGCGAGGTGGTAACCCATGTCTCCAGCGCCTGCAATCACAATATTCATCCCCATAGAGGTAATTCAGGTGATTTTTGAATTGGCAATAATAGTAGCTTTCTAGATGGTAATCAGTTATTAAGCTATTTCTTTTCTGCCTTAATGGTCAAAGTAACAAAGCTCAAATCGAATAATTAATTTTTACGAGACTTATTTCAGCTTCAAATTTCGCCTCTTCCCTACTCATCAAGCAGTTTACTGCTCTCAGCTTCCGGCAACTCTTGAATGTCTTTTAGCTTCCGCTGAATCACTCTGGTTCTTGCACCCACCAATTTATCTAATTCGGAATTTGCTTCAGTCAGCTTCTTCTGAGTTTTTTCTATCAACTCACCAAACTTGCCAAACTCAGTCTTGATCGCTCCCAAAACTTGCCAAACCTCAGAGCTTCTTTTCTGAATAGCAAGTGTTCTAAAGCCCATCTGAAGACTGTTCAAGATGGCTGAAAGTGTCGTTGGGCCAGTTACGATTACTTTATAGTCTTGCTGGATTTGCTGCGAAAGTCCAGGCTCACGGAGGATTTCGGCATAGAGACTTTCTACCGGAAGAAAAAGTATGGCAAAATCCGTGGTGTAGGGCACGTTGATATATTTGTTTTGAATATCCTGAGCGGCCTTTTTCACAGCTTTGAAAAGCTCATTTCTATTCGTCTCTATCTCTGGCTTCGAGGCCACTTCATACGCATCGACCAATCTCAAGTAAGATTCCTGAGGAAATTTAGAATCAATAGGAAGTAAAATAGGCTCACTTTGCCCAGGCATTTTCACAGCAAATTCCACCCGCTCACGATTCCCTTTTCCTACCGCTGCATTCAACACGTATTGATCTGGAGAAAGTAAATTCTCTAAAATCGCCTGCAACTGATATTCTCCAAGCACACCCCTACTTTTTACATTTGTCAATACCCGCTTTAGATCGCCTACTCCTGTTGCCAGACTTTGCATTTCTCCCAAGCCCTTTTGCACAGCCTGAAGCTGATTACTTACCATCTCAAAAGATTGCCCTAAACGAGTTTCCAAGGTTTTTTGAAGCTTTTCATCCACAGTTTCTCGAATCTTTTCCAGTCTCAACTCAGTCGTTTTCATCAGATCTTCCTGCCGACGATTCAGCTCAGAAAATTTCTCCCGTTGAAGCACATTAAAGTCCTGCACATTCTGTCGAAACACCTCGCCAAAGGTTTTGAGTGCTTCATTTTGGTCTTTTGAATTTGCGCGAATACTATTAAAAACCAATTGAAATTGATTGGTCAGATTTTCATTGGCTTCTTTTCTGGATTGTGCCAGAGCTGACTCTAGCTCCTTGCTCATTCTGGCAAGCTCAGTTTGTAGAAAAGCTTTTTCCTGATCATTCCCTTTTCTCAAGAAAAACAAAAGCAGAAAAATTACTTGTAAAAATACAATCAGAATTAAAATATAATCAGTTGGCATAGGTCATCATTTTAGGTTTATGAAAGTAGTCCTTTCGAACTTCCACCCCTAAAAATGACAAATATTTAGCGACAGATTCCGTCGGTATTTCTTCCATCGGCACGTGACCAGCGTCTTCAAAAACAATCAATTTAGAACCTGAAATCTCTTTCTCAAGCGAATATGCCTGAGTCACGGGAATCAATGAATCATCTTTTCCCCACATAATCAGAGTCGGCATAGTCAAGCGCTCAAAGTCTATTCTAGATTCCCGAGGCGCTCCTAAGCGATCTAAAGTCGCCTGCCTGTTCCCTTCACGAAGCATCAATTCATAATAGCGAGTGATAGCTTCTTCAGTGATTTTATCCGCATCAGAATAGACTTGTCGCATATTCATGGCAAACAAAAACTTAGGGGTACACTTGAGTAGCAGGGATGAAAAAAGTGGATTCTTAGCAAGTTTGAAGATCCAAGCTTCGTTTTGCTTTGGCTCTTCCCCATCCAACGATCGGTTTTCCAGTCGAGGTGCCTCTGAAGCATCTATGAGATTCAATGAAAGTACTTTATCTGGTCGTGTAGATGCTACTTGCATAGCCACGGCTCCTCCCATAGAGTTTCCCGCCAAGTGAAACTTATTAAGATTAAGCTTTTCGGACAATCGCAAAACCAATTGGGAATAATCAGTCAAACTGTAACGCTTTTCATCATCTGGGCCAGTAAGCCCATGACCCGGAAAATCCAGAGAAATGGTCAGGAAATACGGACTCAGCTCCTCCTGCCATGCATCCCAGGTATGGAGTGAGGAAAAGTTACCATGCAAAAGAAATATCGGATCTCCCTCACCCATAATCCGTACATGCACATTGATGCCGTCTACGTTGATAAAGTGAGACTGCGGAGTCGCATACTTCTGTTCGATTTCCTCGGGCGGAATATCACTTCTAAAAAGTAACACTAAAAAGAAAATGAAGGATAGACCAATAACCACTATTACTTTTAAAATTCGTTTGATCCAACCCATAAATTCGGCTTTTTTGAGTTTGTGTTAAATACAGCCAGCAGAGAAAAAGTACAATAAATATGCTCGAATCTCTAGCATGGCATAAAAGATAACTCTTGAACCTTAAATCAGTTTTCAAAAATCTAGGCCCAGGCCCCATCATTGCCGCTGCCTTTATTGGCCCAGGGACGGTGACTGTCTGCACACTTGCAGGAGTCAATTTTGGTTTTTCGCTACTTTGGGCTTTGGCTCTTTCTGTGATTTCTACCGTGATTCTTCAGGAGATTTCAGGAAGATTAGGACTGATTACAGGGAAAGACTTGAGTCAATTGATTCGTAGTCAAAAAGGAAATCCTGCCTTTCGGTATTTTTCTATGGGATTGGTTTTGATAGCCATAGGACTGGGAAATGCTGCATACGAATCCGGAAATATTTCAGGGACTAACTTAGGTTTGCAGGTATTCTGGGAAGCGCCGACTATAAATTTTTCAGGAATGGAAATCCACTTAGGCAATCTGCTCTTAGGAATTCTCGCCTTCATTTTACTTTGGCTAGGTAACTACAGAATCTTGGAAAAAGTGTTGGTAGGTTTGGTGATTTTTATGTCCATCGCCTTTACTGCCACGGCAATCCTCACCAAACCTGACTGGTCAGCCGTCTTTGCAGGCTTTGTCCCAAGTTGGAATGATGGTAATCTCCCTACGCTAGTCGCTTTGATCGGGACTACAGTCGTTCCATACAACCTGTTTCTGTATGCTAGTTTGGCAAAAAACCGCTGGTCGGGTTCTGCCGATATTCCTTGGATGCGAAGAGATATCATAATTTCCATCGTCTTTGGTGGAATTGTATCCATGGCGATTTTGATGGTTGGGGCAGCCAATGTCAGTGGGGAGATCAATAGCGCAATAGACGTAAGTAAAGGACTGGAAGGAGTTTTCGGAAGCTTTGCCAAATATCTTATGGGTTTTGGCCTGATGGCTGCCGGACTTACTTCCAGTATCACAGCACCACTGGCAGCAGGATTGGTGATCTGCGGAATAATGGGTTGGGATCAAGCGATACAATCCAAGACCATGAGAGCATCTATGGGAGTAATCGTCGGTCTGGGCTTGATCTTCGCATCCTTGGGAATCAAACCTATCCAATTAATCACCCTAGCACAATTAGCCAATGGTATTTTACTTCCATTGATCAGCGGTTGGATTATCTGGATTGCTTCGAAAAAGGCTGTTTTAGGTGACTTTCGCAATAAGCCATATTATACAGTCATTGCTGTTTTGATTTGGTTGGTGACCTTGGTTTTAGGGTTCAAAAGTATTCTGGCAGTGATCGGAATTGGGTTTTAGGTAATTTATAATCTCCAGCAAAGGCTCCAGGGCTCAACTTTTCAACTAGTTATCTCTCGACGGCGCGGCTATTTTAAAGATTGAATCAATGTAGTAATGGCACGTTAAAGCCTAAGGTGAGCATCACGAAAACCTAGATTACAAATAATCATATAGTAATTAAGTGCATCAAATGTCTGAGCAATAGGTGTTACAAATGAATAGGTATATACGGCTAACATTGCCAGTTATTGGCGAACCGCTAGCGTCTCAATGGACATCTTCTCGTCCACATATCATTTGTCTACTATCCCCCCTTTCTCATGTCCCGATTGCTAGTTATGGGGTATAAAATAATATTAGAAAATGGCGAGCATGAAATGGTTACTCACCACGGTGGGTTTAATCTTTTTACCGAGGAAGGATTGGCTAATAACTTTCCAAAGTTTCGAACTTTAGAGAAGTTTCTCAATCGGCAAATCTTGGGGATTTGCATAGCCAAATGATTATTTTCCTCTACGAATCACTTCCCATTCACTTTCTAGCACACTGTAATATATGGTATCTCGACGCCATCCATGGGTAAGCAAGGTATGACTTCGTAAAATACCCTCTTCCACGGCACCAAATTTCAGGAGCGCTTTTCGGGCAGGCTTATTTAACACATCTGTTTTGATCTCAACACGCTTTAGCTTGAGCGTTTCGAAGCAATACGCTAGCATCAGTAGCTTTATCGCTTGATTGATTCCCGATCCATGAAACTGTTCCCCAAGCCATGTCAAGCCTATTTCTATTCGCTCATCTCTCGCAGAATAATTCCCAAAAGCTGTGCTGCCTACTGCTTGATTTACCTTTTTGTCCCAAATTAAAAATTGTAAGCGTTGACCTGCAAGGGCTGGTTTTGCCCATTCCCTGAACTCTGCGGGGATATTCAGATCATACGTGAAATATGTCCATAGACTTCGGTCATTTGCCAAAGGCATCAAACTGGGAAAATCCAGTACGGTCATCGAACGGAGCAGCACCCTATCATTTTCTAAAATCAAATTCCTATTTAACATCATTATTTATTCAAAACGTAAAATAAATCAAGCTTTTTATCATGAAAAAAGAGAATTCACATACTGTTTTTGGACTGATCATCTTGCAAATCCTTTGAATATTTCTCTGATTGTTTAATAAAATGCTAAGCTTTCAGCGTTTCATTTATTAAAACAACATTTTATTCCACACTTTATTACAATTAGTATTCATTAGGTTATTTCCGATAAAGTAAAATTATCTCCCTTAAATATGGATATCCACAAAATATTTTTTTAAATTATACAAAAGCGAAATTAACCCTAAACCCAAATATTCATGAAAAAGCTAATACTTTTCTTGGTTTGTGGGATGCTTTGGGTAGGTAGTCTCAAGGCTCAGCAAACGCAGTACATGGTATTCGAATTTGTCAAGGTTGAAAACGATCAACTATTTGATTACATCGAGTTCAAAGATCTAATGGAGAAAGTCTACAGGCAAGCGCTCAACGACAATAGAATCAAGGGTTGGGACTTCTGGGCGCTTCAATCTGGTGGCGATCAAGCGGCCTTCCAGTACATCATGGTAACCTATTACAATGATCCTGTGCAAATGATGAATGGCCTCGATGAGACATCAATGATGGAATACACTAAAATTGCCTATCCACATCTGAACAGTATTCAAGTTGGGAAGTTGTTTCAAGAGTCGCTCTCCATGCGGGATATGCCTATGAGACTTTATATGAGAGAAATCTCTAAAACCAATGACAATTTCCAGATGAAGCCTGGCGTATTGGCTTCGTTTGACTTGATGAAAGCAAACGAAGGTAAATTTGATGCTTATGAGAAAGCTGAAACGGAGGTTTTCAAGCCGATACACCAAAAGTTCATAGAACAAGGTATGATGGGACATTGGAGCTTATTAAGAACTGCTTTGCCTCTTGGATCAGAAGCCAAATCGACACACTTGACGATGAATATGTACAAGGATTATATGCAGTTCTTCAATGCGCAATCTTATGAAGACATGAATCAAACAGAAGCGCAGCGAAAAGCTGTAAATGAGGGACTTAACTCAAGAGATCAGAAGTGGGTTTACCTAGCAACATTAGAAAACGTAGTTCGATAGTCCGGTAGTAACTTACGTGGAGAGGCTTTGAAAGAAGCCTCTCTTTTTTTTGCAAATAATTTAAATCAAACAGACCCTATTTAACTTGGATGAGAGAAATAAATGAGTGTAATAATCACTTTTCCTTTTTTCTTATACCACCACCTTTTCTCTATCATTCAGCCTAAATAATAAAATCCCTAAAAGAGGGCCAAAAAACAGCAAAGCCAATACTTGATCAATATGAATCCAGTTCAATAAAAATTGTGCGAGCTGAATGCTCACAATAGAAATAGCAAACCCCATTGAATTAACTAGAGTCAAAGCCGTTCCCCGGTATTCTGCAGGGACACTTTGCGCTACAAGGGTAGAAAATTGAGGAGAATCTGCGGTAATCAATATTCCCCAGATAAGCAGTAATCCTATCCAGATCCAACTTGGAGTCCCACCTACAAATACTACCAAAATGCAACAAATCCCTGAGCCTGCAAGTGCCCATTGCGCAACTTTTTTACTTCCAATTCGCTTGGCAATAATTCCTCCTACTGCACAAGATATTCCACCTATTGCAATTACAAAAAATGAAAGTAAACTGTCACTGGAATCTATTGATTCATCACCTCGGAAGAAAATTATGAGCAGCGGCACGAACGCCCAAAAAGTATAAAGCTCCCACATATGCCCAAAATATCCCGAAGCGGCACTTTTCAGTGCTTTGATCCTAGAGAGTTTAGGTAAAAGGCTCAAATCAAATTTTGAATTGATTTTGTGAAATGGACCATCTGGAACAAAGAACCCAACAATAAGGCCTCCAAATAAAGCTAACCCTGAAGTACACCAAAGAACCAATTTCCACGAGAAATTTAAATCCAAGCCTTTCAAAAGATGAGGGAAAGCTGTCCCAAACACCAAAGCACCTACTAAAAAACCCAAGGCGGTGCCGAGTCCTTTTTGAAAGTAGTCGGCTGCGATCTTCATTCCTACAGGATATATTCCTGCAAGGAAAAACCCAACCATAAATCTACAGACCAATACAGTGGTCAGATCTAGGGGTAAAATCACAATCAACAGGTTGCAACAAGCCGCCAGAATTGAACTGAAGAAGAAAACATCACTGGGTGAAAAGCGATCTGGAATCGAAAAAACAGCAAAAACTAAAGTCCCTAGAATAAAGCCCAATTGAACGACCGAAGTTATGGTAGCTAAGATCGATGGGCTATCGAGGATCTGGCTGATTTCTGGGGCTACAGCATTCCCAGCAAACCAAAGCGAAGTGCCCAAAAATTGAGCAATAACGATCAAAATCAAGGCACTTCGAGGTGTTAGTTGGGATTTCAAGCTCCTAATATTCGTCTGATAGTAGTTACTTCTTCCCCACTGAATACAGAATTTTTAACGGCAGCTACATTATCATCCAACTGCTCTGGCTTGGAAACTCCTACCAAAACAGAAGTAATACGCTGATCCTTCAGCAACCATGCGATAGCCATTTGAGCAAGAGTTTGTCCCCTACCGATGGCAATGTCATTTAACGTAGAAATCATGCTAATTTTCTCAGCAGAAATCTGCTCAGCTTTAAGATATCTGCCATCTTTGGCAGCACGTGAATCTGCAGGAATTCCTTTCAGATATTTATCCGTAAGCAGTCCTTGTTCTAATGGAGAGAAGGCAATACTTCCTACACTTTTTTCTCCTAAAACGTCCATCAGACCATTTTCTACCCATCGATCAATCATCGAATATCGCGGCTGATGAATTAAAAGTGGTGTTCCAAGACGTTCCAAAATCTCATACGCTTTTGCAGTATCTTCAGCAGAATACTGAGAAATGCCAACATATAGCGCCTTCCCCTGTCTTACCAAAAGATCAAGTGCTCCCATGGTCTCCTCTAATGGAGTATCAGGATCTGGTCTATGATGGTAGAAAATATCCACATAGTCCAAGCCCATTCGTTTTAAACTTTGGTCACAGCTTGCAACCAAGTATTTTTTTGAACCATAATTCCCATAAGGTCCAGGCCACATATCCCAGCCCGCTTTGGAAGAAATAATCAATTCATCTCTTAACGTAGAGAAATCTTTTTTCAGCATTCTACCGAAATTCTCTTCCGCAGATCCAAACGGAGGGCCATAATTATTTGCCAAATCAAAGTGACAAATACCAAGGTCAAATGCTCTTCTGAGAATGGATCGGCCAAGTGTAAAGTCCGCATTATGACCGAAATTATGCCAAAGTCCCAGACTAATTTCTGGTAAAACCAAGCCACTATTTCCGCATCGGCGGTACTTCATCTGATGGTAGCGATCAGCAGCAGGCTGATAAGGCAAAAGTGGTGAATGATCGTTGATGTCCATTAGTTGTAGGTTTGAGTGTACGATTAAGCGAACCAAATTAGAGCGATTAAAACTGATATCAAACCTAAAGCCATAAGAAGTAACCAACTTTTCCATAAGTAGCCAATCCAATTGTTATACTTGATTCCAGCCGCAGCGATCACTGCCATCATTCCGCCATTGGTTGGTGTGATTAGATCCATCAACCCTGCTCCATACTGATAGGTCAACACTGCAATTTGTCGGGAAACTCCCAATAAATCCATTAGTGGAACTGCTAGCGGAGTGGTCAAAACCGCTTGACCGGATGTACTTGGAACAGGAATATGGATAAGTGCTTGACTTAGATACAACCCAATCGCAGCCAGCTGCATTGGCATGCTTTCAAGTGGCTCAAAAATCGCTTGAATCATCGGGTCAATAATTGCAGTATTCTGCAATATCAAGTAAACACTTCGAGCTAATCCCACGATTACTCCTGCAAATATCATTTCGCTAAAACCTGCTGTATAAGCTCTTGCAGTGCCATTGATCCCCAATTTGCCTATCAGACCACAAGCTATTCCGACAACGAAAAATAAAGCACTCATTTCATTGTAGCCCCAGTCTTTATAGATTATTCCCCAAGCCATTGCGCCTACGCCACCGAATGTCAGAAAAAGTATCGATGCATGTGGCAGTGAAATCGTTACGGGCTTCATTTCATGAAATTCAGACACTACAGTTTTCAACTTACCATACTTTATATGATAACTACACCAAATTAAAATCGCCAAAATAAGGAAAAGCAATCGATAGACGAGGCCTTCTTGGAAATCAAGTTCTGCAATGGTTTGGGAAAGCAGTGAACCAAATGGGTTAACTGGAGAAAAACTGGCACCTACAAGTGCGGAACCTAATGCTATGGCTATAATTGACCGTATATCGTAATTGATTTTCTTAGCTAAAATCACCAAAACAGGAGCGAGCGCAATGATTTCTTCTTGCATAGCAATAGTACTTCCGCAAAAAGCAAAGACGATCCCTATGAGATAAAGCAACAAATACTGTTTGCTTCGAAAATGGTAAATAAGTGCTTCTATACCCACTTGAAGTGCGCCCGTTTTCTCCACTACATAGAAAGCTCCACCGATTAATAATATCAATGCAATAATATCAGCACCTAGAATAAACCCTTCAGGAACAGATAGGGCTATCTCATACAAACTGGCATTATGATCTTCTATGAAATGGAAGCTTCCAGAAACTAGAACTTCTCTGCCAGTCTCAGTATCCAATTCCCTATCAAAACTACCCGACTGAATAAAATAGCTTGACAAACCCGCAAAAATGATAAATCCTAAAAGTATAATTATCGGATGGGGGAAAGATAGCTTCATGGAGAAATGTAGGATATGATTTGACTGGCAATTGCAATTCTGAAATCTTCCTTGTCTCTAGCGTTTGCAAATAAAAAAATTCCTGTTTTTGTTTCTCTGGAGTAAAATAGAAGACTGGAATATCCTGCTTGTGACCCAAAATGACCTATCCATTCACTTCCATTTATTTGAGTTTTTTGAAAGCCTAGAGGTATCCCATTTTCTTCTATAGTGAGCCAATTCAGCGCTTTTTGATATACTCCCATTTCTCCTCTTAGCAAATGAACCATAGCTAAGCTCATATCTTTAGTAGTAGTAAGCAAGCCAGAGGAAGGTGAAGGAAGTATTGGGAAACGAATACGTTTAGGCGCTAGTCTTTTCCAGAGAAAGGTCTTCTGATAGCCAGTAACTCCATTTTCTTCAATAGGCCAAGCGGTTAAAAACTTAGAATTAACCATTCCAGATGGTATCAAAATATTCCTTTGAAGAAGGGAATCAAAGTCAAGATTTTCAGAGCGGCTGAGCAAAAATCCTAGGAAATCGTAATTAGAGTCCGCGTAATTATAAGCTATGGAATCCGTTTGATACTTAGCTCCATTTTCTAAAAACTCAACTCCCCACTCATTCAAGTTTTGGGATTTAGAAAAAGAAAAAATCATCTCCGAAAAATTCTTGTCACGAACACCCGATTGATGGGATAAAAGATCTTGAAAACTGCGCTTGGCGACAGAGGAGGATTTAATACGCTCTCCCACCCCAAGGGAAGAAACGTAAGCTGCGGAAATGATTTCTCTATTCTGAAAGACACTTGCTACGCCTAAAGCCGTAAATAACTTGGAAACGGAAGCTGCCAGAATTTGGCTTTCTACAGTTAGTGAGTCTTTAGTTTCCAAGTTTTCGTAACCGAAAGCATTCAAATAGGAAACGCTTCCATCCTGCACGATCGCAACAGAAACACCTGGTAAAAGATAGCTGGACATGGCTTGATTCAATATAGAATCAATACCTTCCTTCTGCGATGTTACTTTTAAACTGAGATTAAAACGGACTTTAGGAAAGCTATGCCACCATTCCCAAGAGATAAACAGTGCAATCCAGAAAACCAAAATCGCCGATAATATTTTGATTTTCTTGCTCATAGAAAAAATAACTTTTAGTCAAGTAGGATTTTAAATTTTATACCAATTCCATGAAAACAAAATCTCATTGCTCTTACGGAAAAGGGTTCTCTTCATGTCAACTTACTTTTTGTCCATGTAAGAAAAATCGCAATCCAAATTCTCTCGATTCCAATTGCCGGATTTTGCAGCAGCTTCATAGGTGCTTTGAAGAAATTCAAGTAGCATTTTAGCTGGATCTGACGATTTGGATACCTCTTCATAGGTCAGCATAAACTCACCCATTTCTTTGCTCCAATATGCTTTATCAGGAGAAACTGTTGCGTTCTGAAAATCAGGATAATTTGGATAGCAATAGGCGTAGAAAACAGGTGTTTTAAAGGCTTCACTTCCTGGCCAAAATCCTACACTGAAGGCTTCATGGGAATATGCTTCATTCATAACCATAACAGGGATATTGGGAACCTGGCCTGAGAATTCTGGTGCCCTATTCCCGGAAAATCGCGTGTAGGCTAAATCAAATGAGCCCCAGAAGAAGTGTATTGGGCTATTTTTCCCTGTAAATTTCGTTCTGAAAACCCCAAATACATTTTGAATTTGAACCAGTGCTTTCCATAGACTTTGTGCAGCATTAGCCTGATACATTAGGCGTTTTTTATTCTTAAGGAATGGAATAGGATTGGGAATTTCATTAGGGGACGAATGGATTTTCACTTCAACCCCTAAAAACTTTAGCTTTTCCATTAGCTGTTCATAGAAGCTGGCAACCGTCTGACCACCCAACGCAAAACGATCACGAATACCGTTGCTAGTTTTGATCCTCAATTCATGATGGATGAAGTCAAATTTGATATCAAACACTCCGCCTTCGTAAGGAATGTTGCCAGTGGTCAATCCTTGGGCATCCACATACAGTGACACATGCCACGAGTGATTCTGCCAAGGCGATTTTTTGAGCCGTACTTTGCCCACAATCTGAGTCCAATGATGCAAGAGATATATGGTGTCTTTATTCTCTTCGAATTGAAATACTGGCCAAGAATTCTTTTTGGGTGCCATAATCAAAATTTTATCGTCTAATTTATAGGTTTTCCCTCCTGAACAAAAATTAAATTCCAGACTTTACTGTTTTCTCCAACGTCTTCATGCCATTTGTGGCATTTTCTAGGATATTAACCACTTTCCTTCTAAAATTCACTTCTGGCTTTTTGGGATCAATTACATAGATCATAGTTTCACCAGCAACATATTCAACTAAGCCTGCTGCGGGATAAACTTGAAGAGAAGTCCCTATCACCACGAAAATATCAGCGGAAGCAGCAATCTTCATAGCCTCGTCCATCTTGGGAACCTGCTCCCCAAACCACACAATATATGGACGAAGTTGACTCCCCTTCTCGCATAGGTCGCCTTCTTTTATTTCCCAATGGTCCAAATCATAAACTAAGCTAGTATCAAACGTACTCTGAGCCTTTTTCAACTCTCCATGAAGGTGAATAACGTGAGTAGAACCTGCACGCTCATGTAGGTCATCGACGTTTTGAGTGATGATGGACACATCAAAATCAGTTTCCAAATCAGCCAAAATCATATGGGCCAGATTCGGCTCGCAATCGAGCAATTGCTTTCTACGCTGATTATAAAAATTCTGTACGAGTTGTTGATTTCTTCTCCAGCCTTCTGGGGAAGCCACTTCCATTACTTCATGACCTTCCCAAAGTCCCTCGGAATCTCTAAAAGTTTTGATTCCACTCTCTGCAGAAATTCCTGCTCCACTGAGAACTACCAAATGCTTCTTTTTGCTCATGATTTAGTGTGATTTTTCATGTCCAAAATTCATGTTCTTATGCGCAGCGACCGATTGGCTCTTGCCGTAATACTTATATTATTTCAGCAGAATACCACTGAAAAGATTTACAGATTTTTCGTACGCAGATAGCAATGAATTTTAAGAAAAGCTAGCTGCTTATACCCACGCTATTTATTTGTGATAATCTGCTAAAAAATCAGTTTTTGACGTTTCACATAAACCTGCACTTAAGATATTTTATCTTCTCTCCCTTGTCAGAAAACATCTTTTCGTAACGGGTCTGGATTCCAAAGTGATCGTTCATCCATTCACTTTGGTAGAAATCATGGGTAAAACCAATCACTTCTACATCTTCCCTTTTTTGAAAAAGCTCCAAAGAGTAATTGAAAAGGTCTGTATTATCAGTTTTGAAGTGAAAAATACCATCCTTTTTCAGCATGGATTTGTACATTTCTAGAAATCGCGGGGAAGTTAATCTTCGCTTTTCGTCTCCGTCCCTAGGATATGGGTCTGGAAAAGTGATCCAAAATTCAGAAATCTCATCTGCAGCAAAATACTTATCTAACAGTTCAATCTGAGTTCTCAGGAAAGCAACATTATGAATGCCTTCAGCCGTGGCAGTAGAGCTTCCTTTCCAGATTCGACTGCCCTTGATATCTACGCCAATAAAGTTCTGGTTAGGGAAATTTTGCGCTAAACCCACCGTGAATTCTCCTCTTCCACACGCGAGTTCTACTACAATCGGATTGGAATTCTGAAACTGTACTTCATTCCAGTTTCCTTTGATCGTGTCAAATATTGGTTTGCCATCCTGGATTACATTTGGGTTCTTCACATTTTCTTGGAAGCGAACCAGTTTATTTCTACTCATCTAAAGCTCTTCGATTTCTGCAACCACAAAAGTACTCCCTCCCACAAAAATCAAGTCATCTTCCCCCGCATTTTTTCTAGCGAATGCTAAAGCTTCATTTATATCAGGGATAATTTCACCGGTTAAACCATAAAAAAGTGCTTTTTCTGCCATTTGATCAGCAGGCAAAGCTCTTGGTAGCTTGGCTTCGCAAAAGACATAATTTGCCGTTTTTGGAAGCATGGAGAGAACTTTGGAGATATCCTTGTCCTGCACCATTCCGAGCACAAGCCAAAGTTTCGTAAAAGTATAAGTTTGAAGCTGAGAAAGTACCTCGCGAAAACCAGCTTCATTGTGTCCGGTGTCGCAGATTACTGTAGGGTTAGCTGAAAGCGTCTGCCATCTACCTTTTAAACCTGTCAATTCAGTCACGTTTTTTAATCCCTCCAATACAGCTTCCTCTGGCAATCCCCAACCCAAATTCCTCATCTTATTCACTGACTCCAAGATTCCTGGAAGGTTATATCTTTGATAATTTCCATTCAGTCCAAACGTCAGATCGAAGGTATTCTCATTCTTTGCCGTGGTCTGTGTCTCCACAGACCGATTCGATACATCCGTTGCCGTGGACTGTTTCTCCACAGACCAATTTGATTCATCAGTCAGATTTAACTTTGAATCACAATTCTCAACCTTATACTTCGCCTTCCCATCTTCTTCAGCCACTTTTCGAGCTTTCCATTTTTCATCAGCGAAAGTAATTGGAGCATTCATATGCTTGGCTTTCTTGATGAAAACATCTTTCGTTTCCGCATGAGTTTCACTGATCACCACGGGCACATTATCCTTGATGATGCCAGCCTTTTCTCCCGCTATCAATGGCAGTGTATCTCCGAGAAACTGCATATGATCATAGCCGATATTGGTGATCAACGAAAGCTCTGGAGTGATTATATTAGTACTATCGAAATTCCCACCCATACCTACTTCTATTATAGCGATATCGACTTCTTCTTGCACAAAGTGCCAAAAAGCCATCCCTACAGTCATTTCGAAGAAGCTAGGTTTCAATTCATCTAAAAAGCTTTTATTTTCTTTTACAAACTGAACCACTAGCTCAGGGCTGATTTCCTGTCCGTTTATTCTAATTCTTTCTGTGAAAGACTTGAGATGAGGCGAAGTATAAAGTCCTGTTTTATATCCAGCAATCTGAAAAATAGCAGCCAAGCTATGGGAAGAACTTCCTTTCCCGTTAGTACCTGCCACATGAATTGATTTGAATTTACGTTCAGGATTTCCAAGGTGATCGCATAGCAAAATCGTGTTTTTCAAATCTTTTCTGAAGGCTGAAGCTCCCACTCGCTGGAACATGGGAAGTTCATTAAACAAATATTCCAGCGTCTCTTGGTAATTCATGAGTTTTGCGCTGCTATTTAGCTTGAAATTTTAAGCTATGCTTTTTTAAGTAATCTTTAATTTCTTCGAAAGTCATGCCTTGCATCTCCTCAGAAATTTTGTTTTTAATTTCTCGAAAAGTTTGAACTGTATCAAACTCCTTTTTTTGAACCTCTTCTTTAGCTTTCATAATCAATTATTTCTTTTGGAGATCTTATTTCTAATGAACTGTAATTCATTCTTAAATTGATTGAATTGTAACCTCTTATTCGATAAATATTTACAATATGTTTAAAATTCCAACTTACTAATATGTCTACTCGAAAAAATGTTGCCGTTGCAATATGGATGCAATCATCAAAACTGGTTGCGCCAACAACTTTCTCCTCTACATATTTAGATGCAAGTCCGAGAATATCATCATTTATTTCAACCTTCTCTAGACTTCCTTTAGGCAATTCCTGAAAAAACAATTTCACTCTATTGGGCGCCGAAAGCAATTCTCTCTCTACTAACTCGGAATAAACACAAATCAATTCACCAAGTTTAATTCGCTCAAAAAGTCGAACACTAACTTCTTCAAATTCCTCGTCGAAAACACCTCCAAAAACTGACGTATCCAAATAAAATCTCTGTTTCATATATCAAAAATACTGAAATGAAGTTATAGGAAGAAAAATAAAGGCAATATAACAAAGCTGATATCTTTTACTTTTTAGACTAGTAAATTCTTATCAATTTAATCCACCTTTACGACAAACGTAATCTTTCCTGTGGAGAATTCAGCAGCAGCGCCACCTTGTTTCTTAAAAGATATCTGATTGACTACCTGTCGGTAATAAGCCAGCACATCATTGGAAACATTATATTCCAAGGGAACTGCCTGAACTACCCGACCTAGATCGTCAATGGTGATTTTAAAAACAATTTTACCATTTCTAGTAGATACTCTATCATTGATGTTAGGTCGCTGCGCAAAATCCCAACCAGCAAGATCTAAGCTGTATCCATCACCTGAATTAGCTCCTTTTCCAGAGCCAACCCCCATGATAGCACGGCCATCTACCGTTCCTTTTGGATCGCCTTCATCACCTTTCTCATTGGATGTGCCTTGCGCTCCACCAGATGCCGCCTTCGTGCCTTTACCAGAAGTGCCACCTGCTCCCACCATTACGGAACGAGGGTCAATTTTTGGTTTCTCAGGAGCTTTCTTCACAGTTTCTTTTTCCTCAGCTTTAGCTGGAGTTTCTACTGGCTTAGCAACTTCCTTTTTTACTGGTTCAGGTTTTTTCGTCTGTTCTGTAGCTTTTTCCTCTCCTCTAATTGGAGATGGCTTGGTTGTTACCGCTTTATTGACAGATGGCTTGGGTTGAGCCGTAGGCTTGGCTGTCTCAGTCTTTGGACTTGGTGCAGGAGTGGCTGGCTTGATCACTTCTGGAGCTATTTCTCCCGGCGCTGCCGCTTCTACTACCGGTGTTGGGATTTCTGATGGTGCAACGGGGCTATTTCTTTCACCCGAACCTGTCGGAGTAAATCCAAGATTTAGCTCCAACCCAAAAGTTGGTAAAGGTGGAACTGGCTGTTTCCAGACCACAATAAAATAGAGCGCAATCAAAAGCAACACGTTCAGGATAATTGTAATTATCCACGATTTTTTCTTGCTTTCGCTCTCTATTTTATCTGCATTCCAGTATTCCATTTCTTAAAATGGTTTTGTTGCGATGGAAACGTTTGCTTCCAAACCTGCTGCTATTCCTCCAATCTCCACTAGGTGTTCTACAGGAACATCTTTGTCTATGTGTAACACGACCTGACCTTTCTTATCCTTAAGTAAGGAAGCTAATTCCGCCTTGATTTGTTCCCTTGGCACAATCTTGTCATTTACAGAATACTTAAGATCCTTAGTTATTGTAACGCTAACTTCTTGCATAATGATGTCCGAAGTCTCACTGGATGGTAAATTTACCGGTAAACCAGAAGGCGTGATGAAGGAAGAAGTAAGCATGAAAAAGATCAATAACAGAAAGATAATATCTGTCATCGATGACATGCTAAATGATGGATCTACTTTGTTTTTAGACTGAAGTCCCATTTTATTTATCTTGAAGCAAGTCAATAAATTCTATCGAAGAGTATTCCATATTGTGAACAAGCTTCGACACCTTTGATACTAGAAAATTATATCCTAAGTAAGCAATAATACCTACCACCAAGCCTGCGGCTGTGGTGATCATCGCTTCATAGATACCTTCCGAAAGAAGCTTTGGTGACACCATACCTTCTTCTTGTGCAATCGCAATAAACGCCTGAATCATACCTGCTACTGTTCCCAAGAAACCAATCATTGGTGCTGCACCAGAAACAGTCGCTAGAAGATTCAAGTTTTTCTCCAACTTATAAATCTCGATTTTACCTACGTTCTCAATAGCTACTTCTATGTTTTTCAGAGGTGAGCCAATACGCTCAATTCCTTTGGCAATCATTTTTGCAACAGGAGTATGCTCACCAGCACATATGATTTTCGCCTTTTCTGTCTGACCACTCTGTACCAACACCTTCACTTGATCCATGAGATGCGAGGAAGTTTTGGAAGCTTTATTGAGCGTGATCAATCTCTCAACAAAGATGAAAATTGCCAGAATGAACAGTAAGTAAAGCGGAATCATCATGTATCCGCCTTTGATTAAAAGATCAAGAAGTCCGATGTTATCTTTGGTGGCACCCATCGCCAGGTTATCTACTGCAGAAAGAGTATCTGTAGAGAGTGTTTGAAGTAAAATCATATTAATATTTCAAAATCCATAAATCTTCCGTGTATTGGTCTTTGACTTCAGCTAGCGCTTCATTGATGGCAGTCCAGCCAGTTGAAGTACCTATTGCCAAACGATAGTTAGTCGCCTCTTCGTATGGTAAAATCAAATAAAGGGTCTCCGCTCTATCCATATATTTGCTAGCTTCCTCCAAAGCCATAGCTTCGTTTGGGAGACTTCCCACTATGATATAGAATTGAGGGCGACTGGCTTTTTCTGTAACTCGAACCAAAGTCCCAGACACCCTAGGCGCAATAGTTGTACCAGTTTGAGCTGATCCAGGCGCAGGAGAAACAGAACTAACAGAATCTGAAATAGTTGATTGAATATCAGCTGTTTGTGTTTCTTCAGCTTGGGTAGAATTGATGGCAACTTTATCATTTTCTCCAGCTGCCAAGCCTTCTATGGATTCAGAAACAATTTCTACTGAATCTGAAGCAGGAACTATCGATTTATTCATTTGCCAAATAATCACAACCACTACTGCTAATGTCAGGACTGCAGCCATCCATATCCATGAATTATTGGATTTGGATGGCTCAATTTTAGGTTCAGATCTGACAGCTTTTTCATCCGCAATAAGAGCAGGTTTTATAGCCTGAATAGTCCTCTTTTTCACTTCAGCTACATTGATTGGCGCTGCTGTATCTTTTTCCTTTTCAGGGATGGCTACTTGATTTAGTGGGACAACTTCTACAAAAGGAAGTCCATAATCCTTCGGATCAGTCCATTGGTTACTATCTGCGGTTTTACCGGTCATTTCTTTTGGGGAATGTTACGAAACTAAATGAATTGAGCCTAAACCCCAACCCAAACCATCAAACAAGTTAGAATTTAAAGGAAGCGCCTCCGATAAACTGAACTTCTCGTACCGGGTAATTCAGCCAACGCATGTTTTGGCTATTCAGTATATTATTGCCTTCGGCAAAAATTGAGATTCGATCCGTGATTCCGTAATCTGCCTTCAACTGTAGATCCGCAATGGTCTTTAATTTGACAACATCATAAGGCCCAGAATATCCCACTATATCACTCAAGTCAGAGCCACGGGCTGTTATTCCACCCATCAAATTTAGATTTGCCTGTACGATCAATCGAGCAATGGGAGTAAATTGATTATTGACTCTCAATTCCCACACAGGTTTATTCCATGCATCAGCCTGTGTACTTAAGTCATATTGGAACAGATCCAATCTAGTGTTGAGTGAGTACATGTCAGAGAATTTATATCCCAACTCAGCATTGATATTGTAAACTGTCGTCTTATCATCATATACCAAGTTGAATTTCTCAGTTTGTGCTGTCATTGTATTGTTTGTATAATTATTCACAAAGAAGTACATCTGATTATATCGGCTCATATTGATAGCAGCTTTATAGCTGAATACGCCTTGAAACTGACCTTCTATTCCTCCTTCAACTTTGTAATTCTGAACCGTGTTTAGCAATTGCTCGCTTGGTCCCAAATAAGGATTTTCCTTCACAAAACTGTAGTAGGTATTTCGCTGCACATCGCCAGAGACTTCTCCAAAAAAGCCAAACTCCTCGGCAAACTGATAGTTTGCTTTAAGTACTGGAAATACGTGGAAGTCGCTCGATTTATCTGCTAGAGAATCGTTTTCAGAAATAAGATTCACCCCTGCCGTGAAGTTGAATGCTTCATACTGATATGAGATCGTAGGGCGAATAGCAAAATATGATCTCTTAAGAGCGTATTTCAAGTCTTCAGGATTTGTAGCAAAATAGGATAAACCTACTTTCCCAGACCAGTCTTCTGTAGGTCTAAATGTTGCGCTGCCTTCTATGCCAACTTGATTCTCTTTGACCAAATAACTATCCGTGAAATTTCTAAAGCTCAATTGACCTTCATAAGAAAAAGGCCCAACTTTTTCCAGCTCACGAATTCCAGCTTTAACTTCTATAGCATGTAGTACATTACCATCAAATCCTGTGAACCCATTAAAATCAGTCATATACCCTGGATCAACTCCATAAAATTGATACGTATCCTGATTCCAACTAAGACCACCAAATACTTCGAAAAGGTCGGTAAAATAGCTTCCGTCAAATCCCAAATCCGTGTGGGATTCCTTAGACTCTTCTGCCAGAACAGGACCTTTTCCAAAACTCTGATGATTCAACTGTAAGGAATAATTGAAATCCGCAATGTCTGTCGCCATGTATCGGGCCTCCAGAAGCGGCGAAGCATAATTACCATAACCTGCGCGTACATATCCTGGATATAGATCCAATCGCTCAGGAGTGTAGACTTTTTCTGAAGGTTCAGCTTTCAAATCCAACGGTTTTAGATTCAAAGGATAGCTTGTCACCAAGTAATTATACTCATTCAATCCTGTTGGTTTAGGTAGAATTGGCAATTTCTCGTACATTCTCGGCTGCACCGGAACTGTCAGCACACGGTCTTTTCGAATCACAAACTCCTGATCCGTGACCGCACCCCGTTGTTGGGTTTGTGCTAATATCCAACCGGATGTCAAACCGATAATTCCTGTCAAAAGAATAGTTTTCGCTAGCTTCTTCATGGTTTAATTAAGGGTTTGAAGTTTGGACTGAGCCATTTGTTTGATTTCAGCATTGGTAGAATTCTCTACAATAGATTCCAAGGTTGCTTTCGCCTGGAATTCCTCCCCACTTTTCACATAGTTATCTGCCAACAGCAAGAAGATCCTCCCGTACCAATAATCGTAATTGACGAATGGCCCCGACTGATCAAATATCAAGTCACTTGACTGATTAATCTCACCCTTCTCCTGAGATGCCAGTGCCAACAAATAAAGCCCTTCCGCTCCTTGTTCGGTTTTGTAATCAGCTACCAAAGCTGTCAACGATAACTCTGCTTGTGAGCTTTGATTCAATGCACTCTGTGCTTTTGCTTTGATCAGCAATGCCTTTGGAGAAGATTCAGGAATCACCCCATCCAACGTCGCTAATCGCGTTGCTTGCGTGATCGCCTGCTGATATTTTTTGGTCTCAAAATTCGCGATCATCAATCCCTGAACAGCCTCTGCTTCCTCAGGTTTGCTACGCGCATTTTGTACCGAGGTCTCTAGGTATGGAATTGCTTGCGTAAAGTTTCCTCTCTCCAACTCTATCGTTCCTATCTTCTGCATCGCACGAATTCGCTGCGGAGAAGCAGGCTCTCTTTCCAGTGTTTTGAATTGTGCCAATGCTTTATCGGTATCACCAACCTGCATATAGCTATCTCCCAGGAAGTAAAGTACGTCTGCTCGCTGCGCTGACTGTGGATAATTCTTCAAATAACTTTCAAATCCCCGTATAGCCTGAGAATAGTTCTTGTCAAAAAATGTCCCTTTCGCAGCTTCAAATTCTAACGACTGAACACTTCCGTTGCTTGGATTGGCTCCTTTATATTTGGTCAGGTAGTCAGAAAACTCACCAGATCTTCCTTGGAGAGCAAGAGTTTCCTGAAGTCCTTTCAGCGCCGTTTCAGAGTTTTCTGAGTTGGGATGATTGTTTAAAATTGTGCTGTAATCTTTAATCGTCTGCTCATAATTTTGAAGCGAGAAGTTTGCCACAGCTCTGCCTTCCAATGCATAAGGAACAAATGGGCTATTTGGCTTGGTATTCAGCAGATCCGAGAAGGAAACGGATGCCGCTTGATAACTTGTCTCTTCCATGTAGATCTGTCCACGCTGATATAGCGCATCTTCCAGATACAAACTATTCGGATAGCGAGAAATCAGGACGTCCAATTGTCCTAACGCTTGCTGATTGCTAGATTGAAAATTTTGCACCACGGCCAATCTGTAGTAAGCATAATCTACTCCAGAGTTGCCTTCGTTGATTGCTCGCTGAAAAGTAGAAGCAGCCTCACTAAATCTCTTCTGTACGTAGTAGCTATCCCCCAATCTCAAGATCGCATCATCGTATTGCTGCTTATTTGCGATAATCTGTCTGTTCTCTGTGAATTTCCCGAACTGCTCCTCTGCTTTTGGATATTGCTGGGAGTTGAAGTATGCGTACCCGAGTCCGTAATAGGTTTTAGCTACTGTACCATTTGCTCCAGAAGGGCGATTGCTTAGTACAGATTCATAGGCTTTGATCGCCTGAGGCAAATTATTTGCAGCAGAATTTATTTCCCCTTTCCAAAAATGAGAGTCCAGAACCATGTTTTTATCAACCGGATATTTCAATGATTTATCCAGATAAGCCAATGCTGGATTCCATTTCTGATCACGGTAATAAACCATCCCCTGGTAGAAGGCTACTTTTTGATAAGCCTCCTGAATTCTTGGAGACTTCTTTGTGATTTTATCCATCTGATCGATGGCGCGTAGGTAATCATTGGTATTTACTAGTGCTTCAGAAAGCAAATTCTCAGCTTCTCCTTTATATTTCCCCGAAGGATAAGAGTCTATGTATTCATCCAAAGCCGTAATCGCAGACTGAAAACTTCCTTTCTGCAAGTTTACTTTGGCATAATTGAAAATAGACTCTTCTTTGATCGCGGGGCTAAAATCAGATTTTGCTGCAGACTGAAAGCTCGTGGAAGCAAACTGATAATTCTCAAGTTTCAAATATGCCTGAGCTAAATAGTAACTGGAAGCCTGGCCGATCTCATCGGATGATGAAGCGGATACTTTCAAGTAATCGGTAGCTCGCTGGTAGTTTTGGATTTCGAACTGGGAAATCCCTGCTTTGTAAATCTCTTCTCTTCCTAATTCTTCACCTTTCTGTGAATTGATGAATGCGTCGTAGTTTTCTGCTGCCTTAGGAAAATTCCTTTTAGCATAATATACCTCTGCCAGATATAAATATATGACTTCCTTTTTCTCTAGATTTTGCCCACTGCTCATTTTAGGCTCTGCAAAACTGATCAGCTGATCATAGCTTCCTTGCTTGTAGTAAAGGGCTGCCAATAGGTAAGGAACTTTGTCCGCGTAGTAGGGAGATTGGGAAGCAGTCTGAAGGTCAGAAATAGCTTTACCAGTATTGCCATTTTCCATAGCGATGAAACCGCTGTAATAGTAGGAATCGAAACTAGCCTGCTGATTTAGTGCTTTACCTTTATCAAAATATGGAGCAGCTTCAGCGTACTGATTAAGCTGAAAATGCGAATAGCCTTGTTTGAACAACACATCAGCTTGGTTTTCCACTGTTAAGTTCTCTATATCAACCAATTTATAGCTATCAATAGCCTCTGCGAAATTCCTTTTGAAGAAAAAATGATCTCCAAGATATAAACCTGCAGTGGTCACCGAGGGATCATTTCCGTGATCAAAAATATATTTTTTCATCCAACCAGCACCGTCTGGACTTTCCACCTGAAGAGCTGCCATGGCCCGATTGAGTTCAGCTGACCGTGCCTGGCCAGCGTTGACAGGCTTAACTAAAAGTCTGGTATTATCATAGATAGTTGCAGAAAAAAGCTGCTTATCAAAAAGCTCCAGATTGTGATCTAGCTTCTGTTGTGGACTGGTCTGATAGAGGCTAGACTGGGAATACGCCTCCAAGCTAAGTCCAAGGCTCGCAAGGAGCACAAGGTGATATTTCATATGTTTATAATTGACTTTCAATGGCCATATGGAATCTCGCACGATGTCTAATCGTCACTCTTTATGACGCTTGCAGTTAGGCTCGATTTCATAGAGTGGCTTAGGTAATCAGTGCAAAATCTTGTAAACAAGCTCGCGGAGGTTTTCGGCTTCGCTCAGACTGCCGGAGTCAACTCCTTTGAAACGAAGATCAGCCTCTTTGATGTATGCGAACACATCAATTACCTTGCCCAAATTATAGTTTCTGGACGCAACCAAATATTCTTTGACTACAAAAGGAGGAAGTCCCAAAAGGCTTGCAAGTTGCTGTTCACTAGCACCTGTTTTTTTCGCTTGATGAATCAAAGCGATTCTAGTAAAGTAATTGAACATCAGTGAAAACATAGGAATCACTGGGTTTGCCTTTGGATTTTGGATGAAATAATGAATGATCTTGTTTGCATTGATCACATCTTTAAAGCCGATTGCTTTCAAAAATTCAAAGTTGTTATAATCCTTATTGATCCCGATATACTTGGAAATGTGCTCGTTGGTGATCTTCGTAGGTTCATTGAAATTGATAAGCATCTTCCCTATCTCGTTGGAAAGTACTTCCAGATTATTACCGATGGAATCCGACAAGAGTTGCGCTGCTCGACTATCAATTGAGTGTTCCGTTTCCTTGATGAACCCTTCTATCCAATCCGTCAGCTTGTAATCTTTGACCTTATCAGAACGAACATAGACAGTTTTCTTTTCCAGTTCTTTGTAAAGGGCAGTCCTACCATCCAGCTTTTTATACTTATGCGCAAATACCAAAATCGTGCTGGGAAGCGGATTTTTGACATAGCTGATCAGCAACTTTTGCATATCCTCTTTCCCCAAATCGGCGAGAGTTTGAGCTTCCTTAATGATCACCACTTGACGATCTGACAGCATCGGGAATTTCCTTGCATTATTCAGTATCTGGCCGACATTGGAGTCTTTTCCGTATAGAATAACTTGGTTAAATCCACGCTCATGTTCTGCAATCGCATTTTTTTCAATAAAGTCGGTAATCTGATCAATGAAGAAAGGCTCCTCCCCATCCAAAAAGTAAATGGGAGCAAACTTTTTCGCTTTCAGGTCTTTAAGTACCGTTTGTGGATTTTGAGGCATTTAGTAGTAAATTCTTGGGAGCTTAAAGATAACATCCCCATCGATTAGCTGGCAAAAACCATAGAAAGATTCTTTGGTAAACTATTCAAGGCTTAACTTTGTCTTATTGTTTGAATGAGTTAGAAGTAGTAGGTAAGAGGTGAAAAGTGTCCTATGCAAGTTCAAGAAATTGCGTCCTCTGCGAAACCCTCCGCGTTCTTTGCGGTTAATAAAGAAATACACTAGTGCCCACTGCGTAAACGTCAGCTTGCTTTGCGGTAAAAAAAAAATATTATGAGCTTCGAAAAAGGAATTGAATTATATAAATCAGGAAAATTTGAGGAGGCATTAGCCATTTTTAATGAATTGGTGAAAACCACTCCAAACCATCCACAGCTACATCTCAATCGTGGAAGAATTCTTTCCCGACTTGGAAGAACTGATGAAGCTTTGATAGATTTTGATTTGATCTCCTCGATAGATCCTTACAATACAGAATTTATCTCTGATCGAGCAGTGGTTTTGCACTTGCTCAAAAGAAATGAAGAAGCATTGACAGAGCTTGACCGGGCAGCAAATCTCGATCCTAAGAACCCCTATCGCTACAGTAGTCGTGCATACTTCAAAGACCGAATCGGCGATTTGAAAGGTGCTATTGCAGACTATGAAAAAGCGATAGAATTGGATCCAGAAGATGCCGTTTCACAAAATAATAAAGGGATGATCGAAGAGAAAATGGGCTATCAGCAAAGATCAAAGAAGAGCTTCGAAAAGGCTGACGACCTCGTTGGTTATAAACCTTCCGAAAGCTCAACTTCAAATCCTACACCAAAAAAAGAAAGTTCAAACTTCCCTGAGATTGATCCAAAAGCAAGTAAAAAACCTCTTTTTTCGTCCAGAAAGAAAGAAATGAGCGTTGTCCATTTTTTAAAGACGCTCGGTTCTGTTTTCATAGACGCAAAGTCCAGGAAGGAATTTGGCAGTTATTTGAAGGAAATATTTGGAGGAAAGAAAGTATAGTATTGATTTGACTATTCAACACTATAATTAGGGTCTTCAAGTGTCAACGCAAAGTGTTAAACAATGAACTTCCACTCTTAAGAAATTAACTGAGTAGCTAACCAAATAGTGTTAGACAGCTTCACCGTCCTTTTTCGACAACTTCGCCGTCCTTGGATGTCTTCGATAACGTCTTTCACACCCCGCATTTCATACAGAGCCACTCACGGTTTGAACTCTTTGTGGTTTTGAATTCGTGGACTTGAAATAAAAAAGGAAACTGAGCCCTTAGCGCCTGCTTTACGGCCTCAGTGGTAAATAAAACATTTAAAATGTCTTCATCACCCAGAGTGGCTTATCGATAAAATAGGCCATTTTTTTTGAGAGACTTTTTGAAAAAACCTGATCAAAGAACGATTTCTTTTTACTGAGTGTCAACAAGATATCTCCTTTAGCTGATTGCAGGTAATTGTCCAATCCCAGGGCAATATCATCATCGAATGACTTCAGGACGAAATTGACTTTATCATACTTAATAAAAGGCTTAATCTCTTCGATCATCGTCAAGTGTAATGATTTGTCAAGCACTTTGTCCGTCCTGCTGATATGCACCAAATCTATTTCAGAATCAAAAAACTTGGCCAATTCCACAATTTTCTGAATAGCGACCTTGTCTTCTTCTAAGTAATCGCTTGCATAAACAAGTTTACGCGGTGCTTTGAAATAAACCTTTAGCGGCACTATCAGAATATCCCGATCAGACTGCTCCACTATCCTGCTCGCTCGAGATCCGATGATGTTTTCCCTAAAATCATTTACTCCTTCTGTACCCACCACGATTAACTCAGCATTTATTTCGGAAGCATATTCTAACGTCTCTTTGACAATGCTGCCTTCTTTGACCACGGAAATGCAACTTTTCAGTCCATTCTTTAGGCCTTCCTTCAAAACTGCGTCTTGCAGGTTATGAAGCTTTTCGAGTACGAAGTCCATTTGATACTTTCCGCCGGCATCCGAAGGAGATAATTTATCATAATCTTTGCGATTCAGCACATGAAACAGAACCAAATCTGCCTTGTACTTTTCACCCAATCTAGTCGCATACTCAATCGCATTCAATGAGCATTCAGAAAAATCTGTAGGACATAATATTTTAAAATTGTGTGCCATATTTGCTATTATTTATATTTATTCGGAACATTATCAGTAGCCTTATTTCCTTCGTTTTAGCAGAACAAAGAGCGCAGACATCCCGAAAGCTACGGGAGGCAGAAATTTCCTTAATTTTGAAGTAAACCCAATTTTATGATACTTATGCACCTTCAGGGCAGCATTCGTAGTATCATATTATCTCTAGAAAAACTAGAATAAGATGGCCCCAAATCTAAAAATGAAGCTTTTT